>Ga0116144_10000129_pt1 | contig 99108 bp, 76 predicted proteins | sample AD_UKC035_MetaG_FD_89746 | JGI IMG/M metagenome (GOLD analysis project Ga0116144, IMG submission 89746) | Active sludge microbial communities of municipal wastewater-treating anaerobic digesters from USA - AD_UKC035_MetaG | ecosystem: Engineered > Bioreactor > Anaerobic > Digestate | place: USA...
AGATGTCGTAACCATACCAACCTCCTTGTCGGATGTCTCTCACAACACCCATCGGACGGTTGGTATGTTTCTCTTGATACCACATCCACATTACCCGATCAAAAAGTGCGAAAGTTCACAGACTGAAAATGGCGGTATGGAAAGGATTGCCAGCAGGGCGACCGTGATGACGCCAGCCAGCCAGGAGCGAGAGTCCGGAGGAGTGGTGGGCAGACCCAGGATGTGCCGGACTCGCCCGAGCGTGGGCTTTCCATCTCGGCCGAATCCCAGGGCCAACCCAGGTTGTCTTGCGGCCAGATGGATTCTGCCTGCGTTCTCCAGTGCGGATGCATACGTCAGTCGCTCGCCCGTGGCCTCTACGGCCAGTTCATCGCAGCACAGCTCTCGCTCGGCACGCAGGCGATGAGACAGCCACCAGACCGCCGGATGGTAGAACAGCAGCGTTTCGACGACCCGCTGGGCCAGGTTGACCCACAGATCGAGTCGGCGGATGTGGGCCAGTTCGTGGGCGATGACGGCCTCCAGCATCTCCGGCGGCATCCGGGTCACCAAAGTGGCAGGCAGCAGCACCATGGGACGCAGGTAACCCAACGCCACGGCCTCCATCGCCCGCTGAGAGATGAACACCCGAGAGAAGCCCGGCATGCCCAACCTTCTGGTTAGCATCCCGATCCTTGCCGTGAGTTCGCGTGTCAGAGGCTCGGCGTTGCGGCGCCATTGGCGCAGGCCGAGAAATCCAAGCAGTAGACGCACGCTCAGGATCAGGACCCCGCCCATCCAGCCCAGCATCGCCCAAGGCAACGATGCCTGCAACACTCCATCGAGTCTCTCGTGGAGAGGGCGGTGGGCCAGCGGCGTGCCAATCACCGGGTTCCCGCCCTGGGACTGCACCGGCGTGAAGGAAGCGACGAGGGGACCGGGCGTCGCCGATTCGATCACAGGCGACGGAATCGCCGGCGTGGCGACAGGCTGCAAGAACCCGTTCATGACTGCGAGCGTGATCAGCGGACAGGCGACCATCGCGACAAACGCCACGAGACAGGCCGCGTAGCGGGGGTTACCTCGCTGGAGTCTCAGAAGTCGAACGACCACAGAGGCGATCATGGCCACCGCCAGACCCTGCCAGAGAAAGTGGACCAGGGTGAGACTCAAGCGGTGCCAAACGGGCTGGGAGAAGAACTCGACCACGGACATTACGCACCTCCCTTCTTGCGTGCGAACTCGGCAATCGTCTTTTGGATTTCGTCCAGTTCCTCGCTATCCGGCTTGGCCTGTTCGAGCAGGTGGGTCACCAGGACGCTGGCGGACCCGTCGAATACCCGACCGAGCAGGTCCTTCACGATCTCGGACTGTGTCCGGGCTTGGGAGATCCTTGCGGAGTAGAGAAAAGCCCGGCCCTTGGGCTCTGTTCCGAGCAGGCCTTTCTCGACCATGACGTTCATCAGGCTCATCACGGAGGTATAGGCCCTCGGGCGATCCTGATGCAGCGAGATCATGACCTCGCGAACGGTGCTTGGCCCTCGCTCCCAGATGACGCGCAGCACCTCCAACTCCGCCGGCGTCGGATTCTCCTGACGTGGTCGTGCCATATGAAAACCTCCCAATCCGTTCAGAGCAAGCGATTCAATTGCCAATCGACAGCCCAAGCTACTGCTTAACCAGTAGTTTGTCAACGGTAAAAACCGTAGATGGCGAATTTTTTCTTTCAGATCGAGATTTGCGGCCCGGGAGCAAAGCTTGCCGGTCGCAAGGGACCTGTGTAGACTGGCGATGACAAGGCAGGTTCTTCTTGCGAGGGACAATGCTATGAAGGGTATCTGGAAAAGCGTCATCTCTGTGGCTCTGGTGTTCGCAGGGTGTGCGTTCTGTGGTTCGCAGGCTGTTCCCGCGGATGGCTTGCCCCAGTCGGCTTTGGTTGTGGTGGCGACGCGCTACTTCACTGGGACACGCGCGGGAAACGGATTCGTCGTGGGCGATGGCACGCTCGTCGTCACCTGCGACCACCTGGTCAACGAGGCTTCCAAGACGGGCGCTCATCGATGCGAGGGGTTCGTCTCGGTTTTCAGTCCCTGTCTTGGACAGGCCTGTGACGCGAGGATTCTGGCAAGTGACGAGGGAGCCGACTTGGCGGTGCTGGAAGTGCCCTGGAAGGGACATCCCGCTCTGTCGCTCGCGAGCGCCGATGCCATCCTGGACGCGAATTCAGTCCGGGTCATCGGACTGTCCAGGGTCATCGACCGGCTGGAGGATTGGGATTCGGTGAACTCGCCGGAGCGTTTCGAGGCCCAGGGGGAAGTCCTCCCGGTTGCGTATGTCGGCGTCCGCGGACGCCTTCCTCGGCTCATCGCACTGAACAAAGCCGAAGCGGTTGGCTCCGGATGGAGCGGATCAGCCATCGTACTGCCGGACACGGGCGAGGTTGTCGGCTGTATTACTACGGTTCAGCGGAACTTCGAGCGGTTTCTCGGACAAGGAGCCACAGGGCCAACGGTGAGCCAGGCGCTCGGGCTGTTGGGCGATGGATTCGATAAGGGCCGCCTGCGTCGCACGGAGCCTTGTCTGGAGAGTCCTGCCGACGCAGGCGAAGCGTGCTCGCTGGCCCTGCGCACGTCGAGTTTGCAGCGGCCGCAGAAGTACGAGATGGCGATGGAGTCGGCGCGAGCGTTCATCCGCCTCCGTCCGGATTTGGGCTATGGGCACAGGATGCTGGCCTACGCTGCGGAAAGAGCCGGCCAGCCGGATGTTGCCAGTGAGTCGTACAGGCGGGCAATGGAGCTGGATCCGAACAGCCTTTCCACACAGCTCGTGTACGCGCAATTCCTCTCGGGCAATGGCAAGCCGGACGAGGCAAAGCAGATTCTGGAGCCTCTCTGGCGAGCCGGAAGGTCCCGCGGCCTTGTGGCAATCGGCCTGGCGAACCTGCTGGATGCACAGAAGGAGTTTTCGCGTTGCACCGAGATCTTGGCGGAGGCAACGCGCTCGGAGTCGAGAAATGCCAATCTCTGGCAAATGCTGGCGGCGTGCCGGGCACAGACGCAGGGACCCGCCGCTGCGATTGACCCGCTGAATCGGGCCGTCGAGCTGCGTCCCGAGGAAGGGCGGCCTCGCGGCATGCTGGCCCGCATTCTGGAAATGACGGGGAACCTGGACGAGGCGGAGAAGCATTTCCGCACGCTGCTGGACGTGGAATCGACCAATCCCGTCGTGTACTGCTGGCTTGCGGACTTTCTCTCCAAGCACCGACCCGAGGCCATGCAGGAAGCGTTGAGACTCGCGGAGAAGGCGCTCGATTTGCCCCCTCACCCGAGCCTGCCCAGGGAGAAGGTCGAGCAATTGACTGCCGCGATCCGAAGTCGAGTCGGAGTCAGTCCGCAAAACTGACAAGGAAGCCACTCGGTGTAGGAAGAGCTATTCTCCAGTCGCGGCAGGAGGGTCCGGACCATCTTGCCTTCCATCTTGCGGCTGGTCGGCGGGCCTGGAAATTTCCACTATGGCCTTTACTACCCGAGGACACAGGAGTATAGTAGTTGCCTCGGATATCTTATGGGCGCCCTGTGGCTCCCAAGCCAGGGAGGTTTTTCGTATGTCGATGAGAGACAAACACAGCTTGTACTGGGTGACGGCTCTGTTTCTGGTATTCGTGCTCGTCCTGAGCGTGCTGCACGGGTGCAAGCGGGAGAAGCCCGAGGCGAACCCGCCTGTCTCGCCGAACAGTGTGGCGACCAGCCGGGATGCCAAGACGCCCGCGGCGGACCCGATCCAGGCCGCGACGAACCTCTTCCGAGGGCCCAAGGCGAGCCTGCAGGCGATCATTGAGGCCTCCAAGCAGAAGTGGGACGCCGTGCTTCCAGACTCGTGGGGCAAGCCGGCGCCGGATTTCGCAGTGGCGGATATCGATGGTCAAACTCACAGGCTCAGCGACTATCGCGGCAAGGACGTCGTTTTGGCCTTCTGGGCCACCTGGGGCGGCTCCTGCAAGCTGCAAATCCCGCATCTGAAAGAACTTAGGGAAGCCTATGCGAAGGATAAGCTGGCGATTCTCGCGGTCTGTGCGGAGGACGCCGCCATTGTGAAGAGCTTCGTCGCAGAGCAGGGGATTACGTACACCGTTCTGCTGAGCACTGGCTCTCTCGCGGCGCCGTATAGCGAGATCGACGACTACGTGCCCAGTTGTCTGTTCATCGACGGCGAGGGCAATATCAAACTGGCGATCCGGGGGATCGTTCCCACCGCCGACGCCAAGGCGATCCTGCAGGCCCAGTAGGAGCAACGACAGGATTTTTTGAGGAAACACTGGACAGGGCAGCACGAGGCAGCTATACTGCTTGGTTTGCCGGTTTGTGCGGCTCTGAATTCGGTAACAGACAGCAAGAGGTACGGAACCATGGCACATAAAAAAGGACAGGGTGCTTCGAGAAACGGTCGCGACAGCAATCCGCAGTACCGCGGCGTGAAACTGTGCGGAGGCCAGGTGGCCAAGGCCGGAGCGATCCTCGTGAGACAATGCGGCACGAAGTTTTTCCCCGGGGAGAACGTGGGCATGGGCAGGGATTACACGCTCTTCGCGATGACCGAGGGAAAGGTGCAGTTCCACGGCCGTAAGGTCAGCATCGTCTGATCGACGCCGCGGAGTCGGTGTGATGTTCGAGGGATGGTCTCGGTTGGCCATCCCTTTTTTGTAGCCTTTCGCTCTTGTGCCCGATGCGCGGGCGGATCTCCCCCTCATGTTCGTCGATGAAGCCAAAATCCATGTCAGAGCCGGCGACGGCGGCCACGGCTGCATCAGCTTCCGCCGCGAGAAGTTCGTGCCCAAAGGCGGCCCGGACGGCGGCGACGGCGGCGACGGCGGCCACGTCTATTTCCAGGCCGTCGCGGATAAGGATACGCTCCTGGACTTTGCCGGCAAGCACCACTGGCGGGCGGGGAACGGCCAGTGCGGGGAAGGAAGCGGCAAATCCGGGCTCAGCGGTGAGGACCTGGTCATTCGCGTTCCGGCGGGAACGCTCATTTACGATACCGACCTGGACCTGCTTATCAAGGACCTCGACAAGCCGGGACTGAAGGTCCTGGTCTGTCGCGGCGGCAAGGGCGGCAAGGGCAACCGGGCCTTCGCAACCTCCACGAACCAGACTCCGCGGGAGTGTGAGACCGGAAAGACGGGCCAGGAACGGAACCTCCGCCTGGAATTGAAGCTGATCGCGGATGTCGGCCTGGTCGGCATGCCGAACGCTGGCAAGAGCACGCTGCTTTCCCGCTGTTCCGCGGCTCGACCCAAGATCGCGCCGTATCCCTTCACGACGCTGGAACCCGTGCTGGGGATCGTCGAGCTACCTGGGTATCGGCGGTTCCTGATGGCCGACATCCCCGGCCTGATCGAAGGCGCCAGCGACGGCGCCGGGCTCGGACACGATTTCCTCAAGCACATCGAGCGGACGCGAATCCTCGTTCACATCCTCGACGTCATGCCGCTGGACGGCACCGATCCGGTCGCCAACTATGGTGCGATCCGCAACGAACTGGCCAAGCACAGCGAGGTCCTCGCCCAGAAAGACGAAGTGGTTGTCGCCAATAAGATCGACCTCGACCCTGACGGCAGTCAGCTCAAGGACCTCCAGGATCGGCTCGGCCACAAGATCGTCCCAATTTCCGCCGCTACCGGCCAGGGTATCCGCGAACTGACCGAGGTGCTCTGGCGCAAGGTCCGTGGACAGGACCAACAGTAGGGCGACGGAGGCGAACAGTCGGCTGGTCTTGATGCTGCTGCAACCCCTCTTTCCGGCGGTCACGGACCTGCCGGCAGACCCCAAACGCTGGATCACGTGTGCCCAAAGCACCGCAGACCTGGCGATACGTTGACAACTCGCTGGAAATCAGATAGGACAATCGTTGTGAATGTAATTGCTGTGGATATCGGGAACACGAACATTGGCGTCGGACTCTTCCTGGACGGGAAGGAGGACTTCATCCGCTCCATCGCCGGCCGGTCGGAGGAGGATCTTCGCGAGTGCCTGATCGGCGCCTGGGCGAAGATCCCGGTCCTCGAAAGCTCCAGGGAGCGGAAACGCAACGGCGTGATCGTCGCCAGCAGTGTCAAACCTGCGTGGACCGATCTGGTCCGCCGGATTGCCAGCGAGGACCTCGGGGAGAAGATCCGCGTGATCGGGGAAGACGTCCCGCTGCCGATCTCGACGTGGGTGGACGAGCCGAAGAAAGTGGGTACTGACCGCATCGTTGCCGCCGCGGCGGCCTATGATGTGGTCGAGGACGCGGTTGTCGTCGCCGACTTTGGCACTGCGGTGACCATCGACCTGGTCGACGAGCATGGCGTCTTCCTGGGCGGGGTCATCTGCCCGGGTTTCGAGATCAGCTCGCAGGCGCTGAAGGACAACACCGCCCAGCTTCCGAAGGTCACCGTCCACCGTCCGGACGGGCCCTTCGGCAAGAACACCGCGGATGCGATCAACTGCGGCCTGTACTACTCGATCATCGGCGGGATGGAGGAGATCATCCGACGATACGCCGAGCAGATCGGGCGCTGGCCGCAGACGATCATCACGGGCTCGGCCGCCGAGACGATCAAGGACGACTGCCCGTTTGTGGACAATTACGTCCCGCACCTGGTGGTCAAAGGCATCGTCCTGGCTTACATGAAGTACATTGAGGAAAAAAGCGAGATGGTCTGACCATGGCTCCCATTGCGGCAGTGATGACCGGCCGGGGCGCGGGGGCCATCGCCACGATCCAATTGCTGGGCGATTCGGCCGAGACGGTCTTGCGGGCGGTCTTCCGGCGGGCGGACGGCAGGCCCCTCGAACTGGCGACCGGCCAAATCCTCCTGGGCAATGTCTTCGAGGGGGAACAGGTCATCGACCAAGTCACGGTCGGCTGCGAGGGCCCGAACACGTTCGCCATTCACTGTCACGGCAACCCGCTGATCGTGGAACGGATCATGGATGTGCTCCAGCGTCGCGGCGTGCAGCCCGTGCAGGCGGAGCGACTCCTCGCTCAGGTTCTGACGGGACGAGGACCGCAAGACTCCATCCACGTGGAGGCAACGCTGGCCCTGACGACCGTCAGGACCGTCGAAGGGGCACGGATCGTTGCCAACCAGGCAGCCGGCGGCCTGTCGGCTGTTGTTCGGCGATGGCAGGCCGATCTCGATTCGATACCCCTGGAACGAATCGCAGGCGAGGCCAGGCAGATCCTGCACGACAGTGACACAGCGAAGCTGATCCTCTCCGGCTGCACCATTGTCCTGATCGGCCCGCCCAACACGGGCAAGAGCACCCTCTTGAACGCCCTGGCCGGTCGCGAGAAGGCGATTGTCACGGAGGTCCCGGGCACGACGCGAGACTGGGTGTCCGTGGAGATTCACATTCCGCCGCTGGCGGCCACGGTCATCGACACCGCCGGCTTGGATCTCTCCCTGGCCGCTTCCGGCCGGATCGATCAAGCCGCCCAGCACAGGAGCGTCGAAGCCCTGCGCCTCGCCGACCTCGTTCTGCTAGTTCTGGATGCGAGCGAGTCCGCCGACCAGCTTCCTGCGTTTGTTGCTGACCTTCTCGTCGGCCGCCGGGTGGTCTGTTTGTTCAACAAAGCCGATCTCCCGCAGTGCCTCGACCCATCGAACCTCCCCGAGCATCTGCGACTTGTCGTCCGCATGAGTGCAAAGCGGGAAACTGGGATCGAGGACCTGATTCGAGCGATTCACTGCGCGTTGGGTTTGCAGCGTGTCTCTCTGGACACAGCGGTAGTATTCACCGAGCGGCAAGGGATCCTGCTTCGGCGACTTGCACGGACCCACTCCCGCGACGAGGCGATCCATCTTCTCGCGGGACTTCTCCATGGGGAAGTCGAGTGACGGGCCTGGCTGAAGTGCCCGGATGGCCAGGGACTCTCATCTCGCTTGGCAGAAGGAGTGGAACGCTGGTATAATGCAGTCATGATTACGCAAGCTGACCGACAAGCCATCCGGGACATCTGCCGGAGATATGGTGCTAAAAGGGCCCTGCTGTTTGGCTCCAGCCTTGACGCAAGTCGGATGGCCCACGACATCGATCTTGCGGTCGAGGGGGTCTCTCCGAAGGACTTCTTCCGCTTCTATGGTGATCTGATGTTCGCGTTATCCAAGCCGGTTGATGTCGTGGACCTGTCGGGCCAGTCCAAGTTTCTGGATTTGATTCGACGTGAGGGGGTACCCCTGTATGGCTGACCTTCGGGAGCGAGTCGAGTCCGAGTACGAGGCCATCTGTAGGACTACGGATGCCATGTCATCGGCAAGTCGTCTGACGGAGTTGTCGGTTCTCGAACTCGCCGGCGTCGCTACCTTGCTGCACAATTTCTACAACGGAATCGAAAATATCCTTAAGCAAGTTTTCCTGGCGAAGGGCATCTCAATCCCCGAAGGGCCCGCCTGGCATCGGGATCTGCTAACGGCGGCCCAGGAACACCAAGTCCTTTCACAGGCCACGGCGGAGCGATTGAGGCAGTTCATGGCATTCAGGCATTTCTTCAGTCATGCCTATGCCCTGGACCTGGATCCAAAGAGAATGGAACCTTTGGCTGCCGATGCTGCGGGTGTATTTCAGGCAGTCGCACACGACGTTGACAGACTGCTCTGAAGGAAGTCGGTGTTGTCTGCCCCGTGGGTAGTCAACGGATGTGGTTCTTCTCACGGGAGTGGCCCACCTGTCGATCCGGGCTGGCCAAGTTACTCGAACGGGCGGTCGAGGTCGAAGTCGGGGAGGTAGCGGCGCCGGCTGTCGAGATCCTGGATGAAGGCGTTTTCCAGGCCCAGTTCGATCGCGTAGTCGGTGACCTCGTCGTACTCACAGGCAGTCAGGGTGCGATTGATCTCGGGACAGCCAGCGGCGCGGTGCTGGGGGGAGTACTGGGACATGATGCTGACGTGCGTGTCCCGTGACAGGGACGCCAGGAAGGCCAGGCAGTTGCGACTGTCGTCAACGCAGGCGGGCAGGACCAAATGACGGACCAGCAGGCCGCGACGCGCGATCCCATCTCCATCGAGTTCCAGATGGCCAACTTGGTCGAGCATTTCCCGCAGCACCTCAAAGATGACGTCGGTGTAGTGGGCGGCGCCGGAGTATCGTTCGCCCAGGTCGTTGGAGAGGTACTTGATGTCGGGCAGATAGATGTCCACGAGGCCGCGAATCTGACGCAGCGAGTCCACGGAATCGTATCCATTCGAGTTGTACACGATGGGGATGGCCAGTCCTCGCTCCCTGGCCGCGACGACGGCGTCGGCTGCCTGGAAGACCACGTGGGAAGGGGAGACCAGATTGATGTTGTGGGCGCCTGCGTCCGCGAGACGCAGCATCTCGCTCGCGAGCTCATCCGTCGTCAGGGTCTGCATCTGGCCCGGCAGGAAGTCCTGGCTGATCTGGTGGTTCTGGCAGAACACGCAGCGAAGGTTGCAGCCCGCGAAGAAGATGGTCCCGGAGCCCCGCGTCCCGGAGATCGGAGGCTCTTCGCCGAAGTGTAGGCCGGCATAGGACACCTGCACGTCCGCTCCGATCCGGCACCACCCGGTCTTGCCTTCGAGACGGTTGACGCCGCACTTCCGCGGGCAGCACTCGCATCGCACCAACTGTTCTGCAAATCGCCGACTCATACGTCGGCGATCATACCACAGACCTCGGGACTGACCGCCGGCTATTTTCTGCGTCTGCCGGTACAAACGGCCCGATCGGCGTGAAGATTGGCCTTGCTTCTTGGGCGACGTTATTGTAGGCTGTCTCCTCTGGCTTACAAAATTGTAGGCTCAAGGCTTCTGGTACTGATGGACAAGGCACGATGAAGGCAACCTTTGCGACGGAAGTGCAGCTTCTCAGCGATATCGCCAAGGCGTTCGCGGAGTCGCTGAACTTGGAAGAGACCCTCAAGAGCATCCTGACCCTGCTGGACACGCACATGAAACTCCAGCGGGGAACGATCACCTTGCTGGACCCCGACACGGAGACGATCAACATCAAGGTCGCCCACGGGCTCAGCGAGCGGTCGAAGAGCCAGGGCAGCTACAAGGTGGGCGAAGGGATTACCGGACGGGTCGTCCAGACGGGCGAGGCCATCGTGGTTCCGGATATCTCGAAGGACCCGCGGTTCCTGCACCGGACGAAATCGCGGGACACGACCGTCGGCCACAAGGTCGCGTTCTTCTGCGTTCCCATCAAGCTGGAGGGACGGACGGTCGGCGCCCTGAGCGTGGACCGCCACGCCGGACGGGCCGACGATTTCGACGCGAACCTGCGGCTGCTGAACATCATCTCGACGATGGTTGCCCAGGCGATCAAGCTCAACAAGATGGTGGAGTCCGAGCGGGCGATGCTCCGCGACGAGAACGTTCGTCTGCGGCGGGAGCTCAAGACGCGATTCGCGGTGAACAACATGGTCGGCACGAGCAACGCGATGCAGGAGGTCTACCGCCTGATCGAGCAGGTGGCCGACAGCAACGCGACCGTCCTGATCCGCGGCGAGAGCGGGACCGGCAAAGACCTCGTCGCCCACGCGGTGCACTACAACAGCTTGCGGGCGGACAAGCCGTTCATCAAGGTCAACTGCACCGCTCTGCCCGAGACGCTGCTCGAGAGCGAGCTGTTCGGGCACGAGAAGGGGGCCTTCACCGGCGCCATCGAGCGAAAGCTCGGACGGTTCGAGCGGGCTCACGGCGGCACGATCTTCCTCGACGAAATCGGCGACTTCCCCCTGAGTCTCCAGGTCAAACTGCTGCGGGTGGTCCAGTTCCGCGAGTTCGAACGCCTCGGCGGCAGCGAGACGATCAAGGCCAACGTCCGCGTGATCGTCGCGACGCACAAGAATCTCGAGCAGCAGATCACAGACGGCGCCTTCCGCAGCGACCTGTACTATCGGATCAACGTCTTTCCGATCTACCTGCCTCCGCTGCGGGAGCGAAAGGACGACATCATGCTGCTGGCGGACCATTTCCTGCAGCACTTCGCGAGAGAGAACGGCAAGCCGATCACGCGGATCTCGACGCCTGCCATCGATATGCTCACCCGATACCACTGGCCCGGCAACATTCGCGAGCTCGAGAACTGCATCGAGCGGGCGGTGCTCGTCTGCGAGGACGATGTGATCCGCAGCGAACACTTGCCGCCCTCCTTGCAGATGATCAACAAGAACGACAGCACCGCCAAACCCGCATTCACCGAGATCATCGCGAACAAGGAGCGCGAGCTCATCGTGGACGCTCTGAAGAAGTGCGGCGGCCAGCAGCGCAAGGCCGCCGTAGAGCTGGGCATCACCGAGCGCATCCTCGGCTACAAGATCAAGAAGTACGCCATTCACCCCAAGTACATCTGAGAATCCTGTGGCTTCGACCCGGGAGACGTCCGGGGCTTTCTTGGGGGAGGCAATTCGGGTCTCCCTGGAGCCTTCGGGACTACATATTTGTCGCTGCATGGGACTGTTGCCACGTTTTTGTATGTGACGGCGGTGTGTTCCTCCTTTGTGCGACAATGCTGTAAGGTCTTTAAGAATCTATACTTGAGCCTTGTTGATGATGTTGGTTGTGTTCTGGCACACCGTTTGCAAATGTATCGTAGTCCCGGCCGGTGGATCGGGCCGGACTGATCGGGGTGGACGGTATCGTCCGCGTGGGAGCAGGATCAACTTGTGGATAGGAGCATGGCAACGATGTTGAGAAGCAGATGTTTGTGGTGTGTGGCGGCGATGATGGTGGGGACGGTTTCTGTGGTTGTGGCCGATGATGGGCCGGCGCTCGGCGTGACCGCCGATCTGTTCAGCAAGTACGTCTGGCGCGGACAGAACGTAGTCGATGACTGGGTGCTCCAGCCCGGAGTCAGCGCCGGCTACAAGGGTTTTACCGGGTCGATCTGGGGCAATGTCGATCTCACGGGCGAACTCGTGGACGATTGGGAGGTCAGCGAAGTCGATTACGCGGTCGATTACAGCAACGTGTTCCCGGGTCAGGAGACGTTCGCCTACTCGGTCGGCGCGATCTACTACGATTTCCCCAACACAGGCTGGAATGCGACGAGCGAGGTCTATGGCGGGTTGTCGGCGGATGTACCGTTCTCCCCGGCCGTGAAGTGGTTCTATGATTTCGACGAGGCCGACGGCAGCTACATCCAGTTCTCCATCGGGCACACGATCGAGAAGATCGCCTCCTGGACGGAGAAAGACTACTGCGGCCTGTCGCTCGGCGCGAGCGTGGGCTACGCGACGGACAATTACAACGACTTCTACTTCGGGGTGGATGACGGCGCGATCAACGATCTGACGTTCTCGGTGGGCGTGCCGTTCTGCTTCGGCTCGCTGACGATCAAGCCGAGCATCGGCTACTCCGTGATGATCGACGGCGACATCCGTGAGGCCACCGACAAGAGCGACAATCTCTGGTGTGGCGTCGGCGCTGCGTACAGCTTCTGACGCCGGGGTATGCTGGCCGGCGAGTCAGGACAGGGGAAAACCACTCACACGGTGACGCAACTGCCTGGCGCAGCTCCTACGGGCCGGCTACGCAGCTCGTGGGGAGTCTGTGCCGGCAGTTGCTCGGGAGACCGTGACTGGGGACCAAAGGGACGATACGAAAGGTCAGGTTCGGGGTCATGAACAGAGGCAGAACAACGGAACTGAAAGGGTGTCGGGGTTCGTTGGCTGTGAGACCGGGCGGGTTGGCAGGGGGGCTCATCGAAGGGCGCCTTGTGCGCGGGGGCGGACCCGCCGGGCTCGGGCCGACAGGACCCCAAGGTAAACAGAGCGGGGCCGTCGGGGGGCGGCCCTCTGCAGTGCGGGCTCTCGCGTGAGAGCGACAGGAACGGGGACGATATCCCGCGCCGCGTAGGCGCGAGGTCTGGCTGACTAAGGGTGGAAATGATGGATCCAAATGTCAAAGTCATTGTAGACACAATGTGGGTGCTGGTCACCGCGATGCTGGTGTTCTTCATGAACCTGGGCTTCGCGGCGGTGGAGTCGGGATTCGCCCGCGCGAAGAACACGGTGAACATCATGTCGAAGAACTTCGTGGTCTTTGCGGTGTCGTCGTTGGGATTTCTGCTGCTGGGCTGGGGCCTGATGTTCGGCAATGGGAACGGCCTGTTCGGTCTGGAGGGCCTGTTCTGCGCCAGTGGCGCCGACAACTCGCCGGCCACCGGCGACGCCTACCAGGGGGCCTATTCGGCGCTCTCCTGGACGGGCGTGCCGCTCTGGGCGAAGTTCTTCTTCCAACTGGTCTTTTGCGGGACCGCGGCGACCATCGTCTCGGGCGCGGTCGCGGAGCGAATCAAATACATCGCCTTCATCTTGTTCTCATTTGTCATGGCGATGTTCATCTACCCGGTCGTGGGGCATTGGGTCTGGGGCGGCGGCTGGCTCTCGAAGCTGGGCATGTTCGACTTCGCGGGTTCGACGGTGGTCCACAGCGTGGGTGGTTGGGCGGCCCTCGCGGGCGCGATCATCCTGGGCCCGCGAATCGGCAAGTTCGACAACGGCAACATCAAAGCCATCCCTGGGCACAACCTGTCGCTGGCGACTCTCGGCACATTCGTGCTGTGGTTCGGATGGTTCGGCTTCAATCCGGGCTCGACCATGGCGGCTGATCCCGGCGCGATCAGCCACGTCGCGGTGACGACGAATATGGCCGCCGCAGCGGCGATCATGAGCGCGACGGCTGCGTCGTGGATTCTGATGGGCAAGCCCGACTTGGGCATGACCCTTAACGGCTGCCTCGCGGGCCTGGTAGCGATCACGGCGCCGTGCGCCTTCGTAGGCGTGGGCAGCTCGATCGTCATTGGTCTGATTGCGGGCGTCCTCGTCGTGGTGGCGGTCATGACGTTCGACCGATTGCGGATCGACGACCCGGTCGGCGCGCTGTCCGTTCACCTGGCCAACGGCGTGTTCGGAACCCTTGCGGTCGGCCTGTTCGCGCAGGACAAGATCACCGGCACCGCAACGGGCAACGGTCTGTTCTTCGGCGGCGGCTTCAAGCTGCTCGGTGCGCAACTGGCGGCCGTGGCTTCTGTTGCGGTCTTCGTCTTCGGTTCTGCCGCGGTGAGCTGGCTGGTTCTCAAGGCGGTCATGGGCATCCGCGTCTCGCGGGAAGAGGAACTCCGCGGCCTCGACATCGGCGAGCACGGGAACGAAGCGTACGCGGGCTTCCAGGTGTTCACCACCGCGTGACGCGAAGACGAGAACTCTGGAGGATCCACGGGTCGCAGGCCCGATGCAGGAGATAGGAACATGAAACTGATTATCGCATATATTCAACCACACAAGCTCAACGACGTGAAACAAGCACTGTACAAAGCCGAGGTCTACAAGATGTCGGTGACGAACTCGCTCGGCTGCGGACAGCAGAAGGGTTACCACGAATCGTATCGCGGCGTGCCAATGGAGGTCAATCTCCTCCGCAAGGTCCGCCTGGAGATCGCGGTGAACGAGGACTTCGTCGAGCGGACGGTCGAAGCGATCATCGAGGGCGCCCGCACCGGCCAGATCGGCGATGGTAAGATCTTCGTCCTGGACCTGCCCGAGTGCATCCGCATCCGGACCGGAGAGCGAGGAGGCGCCGCCATCGGTTGACATCATGGGTTGCTACCTCATGACCATCACTTCTTGTGCCCGTCATCGGGCCAGAAGCAGGGCCCTGTTGCCAACGACAGGGCCCATTCTCCATTTGTCGGCCGGTGGTTCGTTTCGCTCACCCAAGCGTGGCAAGCCCGATCGCTGTCTCTGATAGCGTCCCTTGATGCGAAACATACAAAAGTGTAGTTGCGGGTATCAATATCTACAGGAATGTTGGCTCGCGGGATCGCAGCCGGCAGTTCTATCTGATTCTTAAGTCGTTGTGGATAAGGCACTTGTGTGTATTGTACCGTTTTGTGTGTGTCTGGCACGCGGTTTGTAAATCCACGCACGATATTCGTTGGCGTCCTTGCTCGCCTGGTGCGGGCAAGGAAATGGTTCAGATGGCAGATGACCCCGATCTGGGGAGGCACAGGAATGATGGCGTCTGGGAATCGGTATGTCGTGCGAGCGGGCAGGGTGGGCGGTCCAGGGCTTGTTGCCGCGAGTTGCGGAATCGTTCTGGGCATGAGCGGGATATCGCGTGCCTCCGAGCAGAGCGGGGCAGCGAAGCAATCGGATGATTTCGTAGTTCAAACCCAATGCATGTGAAAGGGAACAGAAATGAAGCTCGCAAAACACAGGGGCTCCCCTGACAAGGGTGGAGGCCGTCATGGCGAATTCTGTAGTACGCTGCGCCGCAGGGTGCAGCGGGCATTGGGTTGTGGGTAAGGCTTGTTGCGGCCGGCGGATTCTGCTGGGGATAGCCGGTTCGCGCAAGCCTTGCCCCTGTTTTCCAATGCCGTGATCTGGGCGCCCGGCGGGAGTTCGCCGCAGTGTCCGATCTCGGAAGATCACATCGCACTTGACCACGATATGAGGAGTTCCAAATGTCTGATAGCATAACAGGTGAATTCGGCCGCAACGTCTTCAATGAAGTGACCATGCGGGAGTGTCTACCCAAGAATGTATTCAAGTCCCTCAAGAAGACCCTGGACGGCGAGCAGCCGCTCGACCCGATTACCGCCGACGTGATCGCCAATGCGATGAAGGACTGGGCGATCGCCAAGGGGGCCACGCATTTCTGCCATTGGTTCCAGCCGATGACGGGTCTGACCGCGGAGAAGCACGACGCGTTCATCTCACCGAGGGCGGACGGGCGGACGATCATGGAGTTCAGCGGCAAGGAGCTGATTCGAGGCGAGCCCGACGCTTCCTCCTTCCCATCCGGTGGCCTCCGCGCGACGTTCGAGGCCCGCGGCTACACCGCCTGGGACTGCACGTCGCCCGTCTTCGTGAAGGAGGACGGCAAGAACATCACCCTATACATCCCGTGTGCGTTTTGCTCGTACACAGGCGAGGCGCTGGACAAGAAGACGCCTTTGCTGCGTTCGATGGACGCGCTGAACAAGCAGGCGGTCCGGGTCTTGAAGGCCCTGGGCGATATGACGACGACCCGCGTGACCGCGACGATGGGACCCGAGCAGGAGTATTTCCTGGTCGATCAGGCTTTCTACGCCAAGCGTCTGGACCTGCTGCTGACCGGGCGGACGCTGTTCGGGGCCAAGCCGCCCCGCGGGCAGGAGCTGGAAGACCACTACTTCGGCTCGCTGCATGAGCGGGTCGCGACGTTCATGAACGAGCTGAACAACGAGTTGTGGAAACTCGGGGTCACCGCCAAGACGCAGCACAACGAGGTCGCGCCCGCCCAGTACGAGCTGGCGCCGGTGTTCTCGACGATCAACGTGGCCGCGGACCACAACCAGTTGACGATGGACACGCTCCAGAAGGTGGCCCGCCGACACGGGTTCGTCTGCCTGCTGCACGAGAAGCCCTTTGCGGGCGTCAACGGCTCCGGCAAACACAACAACTGGAGCATGTGCACGGACACCGGTTTGAACCTCCTGGACCCGGGCGACACGCCGCACGACAACATGGTGTTCCTGGTCATGCTCTGCGCCGTCATCCGTGCGGTCGACAAGTACTCCAAGCTGCTGCGGGCCAGCGTCGCCAACGCGGGCAACGAGCACCGTCTCGGCGCCAACGAGGCGCCGCCCGCCATCGTGTCGGTCTTCCTCGGCGAGCAATTGACCGATATCTTCGATCAGTTGGCCAAGGGCGCCGCCAAGAACAGCAAGAAGGGCGGAACGATCAAGCTGGGTTCCTCGATCCTGCCTCCGCTGCCGAAGGACTCCACGGACCGCAACCGGACGTCGCCGTTCGCGTTCACCGGCAACAAGTTCGAGTTCCGCATGGTGGGCTCCTCGCAGTCCATCTCCGGCCCGAGCTTCGTGCTGAACACGATTGTGGCCGACACGCTGAGCGAAGTCGCCGATGTCCTGGAAAAGGCCGAGGACGCGAAGGGCGCCGCACAGAAGATCCTGCAGGATATCGCGATCAAACACGCGCGAATCGTGTACAACGGGGACAACTACACCGAGGACTGGGTGGCCGAGGCCGCGAAGCGGGGTCTGCCGAATATCCGCTCGACGTATGAGTCGCTCCTGAGCTTCCCCACGGCGGAGCACATTGCCCTGTTCACGCGGCATGGCGTTCTCTCCAAGCACGAGGTGGAAGCACGCGCCGAACTGCTGCTCGAAGGGTACAGCAAGCAGATCAACATCGAGGCTCAAACGATGCTGAACATGGCGAAGCGTCAGATCCTGCCGGCCTGCTGCGAGTACTCCGCCAAGCTGGGCAAGGCGGTGACCGCGGTGTCCAGCGCCGGCGTGTCCGCGGAGACGCAGAAGAAACTGCTCGAACGGGTCTGCGGCCTGATCACGACGATGGAGAGCCAGATCGAGGCCCTGGAGAAGGTCACAGGCAAGGCCGCCACCGTGCATGGCGCCGGCAAGCACGCGCAGAGTTACCGGGAGGATGTGCTGCCGGCGATGGGCGCCCTGCGTGAGACCGTGGACGAGCTGGAGACAATCGTCGATGCGAAGCTCTGGCCGCTCCCGTCCTACGCGGAGATGCTGTTCGTGCGGTGATTGCATGAACGCCGGCAGGCGACAATCTGGAGTCGACAGGCCGGAGATCGCGGGACATTCGTCGGAGGCCGAAAGCCTCCCATCCTGCGGCCTCCGGCCTCTGCCTTTCGGTTTGGTGGGCGAAGATCGACGAGAAGTAGGGCGTGTTCCCGTTGGCTTCGACCCACTCCTGGATCGCGATGTACCGCCTCGGGGGCGGACCGTGCGAATCGAACAGGGCACGCACCCTCGATCCCGCGCCATCGGCTCCGATGATGGCTATGTCGAACCTGCTCGACAGTCCTCGTGTTCCGCTCACAGGGGAATGGAATCCCGCGACATGTCGGCTGATGACCCTTTACAATCCCACCCATGTCGCATGGGCGATGGTTCCGTTTGGATCGGTGTACACATCAATGGCCCGGCACGGAGGGGTGGTTGCGCAGTACCGCAGCAGCTTCTTCTCATTGCAGAAGGACCTATCTTTGATGGTCCCCCAGTAAAATACTTCGTCGGGATCGGAGCACTCATGCATCAACGAGCCGAGCCGGTCGCTGATTTCCGCGAGGCGAACCCCAGGCTGTGCGAGGGCGAGCTGATCGAGAAGCTCCTGTCGTGATCGTCACTCCAGGTTCAACCACACGACTGCGACTGTCGCGGTACAGCCATAGACCGCCAGGCTGACAACCGCGTATCTTCTGACACGGGCGAATCGTCGCACTCTTGCCTCCAGTTCTGCCCTGTGTGCCTACTTCGTGGGCAGGTAGATGTACGTCCGAAGTTCTTCCGGCGGGGTGGTCTGCGGGTCGTTGAGGTACTCCTCCCACATGGGCATGTAGCGGGACCAGTCCGCATCGGTCGTCATCAGGCCCTTGGTCTTGAGAAATTCGGTGATCTGTCCGTAGGTCTTGGCCAGTTCCGGGTAGGGTCCGCGATGCGTGAACCGCATTGCCTTCGCGTGCGCCAGACGCTTCACAGAGCCAGGACCGATCATCCGCGTCGTCGTGGGCGGGGCCGCGACGGGCACTGCGACCGTGAATCGCACGCCCTGCGGGCCGTGGGCGGTGTAGAGAGTTCGCGGCGGGCCGGACGGGGACAGCTTGTACTGCCGGACGAAGGACATCAACTCGTCGAAGGCGGTTCGTATTGCCCGACTGATGACGGCTGGATCCGGACCGCACACCCCGGGTATCTGCGCCGCCAGCACAGGCGGCACCTCGACCTCCGCATACTCCAATACGTCAAACTGCAACATCACTGCATTCCTTACAGGGTGGGTCATCTCTGTGCCCAGGATTATGCCGACGTGTGCGTGGGAAAGCAAGGAGAATCCCAGATGCGAAGCGACGACTGGAAACATAATGCGCCACCGCGGCCATCCGGAGGCTCGCCGTGCTTGCAGGGGCCAGATTCCGCGATCCCAACGGGCAGGGCTGGTCAGGGCAGAGGCCACAATCTGAGACAGCCTCGGATTGGCCAAGCCTGCGGCGACTCTCCATCCTGTGTGCTGCGGCTGCACCGCGTTTTCACTCGCCGCCGCAGATCTCCGTCAGTCGGTCCGAGGTCGGCATCTCCGGATGAAACTCGCCCTGCGGCCCGAGATGGCCGCCTTCGAGCCTTTTGAGTATGACGGGAACGGTGTCCAGAACGGGGTGGATTCGGGTCGTTGTCTGCGTCGCGGCGGGGCCCCGACTTGCCGGCCAGAGGTCGCAACCGAGCGAGAAGAAAGAAGGGGCTGCAGGTGGTTGGTCCTGCAGCCCCAGTGTGTGACACGCAGCGGCATCGGAGGGGAGCACACGACGAGCCCTGCGTTATTTCATCTTGCGAGCCGGCTCGTCGTGCGTGCCGGCACAAATCATCTCCTTAGAAAGACCAACTGCACCGCAGCCAGACATTGTGACGGTCGGCGTCCGAGGAGTACTCCCCGTCGTAAGCGAGCGACAAGGCGTACGGGCTCTTGGCCAGCGTCAGGGATCCCGACAGCGTCATCGCCGTCCGATCGCGTTCCCACTTCACGTCCACCGGGTTGGCGCCGTTCACCGACTGTTCGACGGTGATCTCATCGTCCGTCAGGAGCTGGCGAATACCGATGGCCGCGGACGGCGTGACCTGTGTCTCGCCGCGGGTGAAGGTGCTGAGCCATCGGATGGACGCTTCCGCCTGGAGGTCATGCTGGTGCATACCCGAGTAGGTGGTGTCCCAGTTCGGATTCGTCGCATCGGTTGTGAACTCCTCGCGGTGGGTCCAGTACCAGTTCAGACCCGCTTCCGGCAGGAAGACGTGAGCGCCCCGGGTGATGGTGTATCCACCCATGACGGTGACCGCGGTGCCATAGCTGTTGTAGGAGGCGGACTCGCGTTCCTCCAGGTCCAGACCGGTCAGACCCGAGTAGTCATGGTCGCCATAGAAGGCGGTCAGACCGTAACGCAGAGTCCACGGGTCCCAACGAGTCAGGCCGGTGAAACCGCCGATGATGACGTCCTGATCCTCGCTGTTGCGATTGTAGCCGTCGCCGGTATAGTCGATATCGGACTGGCCGTAGCCCAGGTACAGGCCCAGCAGGTTGTCCCCGACGTTCGCGGCATACCCGGCCGTGAATCCCCACAGCCCGGCGTCGTAACCCAGCGGGTCTGCGTCCTTGTCGATCCAGGAGTAGTAGGGCTCGAAGAACACGCCGGCCGACTTGGTGGCGGACGATCGCGCCAGAGCGAACGTTTCGGGCGTCGGGCCCGCATCGACCACCAGATCGGATCCTGGGGACGACAGGAGATTCTGCATGAACAGGTTGCTTATGTGGCCATGAACAGTATCGATGGCCTGGGTGACCGCCTGTCTCTCGACCGCGGAGGAAGCCGTCGTTGCGGAGGCTTCCGGCGTATAGGCCAGCGACACCGCGTCATCTTCGCTGTTGAAGGTGTTCTGGTCGTGGTACGTGACCGTGGTGTTGGGGTTCAGGGCCTCGACTGCGCCGAAGCTCCCGTCCACCCAGGCATTGGGTCCCAGTCTCTCAAAGAGGCAGTACTGCCGATCCCAGAGGGTCTCCCCGCTGACCGCGGTGACGGTGAGCGTCGCGTCGTTCAACTGCAGCGTCGCGCCGTTGGCGATTCCGAAGGTAGGCTGTCGCGGGTCGCCATCGAGGGTCATGTTGTACGTATCGACGAGGGTGGTCGTTCCCGAGCCGACGAAAACCTCATAGACTCTCGTGTCGGCGACGGGCCGGATGACTCCGGTGTTGGTCAGACGACCGCTGGAGCCCATGTAGATGCCATAGGCGTAGGAGTCGAAGCCTTCCCCGCCGATCGCGGTGGCCGTGATGCGTCCGGAGTTGATGACGTCGCCGTGTGCGTAGATGCCATAGGCGTAGGCGGAAGCATCCAGATAGGTGCCGTCAAGGTCGCAGTCATCGTCGGAGGCTTGATCCGCGTTGGCGTAGGCGTGTGCGTACGCTGCGGAATTGCCGTCGACCACGCCGCCTATCGCTGTGACGACGATGTCCCCGGTGTTGTTCACGTCCCAGGGATCACTAGTCTCGCAGGGCAGGTAGTCCACCTCGTCGCCAGACCAGATTCCATAGGCGTAGGCACGGGCATCGGCATTGGAATAAGCCTCCGCGCGGGCATAGGCGTCGGCGTAGCTCTCGCCGTCCGGGTCATTGGCGTCGGCAGTGGCTTCTCCGTACACCTCGGCAAAGGCGCCGGCATAGGCGGTGCCGCCTGTGGCTGTGACTGTGATAGTCGCCGTGTTGGTGACACCGCTGTCGGATGAGTAGAGGCCGTAGGCGCTGGCATAGGCATCGGCGTTCGCGTTGGCATAACCGTAGGCGTCCGCCTCGGCGCTCGCATAGGTTTCGGCGTCGTCTGCCGGCTCAAACTCAGCCTCGTCGGGCTCAGCGTAAGCGGAGGCTTCAGCCGTGGTTGTAACAGAGGCATTCGCAGTGGTGGTGCCGCCCGTGGCGGTGACGGTGATAGCCCCGGAGTTGACGATCTCGTCGTCAGCGTAGATGCCGTAGGCTTGGGCATAGGCGTTGGCGTTGGCGTAGGCGTGGGTGGTGGCGTCCGTGTAGTTGGCGTAGGCCTCGCCTTCCCCGGCAGTGGCGTCGGCATAGGCTCCCGCGTAGGCAGTGCTAGTGGCGTTGGCTACGCCGCCCGTGGCCACGACGTTGACGTCACCTGTGTTGTCGACGCAACTGTCGCCGTAGATTCCGTAAGCGTAGGCATAGGCGTAGGCATCGGAATAGCCGTAATTCTCCGCATCGGCGTCGGCGTCATCGTCCGCCGCGGCTTCTGCCTCGACGCTGGTTTCGGTGTAAGCGCTGGCCTCGCCGCCTGTGGCGACCACGGTGATCAACCCTGCATTGTCGATGTCGCCGTTGGCCTCGATGCCGGTGGCGTAACCGGCCGCGTAGGCATCGGCTTCGGCGTAGGTGTAATCGACCTGAGCAGAGGCTTCAGCGTAGCCGCTCGTGGACGCGGTATTGGCGTCGGCTGTCGCGTTGGCGGAAACGGAGACGCCGCTGTAGGCATTGGCGTCCGCCACTCCACCGGCGCCGGTGACGGTGATTGCACCTGTGTTCGTGACATCTCCGTCGGCCTCGATGCCGGTGGCGTTGCCATGAGCATATGCGTAGGCATAGCTGCGGGCGCCCGTGCTGGCGTCGGCATTGGCATAGGCGCTGTCATCCCCGGCCGTATTGGCGTCGGCTGTGGCTTGGGCCTGACTGCTGGCATAGGCATCCGCCACGTCGGCGCGAGCCGTGCCGCCGGTTGACGTGACGGTAATAGTCCCGGTGTTGTTCACGTCGCCGTCGGCGTCAATTCCGTAGCCGTAGGCGCTGGCCTGGGCGTACAGTTGGGTATAGGCATTGTAGTAGTAGTAATAGTCGTCGTAGTCGTAGGCGTTGGCGTAGGCGTTCGTGTCCTCTGCGTTGACGGTGGCCTTCGTGGAATTGACAGCCTCCACATCGGCCCCGTTGGCGTCCGCTGTGCCGCCCAGAGCGATGACGGTGATCGTTCCGCTGTTGTTGACGTCGCCATACTCCGTGTCAATTCCGGTGGCGTAGGTGTTGGCGTACGCGTAGGCGTGGGCGTAGGCGTCGTAGTTGTAGTAGTCGTACTCGTAGGCGTAGGCCTCGGTTTCAGCGGAGGCTTCGGCGCGGGCATCACTGGAGGCCGCGGCCTGTGCCTCGGCCGTGCCGCCTGTGGCCGTGACGGTGATGGCCCCGGTGTTGTTCACGTCGCTGTCGAGGTCTTCCTCGTCGTAGTATTCAGTAGAGATTCCATAGGCTTCAGCCGAGGCGTAGGCGTAAGCGTAGGCGTAGGCATAGTCCTGGGTGTAGGCGTAGGTGTAGCTGGCCTCGGCGTCGGGGTCGTCGGCGTCGGCATACGCGTTGACGCTGGCATTGCCCTCGGCACGGGCCGTGCCGCCTGTGGCTGCGACCGTGATGGCCCCGGCGTTGTCCACATCGCCGGCCTCGACCTCAATTCCGACAGCGTACGCATCGGCGTCGGCGCTGCTGGCGTACCCGTAGGCGTAAGCATATGCATACGCACTGGTGTCGGCTTCATTGGCGTCGGCGAGGGCGTTGGCGGTGGAGTTGGCCGTTCCCCCGGTGGCCGTGACGTTGACGTCGCCTGTGTTGTTGACGTTGCCGCTGGCGTGAATTCCATAGGCCTCGGCGTTGGCTTGAGCCTGATTGGCGTACGCGTACGCGTAGGCGTAGTAGTCTTGTTCGTCGCTGATACTCGTGGCACTGGCGTTGGCTGTTCCGCCTGTGGCTGTGACGACGATATCTCCTGTGTTGTTGACGTCGACGACGCCGTAGTCGTAGTCTTCGTGACCGGCGATTCCGTAGGCTTCTGCGGCGGCATACGCGTAGGAGTAGGTGGTGTTGTCATCGTCGGTGTCTGTGGCAGTGGCGTTGGCCGTTCCGCCTGTGGCTGTGACGGCGACATCACCTGTGTTGTCGATGGTGACGGCGTTGGCGTCTTCGCTGTACGAGCCGATTCCGTAGGCCTCGGCGTTGGCGTTGGCACGGGCCTGGTAGTCGTTGCTGTCCGCGGTGGCCGTTCCGCCCGTGGCCATGACGACGACATCGCCTGTGTTGTTGATGGCGACGGTATTCACGTCGCCCTCGGCGTATGCCCCGATCCCGTAGGCTTCGGCGTCGGCATAGGCTTGGGCATAACTGTAGGCGTAGTACTCATTGGCGTCCGCGATGGCTATTCCGCCTGTCGCCGCAACGTTGACATCGGCAGTGTTGTCGATAGTGAGATCGTCGCCGTAGTAGCTCTCAGCGACAACTCCGTAGGCCTCAGCGTCGGCGTAGGCATAGGCGTAGTAGTCTTCACTGGACGCGGTGGCCGTTCCACTCGTGGCCACGACGGTGACAGCCCCTGCATTGGTGATGGTCACGTCGTTGACGCCGTAGTCGCCATCCGCGAAGATCCCGTAGGCCTCGGTGCCGGCGTAGGCATAGGCGTAGCTGTCGTCGCTGTCGGCATCGGCCTCACCGCCCGCGGCTGTGACCGCGAGGGTTCCCGTGTTGTTGACGGCGACGTCGTTGACGTCGACATCTGTGTAGATTCCATACGCCTCGGCATAGGCCGTAGCTTCGCCATACCCGGAGGTGACGCTGGCCGTTCCGCCTGTGCTCGTGACGGCTATGTTGCCTGTGTTGGTGACGTTGCCTTCCGTTTCAATCGCTTCGGCGTAGGCCTCGGCGTCCGCGTAGGCGTAGTTGTTCGTGGTATTGGCGTCGGCCATACCGCCTGTGGCGGTGAGGGTGATGTCGCCGGTGTTGTTGACGTCTCCGTAGGCGTCGATTCCGTCGGCGTCGGCCCAGGCATAGGCGTAGGCGGAATAGGCGGCATCAACCTCGACGTTGCCGCCCGTGGATGTGACGGTGATATCGCCCGTGTTGGTGAGGTTGTTGTCGGCCTCAATTCCATCGGAATCGGCGTAAGCCTCGGCATAGGCGGAACCAGAGGTGTCATACACCGTGGCGGTGCCGCCCGTGTTCGTGACGACAATATCCCCCGTATTGCTGACGTCGCCAGAACCGACGAGCCCCGCAGCTTCGACGTACGCGTAGGCGTCGGCGGTGTTGGAGTCCGCGGTGCCGCCCAGGGCGATGATCGTGATGGCGCCGCTGTTGACGAGGCTGTCTCCATCGCCCCAGAGGCCGTACACCCAGATACTCGCGTCCCTGTAACCGCTTCCGACCGTGTTGCCGCCCGTTGCGTTGACGTCGATTGCCCCGGTATTCACGATATTCGCGTCGGCGTATACGCCGTACGCATAAAACGTGACGTCGTCATAGAGGTCGGGGTCGGTCTCGCCGTAGGCCCCAAGGAAGACGGTCTGGTTGTTCGTGTAAGAGGGATCGCCGGTCAATTCGAGCCCATACACGTCGTTGCCGTCGTGCAGGTTGGACTCGGTGTTGTTGACGGCCGCTCCCACGGCGCCGGGCCAGATCCCCACCGTGAGGATTGCCAGCAGAGCGACGAGTGTCGCCCGCAACCGAATGACTTGATTCACTCCCTTAAACCTTTGCATGTTTTCTCTCCTAACCCGAATCCGTGAAGATGCCTGCTCATTCCCAACCGAACCGAACACCGCAGGCGAGCTGCGCTCATACCCATCTGGCTAACGTTTGCTCCTCAGAAATCCCGACTTCCCTTGCGTCACCTCCTTTCAATGCCGCATGCCTCTTCGACCTTCGATCCTGGCTGCCGACATTGCGGGTACTCTTGTGTCTGGATGGCGCCCCATCCCCGCGCAACCCGCCAGACGGTACCTGATTCATTTGCTGCTACATTGTCTGTTTGTCAAATTGCGGACCGACCAGGACAGCGCCGGTCAATAGTCGCACAGAACAACCACGAATGCTGCCATGAACCCTTGCTGGATCCGGCCCCAAACCCTCTCGTATTCCAGATGCCCGGAACCTCACGCAAGCCATTCGCACCCAGGCTCTCGAACCTGTCGCAGGTGCCTGACCTCTTTGTGCCGTGACCCATGTTCATCGCAACCCTGTCCTCAATATCATCTTAGGGCGCATTATCGGGAATGCGTCGGGATAGGCAAGGAAAAAAGAGCCTCATCCGTGACTTTTTTGCTGATTCTCCCGCAGGGCGGGGTGTCAAAATGCGTAATGCGGGAAAGGCTGAAATGATAAGCTGGGTAATTTGTCCCTGTCTCCCGGTTCGCTCGTTCGATGAGACGCCGCGCGGAGATCTCGGGTAATTCAAGAGAATCATTGTCCTGGTAATGGCCTGGGTACGGCCGGGCGTTCCTTCGATGCGCCGGCTCGCTCCCGAACCGCGCGTCCGCCTGGCGGCTCCAGCACGGCACCCTGTGCTCCCTCGCGTCTTCGCGGGCAGGCGGATGGAGGAATCCTGCGAGGGGGAGGAAGGGAGCGTCGGGTCGCCACCCCTGGCACGGGGTCCCGACGCCTGCTGTCTTGGCAAGTCGTGAATAAGCAATTTGCATGTTAGTATTAGAATGGCTTATCGTGTATATTAACGGATCTTCCGCCTTTCCCGGCCCGGATAGCGTATGATATACCAGCCCGGATAGCGTATGATATAGAGGCTTCCGACCGGCGGCGCCCTGTGGCTTCGCCGATGGACCTTTTCGGGGAACCCAATGACACGACTGCATGACCAAGGTCTGTACGAAACGAAGTGCGAACACGATGCATGTGGGATTGGCGCCGTGGTGAACATCACGGGCACGCGCGACCACTCCATTCTCGAGTATGGCAAGCAGATCCTCATCAATCTGACCCATCGCGGGGCGGCCGGCTCCGACGAGACTACCGGAGACGGGGCGGGCATCCTGTTCCAGATCCCGCACGAGTTTCTCGTGGCCGAGTGCGAGAAGCTGGGCTTCGGGTTGCCTGAACCACCAGCTTACGGCGTCGCCATGGTTTTCGGACCACGAGACGCGGAACTCCGCGGGCGGTGCGAGCGGCTTCTGGAGGAATCGCTCGCCTACTACGGCATGGCCGTCCTGGGTTGGCGTGACGTTCCGGTGTCGAGCGACTGCCTTGGCAAGCTGGCACGGGCCGCCGAGCCTGTCATTCGGCAGGTCTTCGTGGGGTGTGCTCCCGGCGAGAATGCCGAATCTGGTGCTTCGCAGGCGACGGTGAAAGCGCCGCGTGAGCAGGGGGCGGATAGGCCCACCGCGGAGGAATTCGAACGGCGGCTCTTCCTGGCCCGCAAGCGGGCCGAACGCCTCGTCAGTGACCAGTTCGGCGACAAAGCCGAGGATTTCTACATCGCGAGCCTGTCCTGCCGGACCGTCTGCTACAAAGGCATGTTCATGGCCTGGCAGCTCTTCGCCTACTATCGGGACCTGGCCGACGAACGGGTCCAATCCGCCCTGGCCATCGTGCACCAGCGATACAGCACGAACACCTTCCCCAACTGGCGACTCGCCCAGCCTTTCCGCTGCATCGCCCACAACGGCGAGATCAACACCCTCAGCGGCAATCGCAACCATATGCGGGCCCGCGAGCCCAAGATGTCCAATCCTCTTTATAGCGAGGATATCCGGGACTTGTTCCCGGTCCTCGTGCCAGGCGGCAGCGACTCGGCCTGCTTCGACAACGCGATGGAGCTGCTCGTGCAATCCGGGCGGAGCCTGCCCCACGCGATGATGATGATGATCCCCGAGGCCTTCGGCGCCAAGTACCATATCAGCACCGACAAGCGGGCGTTCTACGAGTACCATTCCTCGATCATGGAGCCCTGGGACGGTCCGGCGGCCATGGTCTTCACCGATGGCCGGCTCATCGGCGGCGTCCTCGACCGCAACGGCCTGCGCCCCTGTCGATACCTGGTGACGACCGACGGCCTGGCGATCATCGGCAGCGAGGCGGGCGTCGTCGAGTTCCCGCCGGAGAAGATCCGCGTCAAGGGACGCCTCCGACCGGGACGCATGTTCCTGGTCGATACCGTCGAGGGACGGATCATCTCCGACAATGAGGTCAAGAGCAAGATTGTCCGCCAGAAGCCCTATCGGCGATGGCTCGACGAGAATCGCATCGAGCTGCGAGGACTCTTCGACGCGCCCAAGCTGGTCCAGAGCGATCCGCTGACGATCTCTCGCCGGATGCGGGCTTTCGGCTATACTCGCGAGGAGCTTCGGATGATCCTGACCCCGATGGGGATCAACGGTCAGGAACCGGTCGGATCGATGGGCAACGATACGCCGCTGGCGGTGCTCTCCGAGCGCCCCAAGCTCCTGTTCAGCTACTTCAAGCAACTCTTCGCCCAGGTGACGAACCCGGCCATCGACCCGTTGCGCGAGGGACTCGTGATGAGCCTGATGTCCTTCACGGGCAAGAAGGGGAACCTGCTGGATGAGACGCCGCAACACTGCCGGCAGCTCAAGCTGCCCCATCCGATCCTGACGAACGAGGACATGGAGCGACTTCGGTCCGTCCGCCGGGGCGACTTCCGCGTGGCGACTGTGCCGTCGCTGTTCGAGGTGGGTGCCCTCTCTGCGGGCGATGGTTTGCGCCGCGGCTTGGATACGCTGATCGCTGCGACGGAGCAGGCCGTTCGGGAGGGGGCCTCGCTGGTCATCCTCAGCGACCGCGAGGTCTCCGCGACTCACGCGCCGATCCCGTCGCTGTTGGCGGTTGCGGCGGTCCATCACGCGATGCTCAAAAAGGGCCTCCGTCACGAGGCGGGCCTGATCGTCGAGAGCGGCGAGCCTCGTGAAGTCATGCACTTCTGCCTCCTGTGCGGCTACGGCGCCAACGGGATCAATCCCTACATGGCGTTCGAGTCGCTCGATCAGCTCAAACAGCAGGGCGAGCTGGCGGCCGAGATGGAACCCGTTCAGATCGCCGACAACTACATCGCGGCGGTCAAGAAGGGCATCCTCAAGACGATGAGCAAGATGGGCATCTCGACGCTTCGCAGCTACTGCGGCGCCCAGCTCTTCGAAGCCATCGGCCTGGATCGGGAGGTCGTCGAGACCTACTTCACAGGGACCAGTTCGCGGATCCGCGGCATCGGCCTGGAGCAGATCGCCCGGGAGACTCTGGAACGTCATCGGTCGGCCTTCCAGGCGCGCCCGGCAGCCGCCATGGATCTCGACTTCGGCGGCGAGTACCATTTCCGCCAGAGCGGCGAGCGGCACCTGTGGAACCCGACGACTGTTGCGAAGCTCCAGCATGCGGTTCGCAGCAACGATCCAGCTTCTTATGCGGCCTACGCCAAGGCCATCAACGACCAGGCGAAATCGCTCTGTACCCTGCGAGGTCTGTTCGAATTCACACACGGCGAGTCCGTGCCCCTGGACGAGGTCGAGCCCGCCAGCGAGATCGTCAAACGATTCTGCACCGGCGCGATGAGTCACGGGTCGATCAGCAAGGAAGCCCACGAATGCCTTGCCATCGCCATGAATCGCCTGGGCGGCATGAGCAATACCGGCGAAGGCGGCGAGGATCCCAAACGGTACCAGCCCGAGCCCAACGGCGATTCGAAAAACTGCGGGATCAAGCAGATCGCCAGCGCGAGGTTCGGCGTGACGATTCACTATCTGGCGAACGCCAAGGAACTGCAGATCAAGATCGCCCAGGGCGCCAAGCCGGGCGAAGGGGGGCAACTGCCCGGCCATAAGGTCTCCGCGGAGATTGCGGAACTGCGCCATTCGACGCCCGGCGTGACACTGATCTCGCCGCCGCCGCACCACGACATCTACTCGATCGAGGATTTGGCCCAACTGATCTACGATCTCAAGGCCAGCAATCCCGGCGTGCGCGTCTCGGTCAAGCTCGTCGCCGAGGTCGGTGTCGGCACCGTCGCGGCGGGTGTCGCCAAGGGCAACGCCGACGAGGTCCTCATCAGCGGCCACGACGGCGGCACCGGCGCCAGTCCTCTGTCGTCGATCAAGCACGCGGGCTGCCCCTGGGAGCTTGGCCTGGCGGAGACCCAGCAGGTGCTCGTGATGAACGGCCTGCGCGACCGCATCCGTGTCCAGGCGGACGGCCAGATGCGGACCGGACGTGACATCGTGATCGCGGCTCTGCTCGGCGCCGAGCGATTTGGTTTCGGGACCGCCGCACTGGTGACTTTTGGCTGCACGTTGCTCCGCAAGTGCCACGAGGGCGCCTGCGCGTTCGGAATTGCGACGCAGGACCCCGAGCTGCGCAAGCGGTTCGCGGGCAAGCCGGAGCATCTTCAGCGATTTCTGTACTTTGTCGCGGAGGAGGCCCGCCAGATCATGGCGGAGCTGGGCTTCCGCACGATCGAGGAGATGGTCGGCCGCTCGGACCGCCTGCGGATGCACAAGGCCCTCTCGCACTGGAAAGCCAAGGGCTTGGATTTCTCCGCCATCTTCCATCGGCCGGACGTGACGGACGGACAGGCGATTCGCTGCGTTGTCCCCCAGGCCGATCGGCTCGCAGACCACATGGACTGGGAGATCCTCAAGCAGGCGGAGGGGGCGATCGAGCGAACGGAGCCGATGCGAATCCAGATGCGGATTCGCAACGTCAACCGCACGGTCGGGGCGATCCTCAGCAATCGCATCGTCCGGAAGTACGGTCCGAAAGGCCTGCCCGATGGGACACTGGAAGTCGTCCTGGAAGGCTCGGCGGGCCAGAGCTTCGGCGCCTTCCTGGCCCCCGGCGTGACGCTCCGCCTGATCGGCGACTGCAACGACTACCTGGGCAAGGGCCTCTCCGGCGGGCGGATCGTCGTCCAGACGCCGCCGAGTGTGCCCTTCATGGCCCACGAGAACATCATCGCGGGCAACACGCTGCTCTACGGCGGCACCCGCGGCGAGGTCTTCATCAACGGCATGGCCGGCGAGCGGTTCGCGGTCCGCAACAGCGGCGTGACCGCGGTCGTCGAAGGTGTCGGCGACCATTGCTGCGAGTACATGACCGGCGGCACCATCGTCGTCCTCGGCCAGACCGGCTGCAACTTCGCCGCCGGCATGAGCGGCGGACTGGCCTACGTCCTCGACGAGATGCAGCTTTTCGACACGCTGTGCAACCTCGACATGGTCGAGCTGGAGCCGGTCTGGCAGGAGGCCGACAAGGCTCTGCTCTACGAGCTGATCGAACGACACCTCGAATGGACCGGCAGCGAACGGGCGAAGTACGTCCTGAAGGCTTGGCCGGACATGGTGGGACGGTTCGTCAAGGTCATTCCTATCGATTATCGCAAGGCGCTGGAGCGGATGCGCGCGGTCGAGCATCGCGACACCGAGACGACTCCTGCGACGGAAGAGGTGTTGTTCCATGGGTGAGCTCAAGGGGTTTTTGAAGTACGAACGTCGGGAGGTCGGGCATCGGTCTGTCGAGGAGCGAGTCCATGACTTCAACGAGATCGATCTCCCGCTGACGCCGGACGCGATTCGCAAACAGGCGGCGCGGTGTATGGATTGCGGCATTCCCTTCTGTCACGGCGCGGGCTGCCCGGTGGGCAACTCGATCCCCGACATGAACGAGTTCGTGTACAAGGGCCAGTGGGAACAGGCCTGTCGCATCCTGCACGAGACGAACAACTTCCCTGAAGTGACGGGACGGATCTGCCCGGCGCCGTGTGAGACGGCCTGCACCCTGGCGGTCAGCGACCATCCCGTTCTGATCCGGCACATCGAGTATCAGATCGTCGAGCGGGGATTCCAGGAGGGATGGATCAAGCCGCTGCCAGCGCCGAAGAAGACGGGCCGGCGGGTCGCGGTCGTCGGCTCGGGACCTGCGGGTCTGGCCGCCGCCCAGCAGTTGGCGCGGGCGGGGCACAGCGTCGTGGTCTTCGAACGGGACGAACGGGTCGGCGGCATGCTCCGCTACGGGATTCCCGACTTCAAGCTCGGCAAGCACATTCTCGACCGGCGCATCGAGCAGCTCCTAGCCGAAGGCGTCGAGTTTCAGACCGGCGTCGATGTCGGCAAGGACATCTCCGCCCACTACCTGCGGACGATGTTCGACGGCATCTGTCTGGCGATGGGGGCCCGTCAGCCTCGCGACATCGCCGTACCCGGTCGGGAACTCGGCAACATCCTCTTTGCGATGGACTACCTGACGGCCCAGAACAAGCTCTGCGCCGCCGAGGCGCTGGGCGACATCCCGAGGATCACCGCCCGGGACAAGACGGTCATCGTCCTCGGCGGCGGTGACACCGGCAGCGACTGCGTCGGCACCGCCCGTCGGCAGCGGGCCAGGGAGATCTATCAACTGGAGATCCTGCCCAAGCCGCCCGAATCGCGGCCGGAAGACACTCCCTGGCCGATGTGGCCGCGAATGATGCGGACCTCCTCTTCGCATGAAGAGGGCTGCGAGCGGCGATGGAGCGTGCAGACGAAGGCCTTCGGCGGCCACAGCAATGGCTCTGTGAAGGAACTGCACGCCTGCAAGGTGGAGTGGACGAATAACAACGGCTCCTGGAAGCTCGCAGAACTGCCGGGGACGGAGTTTACGCTCCAGGCGGACCTGATCCTGCTGGCTCTGGGCTTCGTTCACGTCGTTCATGAGGGCTTGGTGAAGGATTTGGGCTTGCAACTTGACGCAAAAGGGAATGTAATAGCGGCCGATTGCCAGACCAGCGAACCGTGGGTGTTCGCGGCTGGCGATACGATCAGTGGCGCCTCGCTGGTGGTCCGAGCGATCAACAGCGGACGTGAGGCGGCGGCGGCAATGGACCGTTGGCTGCGTCAAGGCCTCCCCACGCGATAGAGCGTGCAGGAGTCCATCCCCCAGTGACGCAGCAAACCCCTGCCCGTGCGCTCCGTAGAAGGACTGGAAGGCCACGGACGTGGGTGGGGTATCCAAAAACCATCCCCCAAGCGCAGTTCTGCGGTGTGACAGGTGACAGCCTGATGGAGGGGTCGGCGTGCAGGTGCAGGCCGGGACCCGGACTCCAAGGGATGGAGGACTATAGACAACTATGCCGAAACGGAAGGACATCCACAAGATCCTGATCATCGGATCGGGACCGATTGTCATCGGGCAGGCGTGCGAGTTCGACTACTCGGGCGCCCAGGCGTGCAAGGTGCTCCGCAAGGAGGGCTTCCAGGTTGTCCTGGTCAACAGCAATCCGGCGACGATCATGACGGACCCGGAGGTGGCGGACCGGACGTACATCGAGCCGATCACGCCGGAGATGGTCGAGAAGGTCATTCGTCGGGAGAGACCGGACAGCCTGCTCCCGACGCTGGGCGGCCAGACCGGCCTGAACACCGCGGTGGCCCTCGCGGAGAGCGGCGTGCTCAAGAAGTACGGCGTCAAGATGCTCGGCGCCAATCTCCGCTCGATCAAGAAGGCGGAGGAACGCGACCTGTTCAAGAAGACGATCCTCGACATCGGTCTGGAGGTCCCCAAGAGCGGATACGCGGAATCCTGGGAGCAGGCCAAGGAGATTGTCAAGGAGACAGGCTTTCCCGCCATCATCCGGCCCTCCTACACCCTGGGCGGCACCGGCGGCAACATCGCCTACAACGCGGAGGAGTATGAGAAGTACATCCACTGGGGCCTAGCCCTCAGTCCTAAGCACCAGGTGCTCATCGAGGAGTCGGTCATCGGGTGGAAGGAATACGAGCTGGAAGTCATGCGGGACCGCAAGGACAACGTGGTCATCGTCTGCTCCATCGAGAACCTCGACCCGATGGGCATTCACACAGGCGACAGCATCACCGTCGCCCCTGCCCAAACCCTCACCGATAAAGAGTACCAGATCATGCGGGACGCGTCCCTGAAGATCATCCGGGCCATCGGTGTCGAGACGGGCGGCTCGAACATCCAGTTCGCGGTGAACCCCGCCAACGGCAAGCTCTATGTGATCGAGATGAACCCTCGTGTGTCGCGCAGCTCGGCGCTGGCCTCGAAGGCGACCGGGTTTCCCATCGCCAAGATCGCCTCGCTGCTGGCGGTCGGGTACACGCTGGACGAGATCCCCAACGACATCACGAAGAAGACGCCGGCCTGCTTCGAGCCGACCATCGATTACTGCGTGGTCAAGTGGCCGCGATTCACGTTCGAGAAGTTCCCGCAGACGCCGCCGGAACTGACGATCCAGATGAAATCGGTCGGCGAGGCGATGGCCATCGGTCGGACCTTCAAAGAGGCGATGCAGAAGGCCATCCGCTCGCTCGAGATCAATCGGTACGCACTGGCCGACAAGCACATCGACAATTCGCTTTCGTCGGACCAGTTGAAGGAGCGACTGCGGCGGAGCTACTGGGACAAGCTCTGGTACGTCGCGGAGGCTCTCCGGCGGGGGATGTCCGTCGAGGAGATCTTCTCGCTTACCAAGATCGACCCGTGGTTCCTGAACAACATCAAGGACATCATCTCGCTCGAAGGGAGACTCCTGGCCGACAAGGGCAAGCTGCCCGAGGCAGCTATGCTGGAGCAGGCCAAGCAGTACGGCTTCAGTGACAGGTACATGGCCTCGATTGCCGGTGTCTCGGAACCCGAGTTCCGCAAGCACCGCCAGTCGCTGGGCATCAACCCGGTCTACAAGACTGTCGATACGTGCGGTGCGGAGTTCGAGGCTGCCACGCCGTATCTGTACTCGACCTACGAGAGCGAGTGCGAGGCCAATCCCACGACCCGACGCAAGGTCATGATCCTCGGTGGCGGGCCCAACCGCATCGGGCAGGGCATCGAGTTCGATTACTGCTGCTGCCACGCTGCCTTCGCGCTTCGGGAGATCGGCGTCGAGTCGATCATGGTCAACTGTAATCCCGAGACGGTCAGCACGGACTACGACACGTCCGACCGCTTGTACTTCGAGCCGCTGACCTTCGAGGACGTGATGTCCATCGTCGAGACGGAGAAGCCCGACGGCGTCATCGTCCAGTTCGGCGGCCAGACGCCCCTGAAGCTGGCGGTCCCGCTGGAGAAGGCCGGCGTCCGGATCGTCGGCACCTCGCCCGACAGCATCGACCTGGCGGAGGACCGCGAGCGGTTCAACCAGCTCGTCGCGAAGCTCGGGTTGCTCCAGCCGGAAAGCGGGACCGCGACCAGCTACGAGCAGACGCTGGAGATCGCCAACCAGCTCGGGTATCCCTTGCTGATCCGGCCCTCGTTTGTCCTCGGCGGCCGCGCGATGCGGGTCGTTCACGACGAGAGCGGACTGAGGGCCTGTGTCCAGGAGGCCATCGAAGCCTCCGAGGAGCATCCGATCCTGATCGACAAGTTCCTGGGCGACGCGACCGAACTGGACGTCGATGCGATCAGCGACGGTCAGACCGTCGTCATCGGCGGCATTATGGAGCACATCGAAGAGGCCGGCGTCCATTCCGGCGACAGTGCCTGCTCCATCCCGCCGGTCAATCTCAAGAAACAGGTCATTGACGAGGTGATGCGACAAACCAAGCTCCTGGCGATGAACCTGCACGTCAAGGGACTGATGAACGTGCAATACGCGATCAAAGAGGACCGAATCTACATCCTGGAGGTGAACCCGCGGGCCTCGCGAACGATCCCGTTTGTGAGCAAGGCTATCGGCGTGCCCCTGGCCAAGCTCGCGGCCAAGGTGATGGCCGGCATGACGCTCGAAGAGGTGGGTTTCACGCAGGAGGTCGTGCCGGGCTACTTCGCGGTGAAGGAGGCTGTGTTCCCCTTCCTGAAGTTCCCCGGCACCGACGTGCTGCTGGGTCCCGAAATGCTCTCGACGGGCGAGGTGATGGGGATCTCCGAGGACTTCGGGACCGCGTTCGCCAAGAGCCAGATCGCGGCGGGCAACAGCCTCCCGACAGGCGGCAATGTGCTGTTCAGCGTCAACGACCGGGACAAGCCCAAGGCGGTGGCTCTCGCCCGGCGGCTCCGCGAGCTGGGCTTCCGGATCGTCGCCACGAAGGGCACGTGCATCGAGTTCATCAAGAACAACATCCCGTCGGAGTTCGCGCTGAAGATGACCGAGGGCCGGCCGCACATCGTGGATGCGATCATCAACAAGCAGATCGATCTGATCGTCAACACCGCGGTCGGCAAGCAGGCGATCAGCGACTCGTTCGCGATCCGGCGCAGCGCGGTGGACCGCCAGGTCCCCTATGTTACGACGATGCGAGGGGCCGAAGCGGTCGTCAAGGCCATCGAGGCCCTCAGGGACAAGAAGGTCGACGTCAAGGCGATACAGCTATACTATCGATGAAGGATGGTTGATTCTGGATGATTGAAAGTGGAAGGGACGGAGTGAATCATCCATCATCCATATATCCATCATCAATGGAGTTCATTGTGAAAGCGGTACTTCTGTTAGAGGATGGCACGCTGTTCGAGGGTCGGGCGTTCGGCGCCCGCGCCGAGAAGTGCGGCGAGGTCGTGTTCAATACGAGCATGTGCGGATACCAGGAGATCCTCACCGATCCCTCGTATCACGAACAGATCATTGCGATGACCTATCCGCTCATCGGCAACTACGGCACGAATCGCGAGGACTGGGAGTCGCGCAAGAGCTTCGTTAGCGGCTTCGTGGTCAAGGAGAACTGCCCCTATCCGAGCAACTGGCGCAGCGGTGCGACGCTCGACGAATACCTCAGCAAGAACGGAATCGTCGGCATTGAGGGCATCGACACGCGAAAGCTCGTGCGGCATATCCGCACGAAGGGCGCGATGCGAGGCCTTCTTTCCGCGGTGGAGACGGACCCGAAGAAACTCGCTGCCAGGCTCCAGGAATACCCCGGTCTCGTGGGTCGCGACATCGTGAAGGACGTGACGGTGGACAAGCCGTACGCCTGGAAGGAGGGCGTCGTCAACGTCCTGAATCCGGGCGTCAAGCCGCCGGAAGCCAAGTACAAGGTGGTTGCCATCGATTGCGGCATGAAGCAGAATATCCTTCGCCTGTTGGTCTCGCATGGCTGCGATGTCACGGCTGTCCCCGCCCAGACGAGTGCCCAGGAGATCCTCTCCCACAAGCCCGACGGCGTGTTCCTCAGCAACGGTCCCGGCGACCCGGCGGCCGTCACTTACACCATCGATGCGGTCAAGTCGCTGCTGGGCAAGGTCCCCATCTTCGGCATCTGCCTGGGCCACCAGATCCTCGGCCTGGCTCTGGGCGGCACGACGTACAAGCTCAAGTTCGGGCATCGCGGCGCCAACCACCCGGTCAAGAACCTCCGGACCGGCAAGATCGAGATCACCAGTCAGAACCACGGCTTCTGCGTGGACCTCGACTCCCTCAAGGGCAGGGACGTCGAGCTGACGCACATGAACCTCAACGACAACACGCTCGAGGGCCTCCGCTGCGAGAAACTCGCGGCCTTCTCGGTTCAGTACCACCCCGAAGCCTCTCCGGGTCCCCACGACTCCAACTACCTCTTCGACGATTTCATCGACCTGATGGAGACGCGGTAGGACGAACAGCGACGGTGCGCCGAGCACACCCAACTACGCCGTCCATCTCAGAACAGCGGGCAAAAGTCGCGGGCACCGTTTGGAGTTCCGCCTTCAGGCGGATGAAGACCGCGTAACCGCGGAACTCCGAACAGGCCATACGCCGACAGGCTGCTCACCGAATTAACGTGGACGGCGTACTACCGCTGACGCCCGGTACGATGAACGCTCAGCATTCTCGCGGCAAGGCGAGAGCGGCAGGGTGGGCTATGCCCACCGAACGCCCATATCCAACGCCCGCCCCCTTCCCTTCCAGTTGGCGACATCACGATTCCGATAAAGCCTCGGCCATGGCAGTCCGCGATCGCTGCGTTCAGTTCGTTGACGATGTTGATCATGTTTCCATCACAGGAAAATGAAGACGGGCCCGGCAACCGGATGGCTGTCGGGCCCGCGATGTGTCAGGATGCGAGCGGGGAAGCCTACTCTTCCATGTCGTCCTTCTTCTTGCCGTAGAGGGCGACGATCTGCTGCTGAACGTTCGGGGGGACCGGCTCGTAGTGGCTCAGGGTCATGGAGAAGCTGCCCCGACCGCCGGTGACGCTCTTGAGCTGGCTGGTGTACTGGGCGACTTCCGCCAGCGGCGCCTGGGCCTTGATGACGATGTAATTGCCCGGCAGCATGTCCTGTCCGACGACGCGTCCTCGCTTGGAGGACAAGTCGCCGGCGATGTCGCCGACGTTCTCGGCCGGGATGGTCACTTCCATATTCACGATGGGCTCGAGCAGCGCGGGCTTGGCCTTCTTGACCGCGTCGATGAAGGCGCCTTTTCCGGCGGCGCGGAAGGCGACTTCCTTCGAGTCCACCGGGTGGTGTTTGCCGTCGTAGACGGAGCACTTGACGTCCTGCATGGGGAAGCCCGCCACGGGACCGCTGACCATGACGTCGTTGATGCCCTTGAGGATGGCCGGTTCGAACTGTCCGGGGATGGTGCCGCCATAGACATCCCAACTGTACTGCAGCGGCGGATCGCTGTTCCGTTCGGCGGGCTCGACCCGCAGGTAGACTTCGCCGAACTGGCCGGCGCCGCCAGTCTGTTTCTTGTGGCGGTAGTGGCCCTCGGCCTTGGCTGTGATCGTCTCCTTGTACGGGATCTTGGGCTCCTTCGTGTTGACTGCGAGCTTGAACCGATTCTGCATCTTCTCGATCATGATCCGCAGGTGCAGGTCGCCCAGGCCCTGGGCCACGAGTTCCTTGGTCTGCACATCGCGCGTGGTCTTGAAGCAGGGGTCCTCCTCGCGGAGCCGATCGAGGGCGCCGCCGATCTTCTGTTCGTCGCCGCGGGAGGCCGGCTCCATGGCCAGGGAGAACATCGGTTCCGGGAAGGGGGGCATCTTGTACTGGCCGGAGACCCGCCCGTCGTGGACGAGGTCGCCAATCTTGAGTTCTTCGAGCTTGGCCAGCACGATGATGTCGCCCGCGACGCCGGCGTCGATTTCCTTGGTCTCGCCGCCTTGCGGTTTGAGGACGTGGCCGGGTCGAAGGCCCTTCTTGTCATCGTTGTGCATCATGTTCGTGTCGGACTTCAGCGTGCCGCCGAAGAGGCGGATGCTGGAGTACTTCATGTTCGAGCGCGGGTCGAACGCGACGCGGAAGACGACGCCCATCAGCGGTCCGGTGGGATCGGCCTTGATCTCCGTCACCTTCTCGCCGTCGACGAGCTTGGCCGGCTCGACCTCCGCAGGCGACGGGGTGTACTGGGTGATCAGGCTCAGCAGTTCCTTGACGCCGATCTCCTGGCGGGCTTCCGTGAAGACGATCGGGATCAGCGTTCCGGACCGCAGGGCCTTGACGAACACGGCGGCGATCTGGGCCGCCGGGATCTCTTCACCGCCAAGATACCGTTCCATCAAGGCGTCGTCTGCTTCCACAACGCTCTCAATGAGCTGGGTGTGGGCGTTCGCGACATCGATCAAGCCCGAGCTGCCGGTGGCGTTCTCGATGCAGTCGATGACGGACTTCTTGTCCGCGGCGGGAAGGTTCGCACATCGGCACTGTGTGCCGAAGGTCTCCTGAATCCCCTTGATGAGTTCGGGCATATCGACGTTCTCGGCGGCCATCTTGTTGATGACGATCACGCGAGGCTTGCCCAGCTCGCCCGCCAGATGGAAGAGCTTGCGGGTGTTCGTTTCGATGCCCGAACCGGCGTTGATTACGATGATTGCGGTCTCCGCCGCGGGCAGGGCCGCGATGGCCGGACCCACGAAATCGGGAGAGCCGGGGGTGTCGATGATGTTGATCAGCTTGCCGTTGCACTGCGCATGAACGACGGCCGCCAGGATGGAGTGCTGATGCTCCTTTTCTTCGTCGTAGTAGTCGCTGACGGAGGTCTTCTCGTCAACGCTCCCCAGCCGGCTGACGGCACCGGCCGTGTGCAGCATCGCCTCGGTGAGCGAGGTCTTTCCACTGCCGCCATGCCCCAAGAGAATCACGTTCCGAATGTCGCCCGTTGCTGCCACTTTCGAACCTCCAACAGCGATGTGATCGTTTAGCTCTTTTGCCCAATATGAAACCCACTATGATACAGACCGCACCGCGCGAATCTCAAGCGATTTTTTTGCATTTGCGGGGAATCGCCGGGCGGCACGCACATTTTTTCGGGACGCTGCGACGGAATTTTCGCATCGGATTTTATTGGACAGTCCGCGGAGAGGGCACAAGACCCGCCCAGGCGGCACAAGGCATGGTGGTTCTCGATCCGCGCATTATTGTATATGGGGTGTCCGGTTATGGGGCCTTGGGACCGCGCACGAGGGGGGGCTAAAGGAAACCTCGTGTTGCTGCCGATATGCCCCACGTCGTTTCCGAACGAACGTGGCGTGCCTTTGAGGACAACTATGGATAAGACCGAATTGATCGAATGCATCCGGGAGATCAACAAGACCGCCAAGCCGGAGTTTCTCGCTCGATTCTGCGAGAAGGAGCTGAGGGCCTATCTGGAGCACCTCATGGAGTTGAATCTGGAGGAGGCGGCTGTGGCCTCCTGATCGCCGTGCTTGCCCCTGTCACCGGCGGGTCTTGCAGCCGGTGACTCCCCCCATGAGGACCCGCCTCGCGGCAGATCCCGGCACAGCCGCAGACGCCCCGCACCCGGTGGTTCCCACCGAACCTGCTACCCCTCAATTCTCTTGATCGAGGTCCCCGGTCACGCTGCGACTGACGTCGCTGAGCCCTCGCTGTCGCTTCGATCGATCCCTTGTCTCCCCGGGCTGCTCCGAGGATTCGACGGAGGACTCCGACTTCGGTTTGGCCTGCGACTCGCTGAACGGCGCCGGCTCGGGGGCGTCTTCCGCCGCAGCGACCGCAGAGACTCGTGCGATGTTGTTTCGCTTGAACTCGATCAGCACCGGAACCAGGTTGGTCGGGACATGGAACGCCAGGTCGATCGTCACGGAATCGGCGGAGACCTTGGCCGGATCGATCGTGATCAGCTCGGCCAGCGATTTGGCGTCGAGTCGACCGCCCGAGCCGATGTACCCAGCGGGGTACACGGCCTCGCCCTTGGCCGCGAGCGGCTCCGCGGCGCCGGTCTTGGGCCCGCAGACCAGGCGGAACTGCGACAGCGTGAACTTGGCCGCGTCCTTCATCGCGCTCTTGCGGATCTCGACGCGGGCGAGCATGAGGTTCTTGCCCGTCTGGGCCGATACGGGCTTGCCGTTCGAATCCCGCAGGCCTTCCGGGGCTTCCCAAACACCGTTCTTGGAGGGCACGTTGATGGCCGGCGTCGACGTCATGAGCGGCGCATCCTTGTTCTTGAGCCGGTTGAGATAGAGCTGATCCACGAATCCTGCGTGCAACAGGGCAAAGCTCTTCGGCTCGCCCAGGGGGCTCAAGCTCCCGCCGCTGACGGTCCCGAACAGGCCGGCCACGAATCCGTCCGGGCTCAGCAAGGCCTTCTTCGGCGAAGACGGGTCGGGGTTCCGCTCCTCGAATCGCGGATAGGGGTACTGGCTCGGAATGGGGGCCATGGCCGCCGCAACGAGCAGGTGCCCGGTGACGATGTAGCCGAGAACGACGCCGGCCGCAGGTCTGCCGATCTGCTCGGGCAGCTTGCCGAAGCTGATCTTCTCCTTGCTGATCTGCATCGCGACGGCCTGGAGGACCGCGAAGACCAGAACGAACAACAGCAGAAAGCAGATCATGGGCGCCCAGATCAGGATGCCGGGCGAGTACTTGACCAGATAGTCGGCCAACCACTCATGGAATCCGAACGCCGCGAATCCGGCGATCAAGGCGTTGAAGATCATCGCGATCCCCTGCGCCAGGGTCCCCTTCAGGAACAGGAACACCGCACATCCCGCCATGATGACGAGCATTGCCAAACTGACCATGACACATTCTCCGATCTATTCCATTGCGCCGCGAACGGCGATCCGTATCTTTTCTGTCGTCGCGGCCTCACTGGGCGGACGGGGCGCCCTCTTTCTTCGGGGGCGCGAGCACGCGAAGCATCTCGTTGATCGCCGTCGTGCCGGCGATGACCTTGCGGAGGGCCTGTTCCTGCATATAGAGCATCTTGGCCTTGCGGAACTGAACCCCGAGTTCGGGCAGTTGCTTGACGGTCCTGACGGCCTTCCTCAACTCGTCGTCGAGGATGATCATCTCGAACACGCCGGTCCGCCCGATGAACCCGGTCCCCTGGCACATCTCACACGTGGACGGCTTGCCTCGCTTGTCGAAGACTTCCTTGCCCGGGCGGTAGAGGACCTTGGCCTTCTCCGCCGGCAGATTGAACTTCTTGAGCAGCTCCTTGTTCGGGGCGTACCCCTGCTTGCAGGTGTCGCACAGCTTGCGGAACATGCGCTGGTTGCTGATTCCGATCAGCGTCTCGGTCACGAGCTTGCGGTCTTCGACCATCTTGAGCCATTTGGCGAGGGCCTGGAGCACGCTGCCGGACTCCATGACGACGTAGACGATCTTCTCCCGAGCGGCCGCACAGGCGGTCTTGGCGGTGTCGGCATCCTCGCACTCGCCCACGCCGATGATGTCCGCACCCATGCGGGCGATCGACTGGAGCTTCTTCGCATAGGTCGAGGTTCCCGTGTCGGTGAGGGAAAAGACCGTCTGCGTGACGTTGAGAAGCTGGCCGGTCGGCTGCTTCTCGAGCGTGTTGATATTGTTCAGGAACGCGTCGTGATCGCGCACGAGGGCATACATCGTCGTGGTGACGCCGCTCTTGGCGGGCCCGGTGATGAGGAACAGACCCTGTTTCCTCTCCTTGAAACGACCCAACTGCTCGAGCTGGTCCGGCGCGAGTCCGAGGTCGGTCAGCCGCATGGCGCTTTCCTTGGTGACATGCTTGAGCCGGATCTGCTCGCCGGCCGTCGAGCCGGCGGTCTGCACTTCCCAGTCGGTGTTGACTTTCACCTGGCGGGTGCGGAACTTGCCCTTCTGCGGCTTGCGCTTCTCCTTGGCGTCCAGGCCGGACACCTCTTTGACGAAGTGGATCAGGTACTCCATCTGTTCCCGCTGGATCGGCGGCTGTTTCGTCGCGGCGCCGTCGATGTTATAGACCACCTCGTAGCTCTCGCCCTTGGGCGTGAAGCTGATCGTGCTGGCCCGTCGCCACATGGCGTCCGTGAGCACGTCGTAGGCGGTACGGTAGCCGAAGAACGTGGGCGTGCGGGGCTCCGGCGGCGGGACTTCATTGTTGTTGGTCGTGATGAACATGAAGTTCGCCATCGCGTCGAGCTTCTCCGACTTGGCGAACAGGCTCTTGATGTGGTCGATGGTCAGGACCCGGTCGAAGTCCAGCACGCGGCCGTTGCGGTGCTTGACGTAGGCCAGCGCTGCGCCCCCAACGGCGATGGCGCAGGCCAGCAGTCCGACGGGGAACAGGGGGATCAGCCACCAGAGCAGGATGCCCAGGGCGCCGGCGCCGAGAAGGATGCCGACCCAGAGGGGAACGTTCGTGTTCACCGCCTTGGCGTCTCTGTGCGTCCAGCCGAGGAGCACGAGCCAGGCAAGATAGCAGGCCAGAAACACGGCCAGTTTCACGATTGAGATGTAGCCGCCGTACTCGACGGCCATCAGCAGCGAATCTATCATTCAGTGCTCCATTTTGCAGAACTTCAATCGTCATTCACTTCTCTAAAGGATGCCCTCAGCGGTGGTTCGGATGCCCTTGAGGGCCATCTTGAGTTCCTCCGCGTTGGGGGCGAATCCGTAGGCGTCTTTCGGATCGACCCAGCCTTCCTGCACCAATCGGCACAAGTTGTCGGTCAGGTCTTGCATGCCCTCTCGCTGGGAGGCCCGGATCACGGAGGGCAGGTCGCCCTCGCGCCCTTCGCTGATCAGCTTGCGGACGGGCGACGTCCCGAGCAGGACCTCCACGGCGGGAATGCGGTCCACCTCCTCGCGGATCGACGGCAACAAGACCTGGCTGATGATGGCCCGGATGCAGGTCGCCAGCGCCTGGCGGACCAGCTCGCGCTCGTTCGTGGGAAACAGGTCCAGGAGCCGGTGCACCGCCTGCGAGGCATTGGACGAGTGCATCGTCCCCATCACCATGTGTCCCGTCTCGGCGGCGCGCATGCCCGCCGTCACCGTCCGTGAGTCGCGCATCTCGCCGACGAAGACCACGTCCGGGTCCTCGCGCATCAGGTAGGTCAGCGCCTCCTCGAAGCTCGGCACGTCGATCCCGATCTCTCGCTGGGACACGATGGCCTTGTTGTCGTTGAACAGATACTCGATCGGGTCCTCCACCGTCACGAGGTGGCACGACCGCGTCCGCGTGATGTAGTCGAGCATGGCCGCGATCGTCGTCGTCTTGCCACAGCCCGTGGCGCCGACGACCAGCACCAGTCCCTGGCGGGACTCCGCGATCTTCTCCAGGATGGGCGGCAGGTGCAGGCTCTCGAACGACGGCACGTGCGCGCTGACCCGACGTCCCACAAGGCTGATCATGCCTCGCTGGCGAAACACGTTCAGGCGGAATCGGTGCTCGCGACCGACCTCATGGGCGAAGTCCAGCGTTCCGTTCTTGAGGAATTGCTCCTTCTGGGCCGGGCTCATGATCTCGAAGACCAGCTCCTCCATCCGTTCGGCGGTGAGGATGTCTCCGGTGGTGGTCTTGAGTTCGCCGTGCAGTCGCAGTTTGGGCGGCTGGCCCACCTTCAGGTGGATGTCGTTGGCCAGGGTTTTGATCGCCGCCTTGAAGTACTTGTTCAGTTGTGGTTCTTTCTTGCCCTTCGCATCCTGCGCGTCGAGTGGATGTTCCGTGCCCATACCCCTGCGGACTCCCTATTCTGATGCAACAACCTACCCTTGTCACTCATAAGGCTTGCAGAAACAAACCCTTACGATAACCCATTATAAGGCAATCCTGCGGATTGTCAAGCTCGATACTCTGGCCCTGTGACGAACGGTTCGCCTCTCTTAACACGCATCTCTGACGCCGGGAAGCGATTTCGACCCAGTACCGGCGAGCATAGGGCCGCCTGTCCGAGTGCACAGCATATCAGGAAGGGCGGTTTCACGCTTGACGGGGAGTCGACAGGATGGGTAGAGTAGACCCTGGAAGACAGATATCGCGGACTGCTTTGCGGATTGCACCTTTGGAAAGCGCGATTGATCGCCCGGCGTTGAGTTCATAGGCCGGGCGGAACGGATTTCGTGTTGTCACAGGTGCACAAGAGGGGCTCCTGTTGGGTGAAAGGAGCGGCTGCGATGACGGGTCGGGCGAAACGGGTGAGAGCCGGGAAAGCGGCTTGGGCCGGGACGGAGCGGTCGCATACACAGATCATCAATTGTAAATCGTCAATCGCAAATCCTCTTGGTTTCACCCTGATCGAACTGCTCGTGGTGATCGCGGTGATCGCGGTGCTCCTGGCGGTCCTGCTGCCGGCGCTGGGTCGGATCCGCAGGCAGGCGAGGGCGGTGGCCTGCCGGTCGAATCTGCGCCAGTGGGGCATTGCCCTGCACGTCTACGCAACCGCCCATGACGGGAAACTGCCCGGCATCCGCAACGCGTGCAGCAGACTTGACTACTGGCGTCTGTCCATGTGGGATTCCTTCGACTACAACGAGGTATCGCTGTGTCCCATGACGACGGGCGTTGCGGGGGCCGATGGCCGGTGGGAGGGTGCGACATTCAGGGCTTGGAGAACGGGAATCGACTCGGCATCGCCAGGCACTGCCGAGGTGATCGGCAGCTACGGCGGAAGTGCGTCCATTGGGGGGGCAAGACCCGCCATCGCCGTGGCTGTGGGATACGATCGACGTGAAGGGTGCGGAACGTGTCCCGGTTTTCTTTGACTGTGCCTGTCCGTATTTCGCCGCGGTCGGCGACAACCTTGGCGCCCCGCCGGCGTGTGAGGACTCGGCCGATTTCTCTCGATGTCAGGTATATCACGTGTGCATCAATCGTCATGACGGAGGGATCAACATGGTCTTTCTCGATGGTTCGGTGCGGAAGGTGGGTCTCAAGGAGCTTTGGACGCTGAAATGGTTCCCCCAGTATGACACGGCCAATCGCTGGACCAAGGCCGGCGGCGTCCGGCCGGAGGATTGGCCCCAGTGGATGCGGGGGTTCAAGGACTACTGAGGTATCCCGCTCAGACGCCGCGGGGACTTTCGCCAGGCGACCCCCGCCGGAGGGCCAGCAGTGGAAATGGCGAGGGTATGGCCGAGAAGAATTTTTGACATCTTTCTGGAAATTGCATCAACATCTGGCCGCCGACAAGCGCCTTAGATAAGGTGGCAGAGCAGCACGTGGGCGGATGGCTCAGGCGAAAGATCGCCCGGTGGGGGATCTTCGCGGTGAGATACCGGGCATCTGGGATAGGAGAGAACCGATGGCTGGCAGGGAGAAACGAGCGAGAGGCGGAAAGCCGACTTCGGCCGGGACGGAGCGGTCGCATACACAAATCATCAATCGTAAATCGTCAATCGCAAATCCTCGTGGTTTCACCCTGATCGAATTGCTGGTGGTCATTTCGATCATTGCCCTGCTCCTGGCGGTGTTGATGCCGGTCCTATCGCGAGTCCGCGCCCAGGCGCACGCCGCCGGCTGCCAGGCAAATCTCCGCCAGTGGGGTCTGTACTACTCCATGTACACCACGGAGAACGAAGGGAAGATGCCGTCGGTGGTGGACAGAACGCGATGGTATGCCTTTCTGCCGCCGGTCCTGCCCAGGGAGTTCTTCGCCAGCGATGCCGGGGGCTATGACTTGGGCGCCTCTGACGCGACAATGCGCGAGGGCCGGAAACTCTTGCTCTGTCCGGCCACAAAACCCCAACCGCTTGATCCGGCGTCCAGTGGCTTGGCCTGCCGGAATGGGATGACTCGGTTGGCCTGGAGTTTCCGAGTGGATGCTGGGATCAGCGGTGTCTCAGGCTCCAGCTATGCGCAGAACATCTGGTTTTACCCCTCGCCCGGCTTTGTCAAGGAAGGCGCGACCTACTGGCGTTCTTGTCTGGTGAAGGGAGCGTCGGAGGTGCCGGTGTACTCCGAGTCCAGAGCTGCAGTGGCTCTGCCGTGCTCCGGGGATGAACCCCCATCCTGCGAGGACGTGCCTTGGAGTTCTTGGCCTTCCAGCGTGGGGCTTCCTTGCTACGCGATGAACCGCCACGCGGGCGGGATCAACACCCTGTTCATGGACTGGTCGGTCCGCAAGGTGGGGATCAAAGAGCTCTGGATGCTGAACTGGCACAAAGAGTTTGATCGCCTAGGCCCTTGGACAAAGGCAGGAGGCGTCCAACCGGAGGACTGGCCGAAGTGGATGAGGGGATTCAAAGACTATTAGGATGTGGCTCGTGACTCGTACCCCGTGACTTGTCGCGAGGCTTTCGAGCTGAGGCAAGAGGATTGAAGCAGACTCCGCCAAGGCGGGGAAATATAGGTTAGGGATGACCACTTTGCGAGGTCGTTCATGACAACCCCTGAAGCACCAAGCACGCGGAGTATGCGTGCATTTGGAAAGCCGATGTCAGTGGGCATGGGTCGAGGACTGGAGGACGAGAAGGAGGTGAGAGCCATGATTCGGGGACCGTGAGTCTGAACACGTCTGCGGATGGGATTGTCGCACAAGATACATCGATATGTTGGAGGTTCTGCTATGAAGAAGAGACTGTCACAGCTTATACTGCTGGTTGGAATCGTGGTGGGCATGACCGCTGTCTGGGTGGGGTCTACGCCATTTGTGGGAGTCAATGGCCCAGTTCTGGGTGGCATGTTCTACAGCGCCTGGGTAGACCACAATTATCTTGTTGCCACAACGCTCCCCGACTACGACTATTGTCTAGGCACAACGTCACTGCCATGCAGCGAGTATGGGCGCTACAACTGCTGGGGTGGGAATGTGACCGTGGCGGTGTCTGACAGCGAAATCACGGGGTTGACGATCTTTGCCGATGGTCTGTCTGCATGCAGCGGAGACCATCCGCGCTGCACAACCTTGTACGATGCGAGTTGTGAGACTTACTGAGAGTGGTGTCCGGTGCTGTTGCCCAACCACCGTGCCGATGGCACAACCAAGTGCGGAGCGCCACGCGCGGCGCTCCGCACTCGAATATAGGTTCCTGGGGAGCAGCAACTCCGCAAAAGGACCCTCGCCGGGCGGGAGCATGGATGCCCGCAAGGAGAATAAGATGTTTATGCCCACGTCGCGTCTCTTCTTTGCGGTTGCTCTAATCCAAATTTCTGGCGTCGCGAGCCCGCGGGACGCCGGCGGACTCTTAGATCGCTACACAGCCGACGCGGATCAAGCCACCTCGTGGCGACTCTCCTGCAAGAGTACGCAGGACTATCACCTGTTTGACGATCCGAACAGGGTTGACTTGCGCTATCGGACATCGGATGTGTATTCCGATGGAGAGCGCGTGGCTTGGTCCCGCCGACAATGGGGAGGTGCCGTAGGGACAAGGATGTGCCTTCCCGAGGAGAAAGCGAGCTATCACAGCATCGTCTGGGATGGGCAAGCCTTCAGCAACTACCGGACAAAGAGCAAGAATGCAAAAGGGGTCATTTTTGTCGATCCGCACCCCAATCCGCGGGACGTGAAATCTCTACGCTGTTGACATGTGGCGGCCCCCTTGTTTGGCTGCTATCCGAATGCCTACGCGCGAGTCGATCACATTGTGCGCGACGCTCGGGACGTCACCTTGCGTGAGCAGACCGAACCGGTCCATGGCGTGGCTTGCTTCGTGGTCGACGCGAAAACAAAGTACGGCGACTATACGCTCTGGATCGACCCGGAACATGGATTCAACGTCGCCAAGGCTCAGATTCACGCGAGCCAGGAACAGAAACATTGGTATCTTGACAAGCCCGTGCGTGGGAACTGGAGCTCCATGATCGAGATATCGCAATTCCGGGAGTTCAACGGGATGTGGGTGGCAATCGAGGGGACGGTGGACCAGTTGTTTGACCTCCCCCAAGGGGGCAGTCACACCTCGAAATCCTGTATCCAGGTGACAGAATTGTCTCTGAACCCCGATCACGAATCCCTGGGGTCATTTGCGCACGGGGATGTTGTTGACGGGACATGGGGTTGGGTTGCGCCTTACGACCACATCAAATGCATCTGGGAGAAAGGCACATTTACGCCCATGTTTGACCACGACGCGGTCAGACAGATCGATGAAACGATAGCGACCCTGCTGGCAGAACAGAAGGGGGAGTCTCCTGCGGACTTGACGGATGCCTCCCGGCCCGGCACATCCGATATTGCACCAAGCTCCGATCCGACGCTGTCTCCCCAACAAGAAGATGGCGCAATCCATGCGGAAGGGGAGGCGGGCTCCTCTGCGCCGGAATCGCAAGGGAATGTGAAGACGAAGAACCGCAGGGCGCCCTATCCCCACTGCGGTCTCTATTGTGTGTATTCGATGACCGGACTGCTGGGACAACAGGTGGATTTCGAGAGTCTAATGAAGCCAAAATACCTTGGGGCTCGCGAGGGCAGTTCCCTCCTGGAATTGCGTCAGGCGGCCCTCGATTTGGGTCTTGAGACGGAGCCTGTGGGCAGATTGAGCGCACCAGGATTGAGCCATTGCCCCTATCCGGCGATTCTCCATGTCAGGTTATATCCGGAATCCCCGAAGTACGACCATTACGAGTTGTTCCTGGGCGTGGAGCAGGGAAAGGCGAAGCTGTTCAATCCACCCCAGGCGCCGCGATTGGTTTCGTTCCCAGACCTCGCGACACGCTGGGACGGCAGCGCGTTGTTCATCTCCAGAGCTCCGATTGAGACCGATCTTATTCTTGCTGCCGACCGGCAGCATCTCCTGTGGTACAGCATGATTGGCTTGCTGGTGATTCTGGCAGGGCACATCGGCAGGCGGGTCTGGCTGTCGCTGATGCCGCGGATCACGCGTCGCTGGGCTTTGGGCCTGACAGTGGGACAGGTGTCGGCGCTGGCACTGGCTGCAGTGCTGTGTGCCGGTGCTTATCACCTCTTCAGCGAGGGAGGATTGCTGGCCAACGCGGTGGCAACCCAAGCACTCCAGAAAGGCTACGCAGGCACCTTCATTCCGAAGGTGCGAGAAGAAACGGTCAACAGACTGCTTGGGACTGATGCTGTCTTCATCGATGCCAGGCTGCCAGCGGACTACAATAGTGGCCATCTCGACGGCGCGATCAGCCTGCCGGTCAACGCAGATGATACTCTGTGGAAAGAGACGTTGGCGAGGATTCCTCAGGGCCGCCCCATCATCACGTATTGCCAGAGCGCGGGCTGCAAGTACGCCGAGAAGGTCTCGTTGCGATTGATCGAGGAAGGCTACTCGGATATCTCGATCTTCAGAGGAGGATGGGCGGAATGGACCGCCAGAGAAAAAGCCGAACAAAGCAGAGTATCGCGCGTTCAGCACGGAACCGGATTCATAGGAGATTCGCGATGAGACTGAGGCGATTGGTGCCGAGTGGGGCCTCGACGTTGTCGGTTTTTGTCCTTGTCGTTCGGCTGGGCCTGGGGTTCATGTTCATCGCCAGCAGCGTGCCGAAGATTCGGCAGCCGTATGTGTTCCTCGGCAGCGTCTACGGGTATGAGCTGGTCGGGCCGCAGATGGGTGTACTCGTGGCGATGGTGCTGCCCTGGGTGGAACTGTTCGCGGGCGTCTGCCTGGTCGGCGGGGTGTTCGTGGGCGGGGCGCTGCTGGCGAGTGTGGGCATGGGTGCGATGTTCACGTTTGTGTTGGCGTGGGCGTTGTGGTGGCATCTGGATATCAGTTGCGGCTGCTTCAGCAGTTCAGCGGCAGGGAAGATCAGCTACCTGACCCTGGTCCGGGCGATCTTGATATTGTTTGTCAGTGCGGCAGCCTACGCCGGGGCCATCCTTCTGCAACCCCGGCAATTCCTCGCGAGCGAGCCCGCGACCCTGAGTCCTGGATCGAGACCGACTCGCGATGATTGACTCTCTCGTGTCTGCGGCATACTATGGGGGTACGGCTTGGGATGTGACCGCCGTCCGGATTCAAACCGTGGGCCGGATAGAAACGAACTGTCAACGGCAGATGCCTCCTGCGCCCCAGGGGCCAGGTTTCTCTATCACGTATGTCCGAGAGTCTATTCTATCATCTGGGGCGCAAGATGGCTCCGAAGCTCCGCAAGGCGCGGTGGCTGTGGACCTCCGCGACGGGGACCGAGTCCGAGACGATCCAACTGGAGCATGGCGTCGGGCTGGACCTGGCCCACGAGGCCCGAGGGCAGCTCCAGATGGATGCGGACCCGAAGACCAGAGCGCTTCTGGACGAGATCGGCCCGCGTCTGGTCGCCCACGTGGCCAATAAGCTGCGCAGGTTTCAGTTCGACGCCTTCCTGTGCGGCGAGCCGAACGCCTTCGCTCTGTCCGGCGGATTCGTGTTTATAGGTCGCCCCCTCCTCGACCTGTGCGGCTGGAACGAGCACGAGATCGCCTTCATCCTGGGTCACGAGATGGGCCACGTCCTCAAAGGGCACGCCATCGACCGCATCATGACGAATTCCGCAGTGGCCGCTGCTGCCCGCGCCCCGATCCGCAGTCCGCTGGGCGTCTGGCTGCGGAACGTGGGCGTCCGCTTCCTTGAAACCGCCTATTCCCGTGACAACGAGCTGGAGGCCGACAGGCTGGGGGTCCGCTTAGTCGCCGCAGCGGGCTACGACCCGCAGGGCGCGATCCGCCTGCTGACCCGCCTGGGTCAACTACACCAGTCCCCCGACCCGCTGACCCTGGGCGAGTACCTCTCCACGCACCCCACCGCGGAAGTCCGCATCCAGGCGATCCGCGGCTACCTCGCCACCCGTCCCGCCGCGTCTTGACAACTCGGCCCCGCCGAGCGGTTTGACCAGCTCCAGTGGAAGCTGACCAAGTGACAGGAGTCGCTTCGAACGGTTGTTCTCCTCCAGCCTGTGGGCTCCGACCGTGCGGTCAGCCCAACTCGGTGTACTTGTCCGCGCGGCCTTTGGCCTTGTGGACGGGGTACTTGACCTTGTTCTTTTCGAGCTTGCGGCTGGCGGCGTCGACGATGTCGATGCCCAGCTTGTCCGCGAGGTTCAGCAGGCAGATGGTCACGTCGCCGATCTCCTCTTCCACTGCGGCCCGCTTGGCTGGGGGCAGGTCCCGGCTCTGTTGCTCCGAGAGCCACTGGAACTGCTCGAGCAATTCGCCCACTTCCGCGGCCAGGCACATCGCGAGGTTCTTGGGCGAGTGGTACTGTTCCCAGTCCCGCTGACGGTTGAAATCCCGGATTCGTTGAATCAGCTCTTGCACGGGAACCCCCTCGGTGTTTTCGATTTATGATTAACAGTTAACGATTCGGTCATCCTGGGCCGTGGGCGAAGGACCTGGGCGCCAGTCCCGAGGTCTCTCTCGGTTCTCGGCCAGATCCTTCACTCCGCTGTGCTGCGTTCAGGATGACAACCGCGGCACGCGGCTCAATCGTAAGTTGCAAATCACAAATAGTAAATCCCCAAGGGCCGTTGCGGCGATCCGCGAGGGGAATTCGTTCGATTCGCGGGCCGGGATTTGCTATACTACGGAAGATGGAGAAGAGGGGAGGAGAACGTGGTGAATGTGCGTATGTGGAGCATCGAGTGGCAAGTCGTAGTCCAGTCCGAGAACATCGCGAGAAACACTCTGTTTTGTCCCTCATCGCTGGTATCGTGCTCCTGGGGTCGGGTCTGGCGCGGGCCCAGGTGGTGATCAACGAGGTGATGGCCTCGAATGTGGAATCGTATGCCGATCCGCAGGGCGAGTACGACGATTGGATCGAGCTGTACAACGCCGGCGACGTCTCCGTGAACCTGTGCGGGATGTATCTGACCGACGACAAGGACGAGCCGACCAAGTGGCAAATCCCGGCGGCCAGCGGAAAGTCCACCCCCCTGGGCGCCGGCCGATACCTGGTCATCTGGATGGACGGGGACACGGACGATTTCGTGCCGGTCGAGCCATCGGGCACGCGGACGAGCGACCTGCCGGCCTCGGGGTTCCACGCCGGCTTTCGCCTGGACGCCGGCGGCGACAAGGTCCATCTGTTCGACGCCGACGGCGTGACGCGGATCGACAGCCTGGTCTTCGACGAGCAGACGCCGGACGTCTCCTATGGCCGCTATCCCGACGGCGGGGACACCCTGCGGTTCTTCGGCGAGCCGACGCCCGGCGCCGCCAACAACGAAGGCTACCTCGGCCAGGTCGCGCCGCTGAGGTTCAGCCACGAGCGGGGGTTCTACTCCGCCGCCGTGACGCGAGACGGCCGCGAGCCAGGCTTCTATCTGACGATGACCACAGCCACCCCGGACGCCGAAATCGTCTACACGCTGGGTGGGGTTGCCCCAGACGATGACTCTACATCCTATCGGGTCCCGCCGGGAATCGTCTACACCGGGCCGATCCGTGTCGTCAGCACGACCTGCGTGCGGGCGATGGCCCGCAAGGCCGGCTGGAAATCCACTAAGATCTACACCCAGACCTTTCTCTTCGACATCCGCGATTCGGTGAAGTCGCTGCCGATTGTCTCCCTCGTCGGCGATGCGAAGAAGACCTTCTACGAGCCCGACGGCGTGATGGCCATCGTCGGCGGCACGCGCACTTCCGACGGCGTATGGACCTCCAGCGGCGCGGGCAGCTACAACAACATACTGAACCGGGAGCTGGAGCGTCCCGTCTCGGTCGAGTGGTTTGTGGCAGGCGAGGACGACGCCTTCCAGGTCGATTGCGGTCTGCGAGTTCACGGCAGTGACTACACGCGGCCTCGCTACATCCGCCAGAGCGGCTACTGGTCCGATTACCGAGGCAAGATCGGTCTGCGACTGTACTTCCGAAGCGAGTACGGCCAGCGACGCCTGGAATACCCGCTGTTTCCGCTCTCCGAGGCCGAGCAGTTCGCGACGGTCATCCTCCGCGCGGGCCACAACGATCCCTTCAACCCCTTCATCAGGGACGAGCTGGTCCGTCGGCTCCACCGGGACATGGGCCAGGTCGCCTGTATGGGCGCCTTCGCCAATCTGTTCATCAACGGCGAGCACAAGGGCTACTACAACCCCACCGAGCAGGTGACGGAGGAATCGTGCCAGGAGTGGTTCGACAGCGACGAATCCTGGGACGTGATGACCATGAACGGCATCCGGGACGGCGATACGGAATCCTGGAACGCCATGCTCCGCTATGCCCAAAACAACAACCTGGCCGATCCGGCGGCCTACGCCGGGATGTGCGAGAAGCTCGACGTCGTCTGTTTCATCGACTACCTGATCGCCCGTCTGTGGCCCAACGACTGGGATTGGCCGCAGAACAACTGGTCGGCCGCCTGCGAGCGGTCCGCGACGGGCAAGTGGAAGTTCTTCGTGTGGGACGCGGAAGGCACGTTCGAGTCCGGCCAGTTGTACGACAGCCGGTTTGGCGAGTTGAACAGTCAGGGCAACCCGAATGCCAACCTCTACCGGGCGCTCAAGGCAAACGCGAGTTTCAGACTCCTGTTTGCCGACCGCCTCTATCAGCACTTCTTCAACGGCGGCGCATTGACCCGGGAGAATGTCACTTGGCGGTTCTCCCAGATGCAGGAAGAGCTCGACGGGGTCATCCCCAGCCTGAACACATACATCATCGATACGTGGACGCCGAACCGTCACGCCATCTTCCTGAACGCCTGCGCCGGCGAGGGCGTGTACACATTCGCGGGCCCAAGCTTCGCCGTCGGCGGCGTGTCGAAGTACGGGGCGTACCTCGACATCGGCGAGTCGGTCGAGATCGTGTCCCCGGTCACTGGGTTGCCGGTCTACTACACGCTCGACGGGAACGACCCGGTCCCCTCCATCTCGACGTATTCGCAGACGTCCCTCTCGACCACCCTGGTGGCTGCCGATGCGCCCAAGCGGGTCCTGGTCCCGACCGACGCGAGTGACGGGAATTGGCAGTCCCTGCGTGCGAAGGACTCCAATTGGCTGCTGTGTTCGGGCGCTCCCGGCGGTGTCGGCTACGAGCGGGGCTCCGGCTACGAGGACTCCATCAGCCTGGACGTCGGCAGCCTGATGTACAACCTGAACGGCTCCTGCTACATCCGCATTCCTTTCCAGTTCAGCGGCAGCTCGAGCGGTTTCGAGACCCTGACCCTGAGGATGCAGTACGACGACGGATTCGTCGCCTATCTGAACGGCGAGGAAGTGGCCCGGCGCAACTTCGAGGGCGAACCTGCGTGGAATTCCATCGCGAGCGCCGGCCATGACGATACGGCTGCGGAAACCTTCGAGGCCATCGACGTGTCTGCATACCTCAGCAAGCTCCGCCAGGGTGACAACATCCTGGCTATCCACGGCCTGAACGCGGGAATCGGAAGCTCCGATTTTCTGATTGGAGCCACCCTTACCGCCGGTCAGGCCGCGGTCGTCGAGGACACGGTCGGACAGCATGAGTATTCCTCGCCGCTGACGCTGACCATGAGCACTCGGATCAAGGCCCGCGCCAAGAACGGCGCTACGTGGAGTGCCCTGGCCGACGCGGTGTTCGCGGTCGGGCCCGTGCGGGAGAGCCTCCGTATCAGCGAGATCATGTTCCACCCTTGTGATTCGGACGATCCCCACTGCGAATACATCGAGCTGACGAACGTCGGCGGCCGGACGATCAACCTGAACCTGGCGCGATTCACCCAGGGTATCCACTTCACCTTCTCCGATATGGAGTTGCCGCCTGGGGCCTTCTGCCTGGTCGTCAAGGACCGCGAGGCGTTCGAGGCCCGCTATGGCTCCGGCCTGCCCATCGCTGGCCAATACACGGGAACTCTTGCCGGCGCGGGCGAACGGATCGAATTGTGCGATGCCCTCGCCGCGGTCATCCACAGCTTCAAGTATCGCGACGACTGGTTCCGTCTGGCCGACGGTCGGGGGTTCTCACTGACGGTGATTGACCCGTCGAGAACGGCCCCCGACCTGTGGGGCAACGCTGTCGCTTGGCGGCTCAGTGCGGCGCCGGGCGGCTCGCCCGGCCGGGACGACAGCGCCGACGTGCCTGCTCCAGGCGCGATCGTCATCAATGAGCTGCTGGCGAACTCCTCCGGCGTCGGTCCCGACTGGATCGAACTGCACAATACGACGGACGAACCTGTGAATATCGGCGGGTGGTTCCTCAGCGACGACGGGGACGACCTGACCCGGTACCGCATTGCGGACGGGACAGTCCTGCCGGCGCGGGGTTTCCTCTTGTTCGACGAGGACGATCACTTCGGCAATCCCAACGATCCCGGTTGTCGCAGGCCCTTCGGGCTCAGCGCCGGCGGCGAAACGGTCTATTTGCACTCCGGCGATTCCTCCGGGATCACCGGCTATGAGGATCGCGGCCGGTTCGGCGCGTCCGAGCCGGGAGTCACCTTCGGACGGTATGCGACCGATGCGACCGTCGCCAGTCTCGTCCTGCTGACGGAGTCCACCCCCGGCCGGGCCAACGCCGATCCGACGGTGGGTCCGGTCGTCATCAGCGAAATCCTGTACCATTCGAGCAATTCGAGCGATGTCGAATTCGTCGAGCTGCTCAACATCAGTGACGCCAACGTCACGCTGTACGATCCGAGCCGGGGCACGCCGTGGCGGTTCACCGATGACCCCGAGAACCCGGCTATCGACCTGCTGTTCCCCGCCGATCCGCCGGTCACGCTGGCACCGGGGGAGTACCTGTTGCTGGTGAAGGACGTGCAGATCTTCAAGAGCCAGTTCTCGTCCTCAGCCGACGTGCGAATCCTCTCCTGGGGGATGGGCAAGCTGGGCAATGCCGGCGAGACGATCCAACTGAGCCGGCCGGGCGAACGCGACAGCGATGGGGTCCGAACCTGGATCCCAGTGGATCGCATTCGCTATAGTGATGGCTCGCATCCTGAGGATTTCCCTGCGGGCGTGGATCTCTGGCCGGCCCAGGCGGACGGCCAAGGTCTCTCGCTGACGCGGATGGTCCCCGGGCAGTACGGAGACAATCCGCTCAACTGGCGTGCCCTGACACCGTCGCCCGGGACTGCCAGGCCCCCGGGCATCCGCTGAAAGCAACTCAATCCAGGGCATCGAGTGCGCTCCCCCCGACGGGGAGACTCGGGATCACGAGTTGGTTGTCAAGGATCAGGGGACCGTGACAGCCGTCCGTACAGAGGGAGAATCTCGGACCATGAGGTACGACAACCTCTGCTTGGGCGGACTTTGTCTGCTTGGTTCGGAGTTCCTTCAGCCGACAGGAATGTAGCCCAGCCGCCCCCGGCTGGGATTGCTGGGACTACCCCCGAGGGCGGGGGTGCCACATGGCCACGCACTGGTCGATGCACCCGTTTTCTTCCTCCTACCCGCCGCGAAGCGGCTTCCCGACTCGCAACGACATGCCTTTGCGTCTGCACTACGACAATCTCCCGGCTGCGAAGACCAGGGGGGTGCAAAGGAAATCCTCCCGGCACTCCCCGGCGTGAAATCTCCACCTGAGGATCTCGCCGCCGGCCTCGTTTCCGGCTTCAGCGACCCTCGTCCTCTCGGCCCTGCTCTCTGCCCTTGCGTTGCGAACTCTGCTCCCGAGCGAGTTCCTTCAGCAGATCCATTACTTCGGTATGGTCGTGAGTGTTGAATCTTGCGTGAGAGTGGCGGATGCCGACCCGGATCGTGTAGGCGGTGTCCGGGAGGGCCTTGAACAGATCCTCGTCCGTCCAGTCGTCGCCGACGGCCAGGAGGAACTCGGCGCCGTCGGACAGCAGGGGTCCGGCGGCATCGCCCTTGGTGATTCCCGCGCATTTGACCTCGACGACTTTGCTTCCCTGGAGCACCTGGACGTTGATGTTGGCCGTGAAACTCACGAGGTCATCCACAAGCTCCTTGGCCAGACTGGAACCCAGTTCGGGGTCCGCCGCGCGGTAGTGCCAGACAATCGAGTATTCCTTCTCCTCCACGGAGGCTCCGGGCAGTCTGTCTGCGTAGTTCTGGAGGACGGGCAGAATCGTGGACTTCCACCGGTTGTCCAGCGGTTTGGCAAGCTGCCAGTCCTGGCCCGGTCTCCTCGTCCAGACTCCGTGTTCCGCGACCAGCGTGATCTGGAGTTCCGCGAACCAGTCCCAGAGCGTGTTCTTGCCTCGCCCGCTGATGAGGACGACTTCGTTGCGAGGGTCCTCCGTGAGATCTCGGAGCACGGCCAGGAGTTCCGGCGTCGGACGGGCCGCCTGGGGGGCGAGGGCGAAGGGGACGAGGGTGCCGTCGTAGTCGAGAAACAGGGTCCTGCGGCGGGCCCGCCGGAAGTCGTGGACGAGTTGCTCCCTGGCTCCAGGACCCAGCAGGCGGGACCGCAACCGGTTCCCCTCCTCTTTGAGGCTGGACAGGCGGGTCAGAAAATCCTGGGCCCACCGGACCACGTCGTAACGCCGGAGGCGATGCTGCATGATCTCATTGCGACGAATCTGCTCCACCTGGGGCATTTCAAGGGCTGTCTGCAGGGCCCCTGCGATCTCGCTGATGCTGTTGGGATTGATGATGAGAGCCTCCGCCAGGTCCTTCGATGCGCCCGCCATTTCGCTGAGGATGAGGACGCCGCTCTTGTCGGGTCGGCTCGCGATGTACTCCTTGGCGATGAGGTTCATGCCGTCTCGCAGCGGGGTGATCAGCGCGACGTGACTGGCGGCGTACAACGGGCTGAGCCTCTCGAAGGGCAGGAACTTGTACTGATAGAGCACCGGGGTCCAGCCGACGGTGCTGAACCCGCCGTTGATCTGGCCGACGAGTTCGTCGATCTGCCTCTTGGTCTGTTGATAGTACTCCACACCCACGCGGGACGGCACGACGACCAGGACCAGGACGACCTTTTCCCGCCACTCGGGGTGGTTCTCCAGAAACAGTCGGTAGCCCTCCAGGCGGTTGAGGATGCCCTTGGCATAGTCGAGCCGATCGATGGACAGGACGATCTTGAATCGCTTCAGCGACTCCAGGGGATCGGGGATCTCCGTGCGGACGGGCGGTTTGGCGGCCGCGGCGTGGAACTTTGGAAAATCGATGCCCATCGGGAAGGCATCGACCTTCACGAGCCGGTTGGGCAGAAGGATCTTGCCCAGGCTGTGCTCATGGCCCAGGAGCCGCAGGACGCAACGGAGGAAGTACTGGGCGTAGTCGTGGGTGTGAAAACCGACGAGGTCGGCGCCGAGGAGCCCGTCGATGATCTCGGATCGCCAAGTCATGGGAAGCAGGCGAAACAGCTCGAAGGAGGGGAACGGAATATGCAGGAAGAACCCGATCTGGGCGGACGGGTTCCTGTCTCGCAGCAGCTTGGGCAACAGCATCAGGTGGTAGTCGTGGATCCAGATCACGTCGTCGGGCCGCATGATCTCCGTCACGGCTTCGCAGAAGATCTGGTTGACGCACTTGTAGTGGGCGTAGAAGCTCTCGTCGTAGTCGGCGTACGTGGGGAAATAGTGAAACAGAGGCCAGATGATCTTGTTACAGAACCCGTGATAGAACTTCTCCATCGACCTTTCGCTCAGGAACACGGGGTGGGCGTCGAAACTGGAGAGGGCGGCCGCCGTGGCCGACTGTTTCGCAGGATCCTCAATCGTGATGCCGGGCCAACCGATCCATACATGCTCGGTCTCGGCGAATGAGGAACCTTTCAGGGAATCCAGATAGGCGCTGATGCCCGAGACGAGGCCTCCCGCGCTTTCTCGGAACTTCACCTCGCCGCCTTCCTCGACGGCTACAATCGGCAGCCTGTTTGACACGACCAGAAGTCTCATGTTGCCTATCCTTCGCATGGTCCGACAGCAGCGACGTCCTGTGGCTCAACCGCCGCGATAGGCGCCACCTTACAGGGGGAGGCCGTCGAAGGCAAGTCTTTTGACCGCCCGACTGAGAGCTGCCCGAGAACGTCGGCTTTTCTCTTTCAATTCCCCGTCGCAACGGTATACTCTCAGGCCACTCATCCGCGCAGCGGCATTTGTCTCAGGAGACGGGCGTCGATGAGCATTTGTGTGCAATGAATTGAGTTTGAGAAGCGTCTAAGGGTGCGAAGGTGGCCCTGCGCCGACTCGCGGCAGTGGCTCCGCGGTGAACCCCGGAGAACAGTCCATGGGGCAAACCGCAGTCTGCGGCCGGGTGGACCGGCGGGCCTCGCAGCGGCCAAACGGTTCGGCCGGCGCCCTTGGCGTGGCGTGTTGGCAGGTGTCTTTTGGTTTGTGGACGCATTCATGAAACGAAGCGCTGTCGGTTGTCTGGTTTGTGCAGTCTCGCTATCCTGTTGCAGCATGGCTCTGATCGGGTGTCGCAGTCCCGCCAAGTACCGGGAGAAGGCAGACACAGCGGCCTACGGCATTATTGAGCAAAAGCAGCAGGAGTCCCTCGGTAAGACCGAGCCGTTCACGATCGAGCGGCCGAGCGACATCATTCGTCGCCGGCTGATCGAGATCCAGGCGTTGCCTGTTTCGAGCGAGGCCTCGCTTGGGACGGACCGACTCAAGCAGATTCCGCACTGGCCGGACGAGAACTACCCCCTGCAAGTGTCCTCTGCGGACGCGAGTATTCCGATTGAGCCGAATCGGCCTGTGCGGATCTCGCTGGTCGACGCGCTGCAAATCGCAGCCCGCAACAGTCGGGATTATCAATCGCGAAAGGAGAGCATCTTCCGCGTTGCACTGACTCTCGATCTCCGGCGGGATGCGTTTCGGACCGTCTTCAGGACGGGTGCCGACGCGACGCTTGCGAGGAACACCGTCGCGGACCAGACGACTCTCGACGCCGGCGCCAGCGCCGACGTGGGTCGGACATTGAAGAATGGGGTGGATCTCAGCACGGCTCTGGCCATCAGCCTGGTGAGCCTGTTGCCGGGTTCGGACTCGCTGGGATGGAACATCGATCCGTCGGTGTCGATTCCGCTGTTGCGAGGCGCCGGCCGACATATCGTGACCGAGTCCCTGACTCAGGCCGAGCGGAATGTGGTGTATGAAATGTGGGATTTCGAGCGATACAAGCGGACGTTCGCGGTCAATATCGCTCAACGGTACTACTCCGTCTTGCGCCAGATGGATTCGCTTACCAATAGCGAGAACAACTACCGCAGCGCCATCCAGTCGGCTCGCTGGTCGCGTCGGCAGGCGGATGCCGGACGGATCTCGGAAATCCAGGTGGACCAGGCGGCGCAAAGGGAGTTGAGCGCACGCAACAACTGGATCTCGACGCAGCAAGGATTGAAGGACAGCCTGGATTCGTTCAAGACCACGATCGGGTTGCCCCCGGACGCATGGATCGAGCTGGATCCGAACGACCTGGTGCAATTGCGGGCGAGATCGGAGGAGTATATTGCGACCATGAGACAAGCGTCGAGCGGCCCTGCCGAGACCGTTCCGGCGGCGGATGCCCCTGTGACGCTGGTCCCGGCCGACGACGTGGGCGCCGGTCCGTATGAGATCGACGAGGCGTTGGCGATCCAGTTGGCTCTCGAGAACCGGCTGGACCTCAAGGCGGCCAACGGCGCCGTCTATGACGCTCAAAGGCAAGTCGTAGTGGCGGCCGACGCGCTGCGTCCCGAGCTGACGTTGGGCGCTCGTGCCGCATATTCCGGCAACGACTCCGACGGCACGTGGAGCCTTCAAGGGACCCGCTATTCCGGCACCGCGTCGATTGATCTGCCGATCGACGAACGCAGCAGGACCCAGGAACGCAATGCGTACCGCAACAGTCTGATCGCTCTGGAGCAGGCCACGCGGAGTGTCCAGAATCTGGAGGACGAGATCAAGCAATCGATTCGCAGCGAACTGCGGGTGCTCCTGGAATCCCGCGAGACCGTCAAGATCCAGGCGAAGTCGGTCTTGGTGGCCGAGAAGCAGGTCCGCAGCACCACGCTGTTCCTCGAGGCCGGGCGGTCCGAGATCCGCGATCTGCTCGAAGCCCAGGACGCTTTGCTGTCGGCGCAGAACTCGTTGACCTCCGCGATTGTGAATTACCGCACGACGGAGTTGCAGTTCCAGCGGGATCTGGACCTGTTGACGATCACCCAAGAGGGATTGTGGGAAGAGTTTTCTCCTGAGGATATGAAACATGACAGTCAGCAACAAAGCTAATGGCAGTTCTCGCAAGCCCGTCAAACTGATCGGCGCGGCCGTCCTCGTGGCAGCGGTCGTTCTCGCGGTCGTCTGGCTCAAGGTCGTTCGCGCCCAGGAGGACCCCACCGCGACGATGGCCACCAGCGTGGCCAAGCGGGGTCCCTTGACGATCAGCGTTCTGGAGTCCGGCGCCATCAAGGCCAAGGAGCAGGTGATCATCCGCAACGAGGTCGAAGGAAGGACGACGATCGTCGAGATCGTCCCCGAGGGCACGCACGTCAATGTGGGGGATCTACTGGTCAAGCTGGACGCCAGCTCGATGAGCGATCAGCGGATCGACCAGGAGATCAAGGTCAAGAATGCCGAAGCGGCCAAGGTGAACGCCGAGAAGGCACTGGAAATCGCCAAAAACCAGGCGAAGAGCGACATTGAGAAAGCCGAACTGACCCTCAAGTTCGCCAAGCAGGATCTGGAGATCTACAACGCCAAGCAGTATCCCAACGACCTGACTGCCGCAGGCAACAAGGTGAAAGAGGCGCAGGAGGTGTTGACTCGGGCGACCACGACGCTGGCCTGGTCCGAGACCCTCTACAAGGAGAAGTACCTGTCCAAGACGGAGTTGCAGGCGGACCAGTTGGCGGTGACCAGAGCGGAGAACAGCCTGACCGTCGCGCAGAACGACCAGGAACTGCTCGAGAACTACACGAGGCGCCGCAAGATGGAACAGTACGCCAGCGACGTCAACCAGGCGGAGATGGCGCTGGAGCGCACGATCAGCAAGGCGGAAGCCAACGTGATTCAGGCGGAGACGGACCTGAGTGCCAAGGAGCAAGAGCACAAACGTCAGATCGACAAGCTCAACAAGCTCCTGGACCAGATCGAGAAGGCCACCGTGCTCTCGCCAGCGGAAGGGATGGTTGTCTATGCGACGAGTTCCCGCGGCGGATTTGGCCGGCAGGACCGCCAACCGCTTGCCGACGGTGTCGAAGTCTGGGAGCGTCAGGAGCTGATCTACATCCCGAAATCTTCGTCCTCCGTGGCGGAAGTCGACGTTCACGAGGCCAGCCTGGACAAGGTCCGGGCGGGACTTCCTGCGGTTGTGACGGTCGATGCACTGCCGGGCAAGAAGTTCTTCGGTACGGTTTCTCGCATCGCGCCGCTGCCCAACGCCCAGAGCATGTGGATGAATCCCGATCTGAAAGTCTACACGACGAACATCGACCTGGAGAGCCCCGATTCGGATCTGCGGAGCGGCATGAACTGCCGGGCGGACATCATCGTCAGGCAGTATGACGACGTGGTGTCTATCCCAGTCCAGGCGGTTCTGCGGGTGGACGGACAACCCACCGTCTATGTTGTCAAGGACGGCCAGATCGAGAAGCGAGCCGTCGAGATCGGCCTGGATGACGGCATCGATATTGCGATTCTCAAGGGCCTCAGCGAAGGGGAGGTGGTCCTGCTGACGCCTCCGCTGCAGGCGGCGGCTCTCTCGCCGGGCGGGCGGATCTCCGGATCGGGCGACGCCAACGACACGACCGCCCAGAAGATCACGGAGAAGCTCAAGGCGGTCAGCGAAGCCAACAAGCCGAGCGTACCTTCCGGCCGGGGAGTGCAGCCTCCATCTGGCCCGATGGGGCAGGCGGGCGGAGAGGCCGGACCGGGCCAGCCGGGCGGCCAGGGATTCCAGATGCCCTCCGCGGCGCAGATGGAGGAAATGAGAAAACGCTTCGAGAGCATGACGCCCGAAGAACGCCAGCAGGAGATGGAGAAAGTGCGCCAGCAGATGGAGAGCAATATGACGCCCGAGCAGCGACAGCAGATGGAGGAGAGGCGTCAGCGATTCCAGAACATGTCTCCGGAAGAGCGGGAGCAGATGCGTCAGCGCCGCGGCAGCGGCGAGGGCGGGGGCTTCGGCCCCGGAGGCCGCAGAGACGGCAGCGGTGGCGGACCGGGCGGCGGTAGTCGCGGTGGCAGCGATTCCGGATCCGGACAGCCGGGAAGGGGACAGTAGATGGCCAGCGTGACTCTGCCCGACAACGAACGGGAGATCGTCCGACTCGACAATGCCCGTAAGGTCTACCAGATGGGCACCGAGGAGGTCCACGCCCTCGCGGGCGTCAGCATGACGTTCGAGAAGGGGGACTTCTGGGCGATCATGGGTCCCAGCGGTTCCGGCAAGAGCACTATGATGAACGTCCTGGGTTGTCTCGACCGTCTGACCGCCGGGGCTTACTATCTCGACGGCAAAGACGTCAGCAAGCTGGACGACGATTCGCTCAGCGACCTGCGCCTGCGGTATCTGGGGTTCATTTTTCAGAGCTTCAATCTGATTCCCCAGTTGTCGGTACAGCGGAACATCGAATTGCCGTTGTACTACCTGGGCTGGGACGCGATTCGCAGCGCCCAGCGGGCCAAGGAACTGGCGGAGGGCGTCGGCCTGGGCGACCGTCTGAACCACCGACCCACCGAACTCTCCGGCGGGCAGATGCAGCGAGTGGCCATCGCCCGCGCTTTGGCCAACGATCCGCAGATCATCTTTGCGGACGAGCCCACGGGCAACCTCGACTCGGCCACCGGCGTACAGATCATGGACCTGCTGACCCGCCTGAACAAAGAGGGCAAGACCATTATCATGGTCACGCACGAGCCGGACATCGCAGCTTACGCCGGCAGCAGGTTGCACATGATCGACGGCAACATCGACAGAATCGAAGGCATTCATGCGGCAAACCAGAATAGCCAGAAACATCGCGCTGGGCATCGAGAACCTGCTGCTTCATAAGCTGCGCTCGTTCCTGACCATGCTGGGCGTTGTCTTCGGCGTCGGAAGCGTCGTGGCGATGCTTTCCGTGGGGGAGGGCGCCAGCCAGGAGGCCTTGGCTCAGATTCGCAAGCTCGGCAGCGACAACATCATCGTTTCCTCGGTGAAGTCGGCCGAGGAGCAGCAGATGAGCAGTACGCACTCTCGCATGAGCATCTATGGACTGACCTACCAGGATCATCGCAGGATCGCGACCAGCTTCGCGAACATCCGTCAGACAGCGCCCGCCAAGCTGATGCGGAAGGAATCCCGTTTGGGCGAGCGGGCGATGGAACTGCGGGTCGTCGGCGCGACGCCCGAATGGTTCCGTCTGGTGCCTCGGGAACTCGTCGCGGGACGCGTCATCACGCAACGCGATCTGGAGACCCGCTCTCCCGTCGCGGTGTTGACCGAGTTCGGCGCCAGGAAACTGCTGGCCACCGAGGGTTCCGTGGGGCAGACCCTTCGCATCGGGGGCGACGAGTTCACGGTCGTCGGCATCATCCACAGCGAGAGCGGGCAGGCCGGCAACATCCAGATTCCCGATCAGGAGATCGACGTGTATATCCCCCTGGATGTGGCCCAGCGGTACTTCGGCGACATCTCCTTCAAGAGGACGGCGGGCTCCGACGAACGGGAAAAGGTGGAGCTGCACCAGATCATCGTCCAGGTGGACGACCCGAAGAACGCCGAGGCGGTTGCAGGCGGCATCGAGGCCATGCTCAAGCGGTTCCATAAGAAGAAGGACTACGCGATCAGCGTTCCCTTGGCTTTGCTCAAGCAGGCGGAGGCCACCAAGCGGACGTTCAACATCGTGCTGGGCTCCATCGCGGGGATCAGCCTGCTCGTCGGCGGCATCGGCATCATGAACATCATGCTGGCCTCCGTGACCGAGCGGACGCGGGAGATCGGCATCCGTCGCGCGATCGGGGCCAAACGCCGCCAGATCGTCGTTCAGTTCCTGATCGAGACGGTCGTGCTGTCCATGTTCGGCGGCATGATCGGCCTGGGACTGGGCGTGCTGATCCCGCTGCTGATCACGCATTTTTCGGGCATGGCGACAGTCGTGACTCTGAACGGGATTCTGCTGCCGCTGTTCATCAGCATGGCCATCGGTATTCTCTTCGGCATCTATCCGGCGATGAACGCGGCCCGGGTCGATCCGATTGTCGCCTTGCGGCACGAATGAAGGCAGGTGGAGATAGCGGAGCCGTATGACACAGTCGAAAATCGTGCGGAATATCTGGCTGGGCGTCGAGAACCTGCTGTTGCACAAGCTGCGCTCGTTTCTGACCATGCTGGGCGTCGTGTTCGGCGTCGGCAGCGTCGTCGCGATGCTCTCGGTCGGAGAGGGCGCCAGCCAGGAAGCGCTCGCTCAGATCCGCAGGCTGGGCAGCAACAACATCATCGTCTCTTCGATGAAGCCGGTGGAACAGGACCAGACCGTTGTGACTCGCAATTCCATGCTCGTCTACGGTTTGACCTATGACGACTATCGTCGAATGGCCCAGAGCATCCGACAGGTCCGACAGGTCGCGCCGGCCAAGATCATTCGCAAGGACGCCCGTCTTCGCGAGCGGTCGATGGAACTGCGGGTCGTGGGGACGACGGCGGAATGGTTTAAACTGGTCCCTCGTCATGTGGAGGCGGGCCGAGTCCTCGTGCGGGCGGATGCCGAGAGCAAGGCTCCTGTGGCGGTTCTCACCGAGTTCGGGGCCAGGAAGCTGCTGGCGACGTTGAGCACGGTCGGACAGACCCTGCGGATTGGCGGCAACGAGTTCCAGATCGTCGGGATCATTCGCAGCGAAAGCGGGCAGGCCGGCAATATCCAACTTCCCGATCAGGAGGCGGACGTTTACATCCCCCTGGAGGTGGCGCGGCACTACTACGGCGATATCTTCGCGAGAATGACCTCGGGTTCGTTCGAGCGGGAGCGGGTGGAGTTGCACCAGATTATCGTCCAGGTGGACGATCCCCAGCACGTGGAGGCGGCCGCCGCAGGCATCGAACGGGTCCTGGGACTGTTCCACAAGAAGAAGGACTTCGTCGTGAGCGTCCCACTGGCCCTGCTCAAGCAGACCGAGGCGACCAAGCGGACGTTCAACATCGTTCTGGGCTCCATCGCCGGGATCAGCCTGCTGGTCGGCGGCATCGGCATCATGAACATCATGCTGGCCTCCGTGACCGAGCGAACGCGGGAGATCGGCATCCGTCGGGCCATCGGCGCCAAGCGCCGGCAGATCGTCGTTCAGTTTCTGATCGAGACCGTGGTGCTCTCGATGATCGGCGGCTCGATCGGTCTGGGTCTGGGCGTGCTGATTCCGCTTCTCATTACGCACTTCTCCGGCATGGCGACGGTCGTGACCCTCAATGGGATCCTGCTGCCGTTGGTCATCAGTATGGCTATCGGCATTCTCTTCGGTCTGTACCCGGCTATGCACGCGGCTCAGGTCGACCCCATCGTGGCCCTCCGCCACGAATAGGCGGGACCCGGAAGGGGCCGCCATGACGCGAGACCGCGGGTTGGAGACCACCGGAAGATTCCCCCATCATCCTCGTCGAAGCGAAGAGCCCGTCTCTGCGGGCTGGACTATCGGACTGGCGACTGTCTCTGTGGTGTCCGATGACGGACTTCCTCCGTTGCTGCGGCTCTGTCTCTCCAGCCGCTCCGTCTGGAGGTGGTGGAATCAGGAGAAACCTGTAACCGGCGCCGACGACGGGACACTGAGTATCGGGTAGCCCATTGTGGGCATCTGGCTCAGAGTACGCGATGGCGAACCGTGAAAGGATACGCTCATGTCCAAGAGAGTCTGGATCGGTCTCGTGGGAACCACCGTGCTGATCGCGGGCGGCCTGCTCCTGGCTCAGCCGGGACCCGGCGGCAGGCGAGGATGGGGAGGGCAGCAGGGCTTTGCAAACAAGGCCCCCACGGCCAAGAACGCCAGGGAGAAAGCAATCCTTGACGTCCTGGACGATATGGATCGCAACCAGCGGGGGGGCAACATGAACGTCCCCATCGAGGACGGGCGTTTCCTCCGGCTTCTGGCTGAGTCCACCGGGGCCAAGCAGGTCGTCGAAATCGGCACGTCCAACGGCTACTCTGGCCTCTGGCTGTGCCTGGCTCTGAAGGCTACCGGCGGCAAGCTGACCACCTTCGAGATCGACGCGGCGCGTGCGGCGTTGGCTCGACAGAACTTTCGGAAGGCCGGCGTGGACGACATCGTCACGCTGGTCGAAGGAGACGCACATGAGAAAGTCGTGGATGTTGCGGGTCCCGTCGATATCGCATTCATCGATGCCGACAAGGAAGGGTATGTGGACTATCTGGCCAAGCTGCTGCCCAAGGTCCGTCCCGGCGGTCTGATCATCGGTCACAACGTGAATCCCCAGATGGCGGATGCGAAATTCGTCGAAGCCATCACGACGAACCCGGACCTCGAGACCGTCTTCTACACGCAGGCCGGCGGGGTCAGTGTGACATTGAAGAAAAGGGGATTGGAGTAGACTCTACTCTTGCCGGGCTCCCAGGCCCGGAACAAGCTCCTATACGAAGGGGTGTCGGTGTGTTTTCCTCGCCGAACGGCGATCTACACGGAACTATCGGCACCCTTTTATCGTTCTCCCCGACGTGGGTTCACCAGAGCAGAACAGGAAAGGAAAGGGCATGTCAATGGCGAAGTTGGCGGGACTCTGGAAACGGTCGATCATCACGCCGATCACCACGGCGTCGTTCGTCATCGTGGCCCTCACGGGTGTTCTGATGCTCGTCGACGTCAAAAGTGCGACGATCAAGGAATTTCACGAGATGGTCAGCATTGTGTTTGTTGTGGCCGCGGCGGCTCACCTGGTCGTCAACTGGGGCAGCTTCGCCTGTTACCTGCGAAAGCCGCTCACGATCCTGCTGGGCGTCGTCGTGGTTGCGCTCGTCGCGCTCCTGTTCACGGGCAACGGGGGCGGTTCCCGCGGCAGGTCGCCGATGGAGATCTTTGCCCGGATGGAGGGCGCATCCCTGGCCCAGGTGGCGCCGGTGCTCGGTGTCTCCGCGGGAGAATCGGTGGCCTTCTTGAAGGCCCAGGGGTTCCAGGTGTCCGGCGAGAGCCAGTCCATTGGCGACATTGCGAAGAACAATGGCAAACGCGGCATGGAGGTCCTCAGCTTGCTCCTGGCGGCCGGCGGAAAGCCTGATCGCAGCACGCCCGTTTTCACCAGTGAGGCTGGTTCCCCACTTCCACGCCCGTGACGTCCTCGGCTGCCGCCAGCGCAATGAAGGCGTTCGGGTCCTTCTCGATGACGACCTTCTTGAGGGCCGAGACGTCTGCGCGGTGGACAGCGGAGTACAGAATGGTCTTGCTTGTCCCCTGGTAGCCGCCTTGTCCGCTGATTGGGGTAACGCCGACCCGGTGCGTGTTCGTCAATTCACGCGTGATCTCTTTCCAGTTGTCGGAGATGATGATCGCCGCCCGTCGCTTGCAGTCGAGGTCCGCCACCAACTGTCGCGTCTGTTCTTCCGCCATGGCATCGTCTCCTTTCCGTCTGCGGGCTGGGTTTCCATACCCGTCTCACCGCTCGGTCAGCGCGATCCATCGGGTTCGTCGCGAGTTCAGAGGTGAAAATCCCCTGCGGCTTCCGGCTGGTACAACAACCGGTCGACCCGGATGCGCCCGTCGAGGGTGTCGCCCACGCGTCGACCCAGGATCGACAGGCCGATCGGGGAGAGGACGGAGACGTTCATCTCGTCGAAGTCCTTCTTGTCTTTCAGGGAGTCCAGCGGAAAGACGAGGGACACGGTCATCTCGCAGTTCTTCTCGTTGTCCTTCAGACGCACCTGGGAGTTCATCGTCACGACGTCCGACGGCACGTCCTGAGGGGCAACCGTGTGGGCGGACTCCAGCAGACGACGGAGCCGGTCCAGCAGGGCGTTCGAAGGCGATTCGGGCGACTGGATGCTCGCGATCATCGCCCGCAGACGCGCGGAGTCGAACTCCGTGATCTGAAGCCCGCCTTGGCCCGGTTTCCGGCGCGTCTTGCCCCAGGGTCTTGCGGACAGCGCAGCCAGTTTGACGTTGCGAGTCCGGCAAAAATCCATGACGCGGTCCACTATCAGTTGCCACTGGCGCGGGGTCAGTCCGTCGGCGAACACCTGTCCGGGAGCGCCGTAGAAGACGGGGTGGACTTCCTTCGTGTGGTGGACATGGAGGCATTGGATTCTCCCTTCCCACCAGCACACGTGGTAGTACTTCCAGGGCTCGATTGGCGTCCGGGCGATGGTTTCGCCCACGATCTCTCGTACTTTGGCCTCGTTCATGGGGTATCTCCTTTCTTCTCGATGTGCATCATCCGGGTCATGAATCAGCGGGATATGCGCGCCAGACCGGCCGCGACCTGCGCGTTCCTATGCCAGTGTGGATGCCTGCGCATGGCAGGTCGAAGGAATGCCGGGACGGCGCAACATCTCCCTACGAGGTCGTGCCAGTAGGGGGATCATCGCTACGAGGAAGGTGAGGATGCTTGTTCCGAAGAACAGGCCGAGCGAGATTGCACAGAGGCCACCAGCGGGAACGCTCGCCTTGCGGCATCCCTGTCGCGGAGAACACAGGATGTATCCGTGAGGTTGCCATTTCCATGCACCTGAAGCATGCCCCGATTGTACGATAATGCATTTCCGTGTCAAGCCCCGCTGTCGCTGAAGCTGTTTCACGGAGTCGAACGGGAAGTCCACAAGACATTTGCATCGCGGGACACAGATCGGTACGATTCGTGCGGGCTGCAGGTTCGATCGCAGGCCCGTTCCGGTGCAATGGATGAAAGGGCACGCACATGTTGGCAAGCCAGATTCTGGTGATGTCGATTCTCTCGGCGACGGCCGTCGCCTCCTCGGGGCAAGTGGCTGTGGACCCGGACCCGAACCGCTTCGCCGGGGAAATCAAGGCTTTTTCCGAGTGGGACAGCAAGAACGCGGCTCCTGCGGACCCCGTGCTGTTCGTCGGGAGTTCCAGTATTCGGATGTGGCGGACGCGAGAGTCCTTTCCCGATCTCCCCGTCGTCAACCGGGGATTCGGGGGCTGCCACGTCTGCGACGTCATCCACTACCTGGACCGGGTGGTCTTGCCGTACGATCCGCAAGTGCTTGTCTTCTACGCCGGGGACAACGATATTGCCGGCGGCAAGTCGGCCCAGCGCGTCGCAGATGACTACCGCAGGTTCGTCCGACTCGTTCACGCGAAACTGCCTGCCACGCGGATCGTCTACATCACGATCAAGCCCAGCGGGCAACGATGGTCGCTCTGGCCCGAGATGAAGAAGGCCAATGATCTGATTCGCGAGTTCTGCCAAGGGGACGAACGTCTCCACTTCGCCGACCTCGCGACGGTCCTGTTGGCTGCGGATGGCCCGCCCAAGCCCGAGTACTACCTCTCCGACCGGTTGCACCTCAATTCGGAGGGGTATGCCGCCTGGACTCGGGTCTTGCGTCCTTTCCTGTCCAAGGCGGTGACCTCCCGCCCCTAGGGGGCAGGCGACATATTCGCCGCGGATTTCCCCCGAGGGCTTGTCTCGCGTCGCTCGATCTTGTACAATGGACTTGTTGGTGGACTGTCCGGTCTGGCATCTTCACCCCGTGGATCGATGCGCACTCATGAAGAACGGGAAGATATCATGACACACCGTACCAGAGCATTCACGTTGATCGAGTTGCTTGTTGTCATCGCGGTGATCGCCATTCTGATGGCGGTCTTGATTCCTGCCTTGGGCAAGGCCAAAGAGAGCGCCCGCGACGTGAAATGCCGGTCCAACCTGCGGAACATCGGCATGGGGATTACCCTGTTCCTGCAGGACAACGATTTCAAGCCCATCAATAACGACACGACGAACGGGTTCTACTGGTACAACACGAACGGGACGCTCCGGACCACCAGCGACGGCGACGCCTATTGGGGCGTTGCCTACGCGGCGTACATCAAGGACCCGCACGTGTTCGGCTGCCCCAGCTTCCGCAGCGTGGCCGAAGCGGAAGGGCTGATCTACAACGTGCCCCCGAGATTGATCTACGACGCCGCCTATGGGATCAGCCGGTATTTCTGGTACAACCCGAAGACCAGCAAGGACCGGGGAACTGTCAACACGATTCGCAACCAGTCCGAGTTCATCATCGCCCACGACCACGCGGAGCCCAAGCTCGAGCAGGGCGCCATCGATATGTTCCACAACAACGGCGTCGGGACCATGAACCTCACCGGGTATCGGGAGGGCGGCAGTCGGTCCAAGTTCTATCGCGGCATCTTCCGCCACCACATGCGATCCAACGACGCCTATGAGACTGGGGGACGGGCCAACATCCTGTGGCTCGACGCTCACGTCACGCCGCTCAACGAGACCACCGGCGATGACGTCCCCGCTTGGTGGTACACCGGCAATCGCCCATAGGATGCCTGATGCGGGCGCAGATCACATTGCCGTTGGCCGTTCTGTCGCTTGTCTCCATCGCGTGGGCTGCAGAGCCGGCGCCCGAGTTTCGCGGCGTCTGGATGCACGCGACCCAGGCCAAGACGCCCGCCCAGGCCGACGAGATGATCGCCAAGATCGAGCGGGCCCGCTTCAACACGGTCTTTCTCCTGGTCTGGTACTGGGGAGGCCAGGCCTTCTTCCAGAGCACCGCTTGCCCGATGGGCGATGGGGTTCAGGCCGGCTACGACCCCCTGGGATACATGATCGAGCAGTGCCACCAGCGGGGCATCCAAGTCCATGCCTGGTTCGTCAACGGCTCTTATGGTTCCCCGGAAGTCCGCTACGTGCTCGACAAACACCCCGACTGGGCGGTCCAGGCCGGCGGGGCGGGACCCCTCTGGTACGACTTCGCCAAACCCCAGGTCCGCCGGTTCCAGAGCGACTTGATGATCGAGTGCCTCCGCAAATACGATGTGGACGGTCTCCACTTCGACTACCTCCGGTACGGACCCGACCAGTGCTATTGTGCGTACTGCCAGGACACGTTCGCCCGCCGGTATGGGTATGAGCCGCTGACGAAGGACCGCCTGACGACTTTTCCGGCGGCTACCCAGATCACGGGCAACCCGCTGGCGAAACCGACGACCGCCGCGGTCCTGGCCGAGTTCTCGGATGGCACGCCCGCCATCGCGATGAACAAGCTGGGGGATGGCGTTTCGCTCCTGCTGAACTGGCACGCGGAGAAGGAGATGCCGCCTGCGGTGGGCGAGAGCGTCAAGCTCGCGCTGGGCGTCTGGACCACGGACGGCGCGCAGGTTCACATCACCACGACCGCCGCGACGCGGAGCCAGTACGGGACCGATTCGTTCGAAGCCGCTCGTGCCACCCTGGCCCGCCTGGGCTATCGTCCGAAGCCCATCCAGGCCGAGCAGATCGGCGGCCTGCCTGCGACGAGTGTCCTGGTCCTGCCGGCGGTGTACCTGATTCCGGAAGACATGGCCCGAGATCTGGAGCGATTCGTCGGCAAGGGCGGCAAGCTCCTGATTCTCGACGGGCCGACCCGGTCCATGACGCTGCCTTCGATGCAGCGAGTCACCGGTTTCGCGACGACCGGGCCATTCCTGAAGAGACTGGAGATCATCCGCTCCACCGGGCGCAGCCCGCTCGTGCCGAAGGGCAAGCATCGCCTGGACCAGGCCCACTGGAAACGACGGACGGCCAAATGGGTCGAGTTCCGCACGCAGGGGATTACCGAGCTGGTCCGCGACGTCTACCGAAGGGCCAAGGAGGCCAAGCCGGAGGTCCAGGTTTCCGCCGCGGTGTTCAGTTCGCTGGAATCGGCGGATTCGGTCTGCCAGGACTGGCCTCGCTGGCTCCGCGACAAGACGATCGATTTCGTGGTTCCGATGGCCTACACCGAGGACACCGCGGAACTGGGCCGTCAGATCAGCGGGTGGAAAACGGTCGATCCGCAGTTGCGGCGGATCATCCCCGGCCTGGCCCTCTACCAGGAGTCGGCAGGCCAGGCGACCCCGCGAAACATCAACCTCATCCGCAGCCAGCGTCAGCTCTGCCGTCGCCAGGGGGCGCACGGCGAGACGTTCTTCTCCCTCCAGTACCTCACCGACCCGATGATCTGGGTCTGCCGGTCCGAGTTCTACCCGACCGAAGTCCCCGCCTACGCGTCGCCGGCTCGCAAGTGAGAACGGTTTGTAGTGTGCCCGTGAGGGCATATCTTCTTCTTGCGAGAAGAATAACGCCTTACGACGTCACTACAAGCGGGCCGCCGGCAGTAGCACGGGCATCCTGCCCGTGATCCCGGATTCACAGGCGGGAATCTCGTTCCTTTCCGGTCCCGAATGTGGTAGACTGTCTGCATCGGGATACAACGGAGTACACAGGGTTCGTAGTGGCATAGTAGCACGGGCATCCTGCCCGTGATTCGGAATCCATGGGCGAGACGCCCATGCTACTGAAATGACCTGCGACCCCCGCCTTCGCGAGGGTACGCGTCACTGCGAACAGGAGGTAGAGCATGAAGATCGTACATACAGTCGCCCAGATGGCTGCGATTGGCGTCTTCTTGGTCATCGTGTCCACCGCCACGGCCAAATACAGCGGCGGCACAGGAGAGCCCAACGACCCCTACCAGATCGCGACCGCAGCCGATCTGATCGCCCTCGGCGAGATGCCCGACGACTACGGCAAGCACTTCATCCTGACCGCCGATATCGACCTGGACCCCAACCTCCCCGGCGGCAAAGTCTTTGACAAGGCTGTAATTGCGCCGTGTAGAGGTGCAGGGTGGGGGGATTTCGTGGGGGTGCCTTTTGCCGGTATCCTCGACGGCAATGGTTATTCTATCTCGCATCTGACGATCAGGGGTGGAAGCTACCTCGGCCTGTTTGGCCAACTGGGTTCGTCGGGTATCGTCGCTGGCGAAGTGAGGAACCTCGGATTGGTTGATCTCAACATTGGCGGTTCAGGTGATAACATCGGCGGCCTCGTCGGCTACAATTGGGGTAACATCGCCGCGAGTCACAGCATCGGCAAGGTTGACGGCACCGGCGAATGGTCGCGCTGCACCGGCGGCCTCGTGGGCTGCAATGAGGGCAACATCACCGACTGCTACGCCACAAGCACGGTCAGCGGCGCTGGGAATGTCGGCGGCCTCGTGGGCTACAATGGGGACAACATCACCGACTGCTACACCACGAGCACGGTCAGCGGCGATGGGAGTGTCGGTGGGCTTGTGGGCCAGAACATGCGCGGCAGCATCGTTAGGAGCTTCAGCGATGGCGCAGTCAGCGGGCAGGGGGGTGTCGGCGGGTTGGTTGGATTAAATTACAGCCGGGCAGCCGGGGGCCCGTTTATGCCCCCGACCGTGGTAGCAGAATGCTACAGTGCCAGCGCAGTTTATGGCAATGACGCCGTAGGCGGACTGGTCGGATGGAATGAGGGGAGCGAAGCAGTCCGCTGCTACAGCACTGGCTTGGTCAGTGGTACTGACTCCGTCGGCGGGCTGGGCGGGGTCAACTGGGAGGGCATCATAACCGAGTGTTATAGCACCGGCGCGGTCACTGGTGAAGGTTCTGTCGGCGGCCTCGTTGGATCGAGTACTGACCCCTATGGCAACGAAGGAGTTACGAGCCGCAGTTTCTGGGACGTTGAAACCTCAGGCCAAGCCACGAGCGACGGCGGCACAGGCAAGACCAGTGCCGAGATGCAGGACCCGAATGGGTTCCTGGCTGCGGGTTGGGATTTTCTCGGTCAACCAGACGGCCCACATGATATATGGACTATACCCGAGGCTGGTGGATATCCGATTCTCTGGTGGCAGCTACCATCCGAGTTTGGGCTCCCGACCTTCTCCGGTGGAGTAGGCGAACCTCAGGACCCCTACCTGATCTCAACCGCCGAAGACCTGAACAGGATTGGCCAGAATCCGAGGCTTATGCAACGCTGCTTCAAGCTGATCAACAACATCAACCTAACGGGTCTTCACTTCTATCCAATTGGTGGCCCAGACCGTCCATACGCAGGTGTGTTCAACGGAAATAGTCACGCGGTCTCCAATTTGACAATCAACGGCGAGAACTACCTCGGCCTGTTTGGCCTATTGGCCTCTGGCGCGGCGATTAGGGATTTGGGAGTGTTGGACGTGAACATTGCCGGTTCAAGTTTCATCGGTGGCTTGGCCGGCGGCAACGGCAGTTATCTCCTACTAACCTTAGGTAGTTCTGTCACGAATTGTTACTCCACCGGCTCGGTTAGTGGAACCGGCATCTGTGTCGGCGGCCTCGTGGGGTTCAATGGATGGCTCGGCACTATCACCACGAGTTCCACCACGGCCTTGGTTGGTGGCGCGGGCGACGGTGTCGGGGGCCTCGCGGGCATTAACGATGGCAGCATCACAATGAGCCATGCCACCGCCTTGGTCAGGGGGGCGGGTGATGGTGTCGGCGGCCTCGCTGGCTGGAACTGGGGTGGCATTACCGCGAGCTACAGCAACGGCTCGGTCAGCGGGAGCCAGGAAGTCGGCGGCCTCGTCGGCTACAACGGGGGCAGCGTTGTTCAGAGCTACAGCAGCGGTTCGGTCGATGGGAAGGGCGATGTTGGCGGCCTCGTGGGGCGCTGCTGGGATGGTGCTGCCGCCGCGTGTTTCTGGGACATCGAGACCTCGGGGCAGGCGACGAGTGCGGGCGGTGTTGGCAAGACGACGGCCGAGATGCAAACGGCCGCCACGTTCCTGGAGGCCGGGTGGGACTTTGTGGACGAGACCACCAATGGGACGGAAGACATCTGGTGGATCGACGAGGGGAAGGACTATCCACGCCTGTGGTGGGAACCCAGGCCAGTCGTGAGATTGCCGGTCATCGAGCTGGATGCGACGACGTTCGACGCCGGGATCGCGGAGGGCGTGGTGCTGGTGGACTTCTTCGCGACGTGGTGCTCGCCTTGCAAGACCCAGGCGCCTATCCTGGAAGAGGTCGCGGATCGGCTCGAAGGCAAGGCGCAGGTCGCCAAGCTGGATATCGACAAGGCCCGGAGCATCCTCCAGCGATACGGCGTCACCGCGGTCCCGACGCTCATTCTGTTCCAGAATGGGGTCGAGGTCAAACGGTTCGTGGGCGTGACCAACGCGGACGTGCTCTTGGCGGCCATCCTGGAGGCCGCTGACTCCCAGTAACAGCCGGGCTGTGAGATGGAACCCATCGCAACAAGGGACCCGAAGCGAGATCGGGTCTGGATGTAAGTGCCTTTCGTTATTGAAGTTACGTCGGTTCCGCTCGCTGCGACGGAGCCGGAATCGTTCTGGGTGCGTGATGGTCCGGCAGACCCGCGAGCTCTCCTGTGTTCAGGGGGGAGGCACCCTGCGGAGGGGAGGCACGTTTCATCCGGCCAAGTGTCCGATCTCTCCTGGCAGCACTGAAACTCCATTTTTTCTTGCTATTTGTCTTGACATCGCGTATAGTGTAAGGCTAATGTCGTTTCGACGTCGGGTCCACCGTCTTGTGCACGAGGGTGTTCCTCTACCCAGATGTTGTGGGATGCCTTTGGAGAACCGGGCATGAAGAAGGCTGTCGTTGCGTTGTTGGTGTTGTCGTTCGTTGCAGGTTGCAGTTCGATGGATCGCCAAGGACTGATCGCCGCCGGCTGCAGCAATGAGTATGCGGATGGGTACGTCGACGGGTACTCGGCCGGCTGCAGCGCGGTCGGGCATCCGCTGTGTCGCTTCACCAAGAACGTCGATCGCTACGAGCGGGATCGCCAGTACAACAAAGGCTGGAACGACGGGTTCACCATCGCGCGGACGGACTACGCCGCTGTGTGGTAATCGTCGTCGAGCCGACCTCGTCTGTAACCTCCTCCAGGTGGTTGTTCCCCCCATTTGATTGTCAACAGCGAAGGTGTGAAGGCCCGGCCCTTCGTCTGCGCCTACCGGCGCTGCCCAAAAAAGGGGCGGTGGCAGGCATCAGAGTTCCTGTGCCTTGGCCACCGCCTTCAGCATTCGCGCCGCGGACTGAGTGACGCCATCGCAGAGAGAGCCTGCGGACGGCGCGTCAAATTCATCAGAGGACTACGACCGGCTCTTCCTGAGGGACCGCCCGGCGCTGCGGGCGGGACGCCACGGGCGGTGCGGCCTCCTCGGGCGTATCGTCCGGATTGAACGGACACCAGCGGTTCTTGGCCTTGTTGACGATCTCGATCAGCCGGGTGATGACGATTTCCGGCGTGTCGTCGAACGGATCGACAACGAAGCTCTTCAGTTGGTCGTACACCTCATCGGATACCTTGAAGGTTCTCATGGTTTTCTCCGTGCAAGGATCGTTCCCTATCTGCGTGTCATAATGCTCCTGCCATGGAAAAGTGTACGAACTAATCCGCGAGCCGCCAAAAGCTCGCTCGGAAGGGGTTGATGGCCGCCGCGAAGGCGGCTATCTGCGGAGGCGGGGTGGGATGGGGGATCGAATCGGTCGCGCAGGGCGGGGAGTACGCGTGGCAGGTCGAGGACGACGTTCGCCTGGTCCGCCCGCATCCATGATAGGGTCCCGGAGGGAGGCTATCCGGCCGGAACCGAGGCCAGGTGGGGCGATGTCTTCGCGTTCAGCACCGACCGGTAGGCCAGCGGGACGACGCGTCCAGCCGGGATGCCGAGCGCCCGCTCGATGTCTCTGCGATCGGCCGCGGCTGTAGCCAGCACCGGCTCGAATCCCAACCGCTTCCACAGGCCCTCACCCACCCGGTTGCCCTCGACGTAACTGACGACCACGAGATCGATCTTGTTGACCCTGAAGAACTGGAGCAGTTGGGACACGATCCGCTGGGCCAGTCGTCTCCTGCGATGCTCGGGATCGACCCACACGTCGATCAGCTCGCCCGACCGTGTGGGCAGGCAATCGGGGTGCAGCCAGATCTTGCCGGCGCCCATCCCCACCGCTCTGGATGAGTCCGCACACCACGCGACGAGCAGCCGGGTATGCTCGTCCTGGATTCGGCTGTGATAGTAGTCCCGCAATCCCGCGATCTGGGTCCGGTCCGGCCGGACCAGATTGCGTCGAATCGTGTCCATCTGCTCCTGTAAGGCGATCTCCATGCGGATTAGGTCCGGGACATCGACCAAGGTCGCCGGACGAATCTCATACCGTGACTTGAAGGTCTGCTCCATAGTCCTCCCGAGCTCGCGCGTTCACATCCGTTTCGGTACGTGCAGCCTCCTCCGTCGTCATATCTCTGTTCTCGGCGAGGCCGGCGCGAAGCTGAGGCCGGATTATGCAAAAGTACGCAGGATTTGGAAAAATACGTAGTCTTCACGATACCTCTGCGTGCAGATGGACCCCGGTTCTTGGTGCGAAGGCGGTTTGTGTGCCCGGCGGGTCTGCCCAATGGCCCTGTCCCCGGTTCACAGGATGTGCATGGCCGCGGGATCGACCGGCAGTTCGCGGGAATCGCTCGGCGAGCCCAGAAGACCACCCCCGTTGCCGAGCCTCTGGATTTGGTCGATCAGGTCCTGGGCCTTGGCCGCATCGTGGACCACGCCTTGCATCAGATCGACGAACTGCGCTGCCATCTCGCGGCGTTCCCGCTCCACGACCTCGAACGCGTTTTGGATTGCGCGGAGAATGTCCGTCTGAGTCACCAGGCCCAGAAGCTCCTTGCCCTCCATGACGATCAGGCGGTGTACGTGCATGCTCTCCATCTTCCTGCTGGCGCTGAGGATCGAGTAGGTGGGAGGGATGGACACGACCGGGAACGACATGATCTCGACCACGTGGGTCTGCGTCGGGTTCTTGTGCAGTGCGACGACGCGTCGGAGGATGTCCTTCTCCGTGACGATCCCCGCAGCCTCCTGGTGATGCTGTGCAATGATGCAGGAGGCGTTCTGCTGCGACATGATCCTGGCGGCCTCGTTCACCCAGGCGTCGGCGGCCACGGTCGCGACGCGGTCGGTCATGATGTCGGAGATGTACCGCAGGGGGTTCAGCGACACCAATCCGCGAGTGATATCCGTTTCGGTGACGACGCCCAGGAGTTGGCCGTCCTGGGTGATCGGCAGACGGCGGATGCCTCTGTCGCTCATGATGCGTCCGGCGTCGAGGATCGGCGTATCGGGCGGGATGGTCACCGCCGGGCTGGTCATCCGCTCCTGCACCCGCAGACGGTGGAAATCGATGTCCCGACCGGCGACGCCCTTGAGCACGTCCTTCTCCGTCAGGATGCCGACGGCCTGACCTGCCTCCACGACCACGACGCAGGAGACGTTGTGCTCCGACATCGTGCGGGCGGCCGAGGCGATTGTGTCCTGGGGGGCTGCTGTGACCACCTCGCGACTCATGATGTCGCCCGCGTGCAGCGGGCGGCGACCCATCGAGTTCTGTCGTTGCGGCGCCTGTTCCATATCTTGGTCCTGATAGTCAGTCGTCCTGCGGTCCGTTGCCTGTGTACGCTGAATCTCCCAAGACCGCCGTTCGCAGGACGATCACCTCGGCAATATCGGCCAGTTCCTCCGGCGGGTTAGCCGGAAAGCGCCGTGTCCTGAGGTCGTCCGCGGAATTACGTAGGTTTCGCACGTGCCGGCGCGACCCGTCCCGTCGATGCGATGGAGAGCCCCTCACATTATGGGCCCCAAGACAGAACGGGCCCGTATTGCCTGTCTCCTCACGTGGTGTTTCGCAGCCCTCAGGATCACCAGAACCTGCCCAACTCGCATACGCGCAGGTTGCTGAGTGTGGATGAGGTCCTCTCCAATGCCACGAGTGTTGTGCATTGGGTGTTGTCGGCGGATAGGCTGTTCTTCCACGAGGGGGATGCCGTGCTATGTTTTCAGGCCGGCGAGGTCGGGTTCCAGGCGGCGGTTCTCGCGGAGGATTTCGTCGAGGGTCAACTTCGTTCGCCGGCGGGCGGCCTCCCGGCCGAGGATCGTGGCCAACGTGGCGTTGACGCTGGGCTCAATGGTCGGATTGGCGCAGTCCCCCGACATGACGGCCTTGTGGAACGCGTCGATGTTCCGCTCGGCGCCGCGCGGGTACAGATCGACGACGTCGCCGCCGCGCCAGCCGCCGGAGTTGGCGAGGATGCGGACGCGCGAGGTGTAGCCGGTTTCGAGCCAGCCCTCCGCGCCCTGGGCGGTGCAATCGCTGCGGAATTCGCAGCGGTTCTTGAGGTGCTCGCCGCGATGGTTCAGGATGGCGCCGTTCGGGAATTCGTAGGTCAGCGAGAAGACATCGTGCGAGTCGCCATGCGCATCGGCTCGTGCGATTCTCGAAGCGCCGGTCGCGCTGGTTGGCATCTCGCCTGCGATCCAAAGGCCTACATCGACTGCGTGGATGCCCGCGTTGACGAGGTAGCTGCCGCCGAGGGCGTCGTCGTTGACCCAAATCAACTCCTGCAGACGGCTCTCGACCGTCGCGGTCTTCGGCGGGTCGCGGAAGCTCTCGTCGTTGTACTCGGAACTGAGCATGCCGACCGGGCCGATCTCGCCTTCTCGCACGCGACGGACGCCCTCGATGAAGAACGGGTCCGTTCGGGTCTGGAAGTCGCACAGGAAGACCCGCTTGTTCGACGTTGCCTTCCGTGCGGCGTCGCGGATACGCAGGCAACCGGGCACGTCGCAGCCCAGCGGCTTGGCGATGTAGACGTGCCGGCCCGCTTCGACTGCGGCCTCGACGTGCTCGGGAAAGCAGTAGGGCGGCGTCTCCAGGAAGACCGCCTCAACGCCGGCGGCAATCACGGCCTTGTAGCCCGAGAGGCCCGAGAAGCGATTGGCCTTCGCGACACCCAACTGGTCGCCCGCGACGTCGGCGACCTGCTTGAAGTAGTCCGCAATGGCGACGATCTCGTACCCGCCGTGCCTTTGGACCATCCCGGCGATCATCTGCCCGCGACCGCCCAGACCGATAACCCCGACCTTGATCCCGCTGTTCGCCCGAGTCCCGACGACCGACCCGGCGCCGACTGTGGAAAAGGACAACGCTGCGCCGGCACAGGAGAGGAAGTCCCGTCGCGTGATCTGCCCTGTTCGCCCGCCGTCAGTCGCAGTCATCGTGAAGTCTCCATGAAAAGGGAACCGATCCGGACACTGCCATGCCCACGAGGGCAAGAGTACCCGAAGGCCGGCTTGAGTGCAGCCAAAATCTTCTTGGCTTCGGGCCCGACTTCGTGTAAAATAGGTAATCGGTAGAATCTGGTGCATCCGAATTAGGAATGTGTTCTCTGGAGAGCGGATTCGCGATGAAGAGCTATCTCCTTTGTGGGGCGTTACTTACAGCGGTTCTGGTGAGTTTGTGCACAGCGGCGCCGGAGCCTGCGATGGTCCAGCGGGCGGGCCAGTGGACGCTGGACGTCCGCTGCGAGCGTTTGCAGCAGCTTGTGCTGCCGTGGGGTCCCGGCGGGGAGCAGCGATTCTGGTATACGATCGTCACGGTGACGAACCGGACCGGGATGGACGCCGATTTCTATCCGAAGTGCGACCTGATGACCGACACGTTCCAGGTCCTGCCGGCGGGCAAGGGGGTGCCGCCGGTCGTCTTCGACATGATCCGCCAGCGCCATGCGAGCCGGTATCCGCTGTTGGAATCCCTTCAGCGCGTCCCCAATCGCATCCTCGAAGGGGAAGACAACGCACGGGATATCGCCGTCATCTGGAAGGACTTCGATCCGCAGGCTACGAGCTTGCGTCTGTTCATCGGCGGCCTGAGCAACGAAACGGCCATCGTCTCGCACCCGGTCGCGGTGGACGCGGACGGCAACCCGGTCCCGATCTACCTCCGCAAGACCCTGGAAATGGACTACACCCTGCGTGGCGACCCTGCGCTGCGGTCGTCCGTCGAGGTGGTCTACAAGGGCCAGAGCTGGGTCATGCGGTAGGCACAGCCCGGTCCTCGCTCAATCCCCAGACTCCTGCCTGCGTCCGCGGATTCGGACCCGGCGGTTGACTTCCCGGTCTCTCGTCGTTCTAATCCGGTAGTGCGCCCCTGTCGCGGGGTTCGTCACGAAGGACAGGGGCCTCCCGATGCAGGACGCTGTGTTCGGGGTCCCCACGGATGGATCGAGGTAGTCATGCAGGCCAGCGGATATCGGAATGTCACGATCGTCGGCGACGGCGGGATGGGAACCGTCCTGTCGATCATCCTCTGTGAGAAGGGGATTGCCACGCGGATGTGGGGGTACGACGCCCGGCAACTGGGCGAAATCGAACGCTCTCGCGAGAACACCAGGTTCCTTCCCGGCTACAAGCTTCCCGACTCGCTGGTGTTCGAAGCCAGAGACGACCGGGCGCTGGTGGGCGCCGAGCTGATCGTTTCCGCGGTCCCCTGTCAGTACATGCGTGCGGTCTGGACCCGGCTGCGTCCGCACGTCCCGGAGCGTGTGCCCGTCGTCTCGGTGGCCAAGGGAATCGAGAACGGGACGTTGCTGCGTCCCACGCAGATCCTCGGCGAAGTGCTGGGCGAGGACCTCCCGCGGGCGGCCCTGAGCGGGCCGACGATTGCCGACGAGCTGGCCCGCAAGCTGCCTGCGACGGCCTGTGCGGCCGCCGGAGATGAAATGCTGGCCCGTCGGATCCAGTCCACTTTCACCTGCCCCTGGCTCCGTGTGTACACGAATGCCGACCTGATCGGCGTCGAGCTGGCCGGGGCGATGAAGAACGTGATCGCGATCGCTGCGGGCATCATCGACGGCGTCCGCGCCGGCGACAACGCCAAGGCGGCCCTCCTGGCGCGGGGATTGGCGGAAATCACCCGCCTGGGACTTGCCATGGGCGCGAGCGAATACACCTTCGCGGGCCTGACCGGGCTGGGGGATCTCGTCACGACCTGCATCTCGCCGACCGGGCGGAATCGCTCTTTCGGCGAGCGGATCGGCGAGGGAATGACGCGACAGCAGGCCCAGGGGGCGACCGCATCCGTGGTGGAGGGGGTCTCCACCTGCCGGTCGGTCGTGGCCCTGGCGGCGAGACACCGCGTGGAGATGCCGATCACGCAGGCGGTCCACGAGGTCCTCTTCGAGGACAAACCGGTGCGGACCGCCATCGAGAATCTGATGAGCCGTCAGTTGAAAGCCGAGTGGCCCGCCGGGGCATCCAAGTCGCCCGCGAAAGTCTCATAACGCTCGCCGGACTCTCGAATTGATCCCGGTGTTCTTCTCGTGTGTGCGATCGGGTGCCGTCGGTCTGCGCCGGCGAATTTCCACCGTCGGGTCCGTGGCGAGTCCCGCCGTATCCCGCGAAGTCTCCGCTGAAACCGCCTTCTCATGGACGGGTCCAGGTTATCGGTCGCGGTTCGGCGGCCTCTGACTCGCCCGGCGCCGGACGGTCTGTTCTCTCGCTCCCTTTTGGTCCGGCGGGATTCCATTTCATATACTTTAATCGGCTCCAGGCAGATGGTCGAAACACAGTCTGCCGGATGGCTATAAGGAAGAATCGGCCTCTTCGGGCCAGGGTTCTCGAAAGGGGGTCCGAACGGATAATGTGAGATGGGCAGAACCATCGACGCTTCAATCCGGAGAAGCACGCTCACATTTCTTCTAAGGTCAGCCTGATATGTTTGGATTTGGCAAGAAAAACTCGTATCTCATCGGGGTCGATTTGGGCAGCGACTGCGTGAAGCTGGCCCAGTTGGCGAACGGCACGGAACAGACGCATCTGATCGCCGGCGTGTGCGTCAGTCGTCCCGCGGACGTCACGGCGGGCACGGCGCGATGGCAGCGCTGGGCGATCGACGCGATGCGCGAATCGACGGCCAACGGGCGATTCAAGAGCAAAGACGTCGTCGCGGCTCTGCCGGCCAGCGAGGTGTTCATCGATCATCTGAGGTGGCCGAAGAAGTTCGACGGCAAGATCGAGGACGCCATCTTCGCGAAGATCAAGCAGAAGCTGCCATTCGAGCCGATTCAGAAGAACACCCTGATCAAGTACATCCCGGCCGAGCAGGACAACGTGATCGTGCTGGCCGCTGAGCGGACCGTGATCGACCGGCATCTGGCGATCTACGAGAGGGCGGGACTGGCGATCAAGTCCATCGGCGTCTGGCCGCTGGCGCTGGCGAACTGCTACGCGCAGTTCTTCGGGCGCCGCAAGACGGACCTGGACGCGATTGTCCTGCTGCTCGACATCCAGCCCGATTGCACGCACGTCGTGATCAGTCGGCACAAGAACCCGCTCTACGCATGTTACGTGCCCATCGGTTCCCGGCAGTTCAAGGACGAAGCGGCTGTAGGACGGCTCGTCATGGAACTGACCGCGGGCAGGCGGGAGTTCCTGTCGTTGTACAAGAACGTCCAGATTGAACGCCTGATCTTCCTTTCCGGGCTGGCCGTCGATGCGGACATCTACCGCACCGTCGCAAAGCAGTTGGAGGTCCAGGCGCAGATGGGCGATTGCATGGCGGCCGTGGAGGTTCAGGATCCGGATCGCTGCGGGCTGGAACGAAGGAATGGCACAGTGAGCTGGGCCCTGGCCTTTGGGCTGAGTCTCAGTTAGGTGGAGACAAAACGATGCCGAACATAAACTTTGTACCGGATGACTACATCCAGAGCAACGAATCGCGCAGGGCCAACCTGATGTGTCTGATCCTGTTCTCGGTCGTGATGGCGGCTCTGGGGGGCTCTTTTGTGACGATCAAGATCCGCCAGCGGGCCTGCCGCGCCGAGGAGGCGCTCGTGAACGCCAAGATGACGCGGCTGGAACAGTCCATCAGACAGTTCGAGGATCTCCAGACGAAGCGCAAGGAGATGATGCGGACCGCTCTGACGACCGCCGAGCTGCTGGAGCCTGTTCCGCGAAGCGTGCTGCTGGCCTCGCTGACGAACAGCCTGCCGGCGGGCGTGTCCCTGACCAAGTTCGACCTGATTCAGAAGGAGGAGAAGTCGAGGGCCTCGGAGAACAGGGCGGCCAAGACCAAGTACCAGGCGGCGCAGGCGAAGGCGGCCGGCGATGCACGCGTCGTGCCCTCGGCCGAGAAGGCGATGTTGGTCCGGATGGACATCGAGGGGATCGCCCCCAGTGATCTTCAGGTTGCCGCGTATATCGAACACCTCGGGGACTCCATCCTGCTGGACGAGGTGGCGCTGGTCGAGTCGAAGGAGAAGAAGGTCGAGGACGGGGCGTTTCGCCAGTTCAAGCTCACCGCCATGCTGAGTCCGGAGATCCATCTGACCAAAGAGGACATCGACGAAATCCGGGCCAAGGCGGAGAATACCGTGTACCAGTTCTAGCGGGCTCCGCGGTGCGATGCGTCGCGTGGAAAGCCTGGGATTGTGGGAGCAAATATCATGACGAGCGGTGTGAGACAAGCAGTCTTCTTCATCCTGTTGGTGGGCGTGACCGCCGCAGGTTATCAGTACATGATCAAGCCGGCCAACCAGGATTTGGCTGAGGCGAAGCGCCGGGTCGAGGGCAAACGGGCGAAACTGGCGGACTTCGAGGAGGCCACCTCCCAGGCGGAGGACTTCAACAAACAGGTCGAGCAGCTCCAGGAGGCCGTACGCTTCTTCGAGAGCAAGCTCCCTCCGACCAGCGAGGTGCACAAGGTCCTGGAACAGGTCACGGTCATCGCCCAGAAGCAGGGGCTCAAGCCCAAGACGATCAAGACCCTTCAGCAGAAGGACGCCAACGGCTACGTCGAACAGCCGATGACGATGAAGCTCGTGGGTGATTTCACCTCCTTCTACTCGTTCCTGCTGGAGCTGGAGAAGCTGCCTCGCATCATGAAGCTGCGGGAGCTCAAGCTCGACAAGCAGAACGAGAGCGAGGGCGAAATCGGAGCGGAGTTCATCCTGAGCATTTTCTTCCAGAACAAGACCGCCTGATCGCCGGAGGCGTTGCATGGCGAACCGCCATGGCCATCCCCCAGGCAAGGCATTGATGGAGTTGACTTATGCTGTCTTTCATGCATGAACAGGGAGCCGGGAATCCATCCGATCATTCGTCGGCCGGGACGAGTCCGCAGGGCGCCGGCCCCGTCGGCGGTCCGGATGCCCAGGAGTTCCTTACCGTTGCCGCCAACAGCAAGAATGTGCGGCGGAGCACCGTCCTGGTGGCCATCCTGGTTGCCATCGGTCTTGTCTGCCTGCTGTTCATGATTCGCAAGAGCCAGCCTCAGGCGGCGTCCGCCAAGCAATCGGCGAACGACGAAATCAAGATCGAGGCCGCGATCGGCCGGCTGACCGGCATCCGATCCGAGATGGCCGGCCGGATGGACGAGATCATCCAGAAGTTCTACGAGTTCTCCGACGTCTGCCAGGTGCGCGTGGGTGAGCTCGTGAAGAACCCTTTCCAGGTGGAAGGGGCCATGAAAAGGATCAAGGGCGGCGCCATCGCCCCCATCGATCCCCAGGCGCAGGCCGAATCGATCCGACGACAGAAGATGCAGCAGCAGGCCAACACGTTGAAGCTGCTGAGCATCATGCGGTCGGATGACGGTCACTCCTGCATGATCAACGACCAGATCCTCCGCCAGGGGGACGTCATCGAAGGCTTCACGATCACCCAGATCGGCAGCACCAGCGTCGAGTTGGTCTGGTCGTCCGAGGGAACCTCGGGGCCCAACGCGTCGGGAACCACAGATCTGACCACTACATTGAAGTTGTCCGAATAATGCTACGATTCCTATCCGCCAGAGACAAGACGAAGGCCCCGGCGCCGAGCCGCTCGGGGCAGAGTGCGCCCGCCTCCGTGCCCATCTACCCGGACGATGCCGAGGTGCGCGGACTGTGCGACCTGTATTCTCCCGAGCCGACGAGCTGCACGCACGTACGCGATGTGGTGGATGTCCTGCTCGAGATGAATAAGATTACCGACGAGCAGTACGGTCGCCTGCGTCGCGAGACCCTGAGCAAAGGCGGAACCGATCCCACGTCGACGCTGCTCAAGGAGGGCGTCATCGGCGCCAACGATGTCCTCGAGGCGAAGGCCCGACTCAACGGCCTGGAGTTCCGTCGGATTGCGCCGCAGGATGTGGACAAGCAGGCGTTCCAGAAGCTCGACGCGGATTTCATCGCGAGGAGCAACATCGTTCCGATCTCGATGGACGCCGGCAAGCTGATTGTCGCGACGAGCGAGCCGGCCAACATCTTCGCGGTCGAGGACGTCAAGCGTCAGACGGGAATGGAGCTTCGCGTACTGGTCTGCACGCCGGAGGATATTGCCGCCGTTTGCGAGGCGTTCCGCGAGCAACCCACCGAGTGCGTGCTTGACGACATCATCAGCGACATGACCGAGGTCGAGGTTGTCCAGGACGTCGAAGACATCTCGGAGGACCTCGAGCAGATGGCCGGCCAGTCTCCGGTCATCAAATTCGTCAACTACCTGATCAGCAACGCGGTCCGCGAAGGGGCCAGCGATATTCACATCGAGCCCAAGGAAAAGCAGACGAAGATCCGCTATCGTATCGACGGCGTCCTTTTCGAGGCCATGCAGGCCCCGCAGAAGATGCACCCGGCCATCGTCTCTCGTATCAAGATCATGGCCAACCTGGACATCTCCGAGCGGCGCGTGCCGCAGGACGGCAAGGTGGCCGCGATCATCGGAGGCCGGGCGATCGACCTGCGCGTCTCCACGCTGCCCCTCAATCACGGCGAGAAGACCGTGATTCGTATTCTGGACAGCAAGTCCATCCGGCACGGCCTCGAGTACATGGGCATGGAGCCGGACGTCTGCGACGCCTTCCGCGAGCAGGTGAAACTGCCTCACGGAATCCTCCTGGTGACCGGACCGACGGGGTCGGGCAAGAGCACGACCCTGTATTCCGCCCTGGGGGAGATGGACGGCGACAAGCTCAACGTCTCCACGGTCGAGGACCCGGTCGAATACGAGCTGGATTTCTGCAACCAGGTGCAGGTCAACGAAAAAACCGGCCTGACGTTTGCCGCGGCGTTGCGCAGCTTGTTGCGACAGGACCCCGACGTGATCATGGTCGGCGAAATCCGCGACAACGAAACCGCGCGAATCGCGGTGCAGGCGGCCTTGACGGGTCACCTGGTTCTTTCGACCCTGCACACGAACGACGCGGCCACCGCCGTGACGCGACTGGTGAACATCGGCATCGAGCCCTATCTGCTCGCGGCCTCCATGAACGCGGTTCTTGCCCAGCGACTGGTCCGACGGATCTGCAGCAAGTGCAAGGAGCCGTACAAGGCCCCGGACCAGATGCTCAAGTACTTCGAACGAGCGGGCGTCAACGCCAATGAACTGGTCCACGGCAAAGGCTGCGACGCCTGCCGCGGGTCCGGTTATGTGGGCCGGGCCGGTATCTTCGAACTGCTCATCATCGACGACAAGTTCCGCGACATGATCAACAGGGACTCGTCGGTGGGCAACATGCGCCGGGCGTTCCGCGAGAGCGGTCGTGACGCCCTCTACGACGACGGCATGAAGAAGGTCCGGCAGGGAATCACCACGATTGAAGAGGTCCTCCGCGTCACCGAAGTGTATGGACAGAGCGAGGACGAGGAATTTGTGGAAAACCTCGGCTGATCCCATCGAATCAGCTTTCAGGACGGGACGAGCATATGATTGACATCAAAGAGATCTTGGCGGCCGCCATCGAGAATCACGCCAGCGACGTGCACATCAACGTGGGCATGCCCCCGGTGCTGCGCAAGGACACCGAGCTGATCGACATGGACTGCCCCCCCGTGACGAATCAGGACGCGCGGGCGATGGTGCTGGCCATGGTCGGGCCGGAGAAGATGAAACGATACGACGAGAATCGCGACCTGGATTTCTCGACGTCCATCGCCGGGGGGCACCGGTTCCGCGTCAACGCCCACTACCAGCGCGACACCGTGGCGATTTCATTCCGTGTCATCCCCAATCAGGTACACACGATCGACGATCTGCACCTGCCGCCGATCGTCAAGGAACTGACCGACCTGCCGCGTGGACTCGTGCTCGTCACCGGCCATACCGGCTCCGGCAAGAGCACCTCGCTGGCCGCCATGATCGGACTGATCAATTCGCGGTACAGCAAACGCATCATCACGCTGGAGGACCCGGTCGAGTACCACCTCGAGAACGAGAAGTGCATGATCGAGCAGCGGGAAATCGGCTCCGACTGCCCGAGCTTTGGCTCGGGTCTGCGTCACGCGCTGCGTCAGGACCCGGACATCATCATGGTCGGCGAAATGCGCGACCTTGAAACGACGAGCTTCACCATTACGGCGGCCGAGACCGGCCACCTGGTGTTCAGCACGCTGCACACGATCAACGCGCCGCAGAGCATCGAGCGTATCATCGACATCTATCCGGCGGGACAGCAGAACCAGATCCGCACCATGCTGGCGAACACGCTTCAGGCGGTCATTTCCCAGACCCTGTTCAGGCGAATCGACCAGCCGGGCATGGTGCCCTGCACCGAGATCCTGCTGTGCACCTCCGCCACGCGAAACTGCATCCGCGAGAACCGGATTTACGAGATCCCGAACATCATCGAGACCTCGCGCCGACTGGGTATGCAGAGCATGGACAACAGCATCGCGGAGATGTACTTCAAGGGATTCATCGACCGGGACGAGGCCATCGTACGGTCGAGCAATCCCGGCAAGATGGAAAAGACCCTCGTCGCCGCCGGCAAACTCAACGATTCGTCCAAGGCGCCCGCGGTGGGCGCGACGAGGTAACGGAGAACGCAGATGGCAACACAGACGATTTCCCGGCAGGAAGAGGCTCCCGCATCCGAAAGTTGGCAGGGCACCAGTCATCGTGGTTCAGGCGACGGCGCCCGCGGCCACAGCCACGGGGGCGCGGAGAACGCCGGCGGCGGATCCATGGTGGACAAGCTGCGAGGGTTCCGTGTCGAGTTTGGGCCCAGCCGCAAGGACATTCTCCATTTCACCAGCCAGTTGGCCGTCATGATTCGCGCCGGCATCAGCCTCCAGGACGCCCTTGACGGCATTGCCAGCCAGCAGGACAACCAGAAGTTCAAGGCGGTGATTCGCGATCTGAAGACCCGTATCGAGGAGGGCAACAGCTTCTCCCAGTCCCTCGCGGAGCATCCGCAGGTCTTCACGAATCTCTACATCAACATGGTGGCGGCGGCCGAAGCTTCCGGCTCGCTCAGCGACATGCTGCAGAAGCTCGCCGAGTATCTCGACGAGGAGGCCGAGACCCGCTCGCAGGTCAAGAGCGCGATGGTCTACCCGGTCATCATCGCCGTCATGGCGGTCAGCGTGACGGTCTTCCTGCTGTGCTTCGTGCTGCCCCGTTTCACCGCGATCTTCCGCGGCAAGGAGAACCTCCTGCCGATGCCGACCATCATCCTGATGGCGACCAGCGCGTTCCTCCGCCACTGGTGGTACGCGATCATCCCGTGCATCGGCGCGGCCATTTGGGGATTCTATTTCTTCATCGGCACGACGATCGGTCGTCTGTGGTGGGACAGGACCAAGCTGGTCCTTCCGCTGATTCGCACGTTGTGCCGGAGCCTGTACATCACTCGCGGCCTGCACACCATGGGCGTGCTGACGCGGGCCGGTGTGCCGATTCTCAACACCCTGTCGATCACCGCCCATATCTCGGGCAACATCCTCTACAAGGAGATGTGGCTGTTCGTCTACGAGGAGGTGCGGCAGGGCAAGAAGGTCGCCGCGGCCCTGGCGCAGTCCAAGCTGATGCCCAGCAGCGTCGTGCAGATGATTCGCTCCGGCGAGGACTCCGGCAACATGGCCGACGTGCTGCGTGATATCTCCAACTTCTACGGACGCGAACTCAAGGCCGTGATCAAGGCGGTGACCTCGATGATCGAGCCCATCATGATCGTCTGCATGGGATGCCTCGTCGGCTTCATCGCGATGAGCATCATTCTGCCGATCTTCAAGATGTCGAGCCTGGTTTCGGGAAAGTAACTGCACACACCCGGGGGGTGACCAAGATGACTCACAGGACCAACTGCCAGGGATTCACCCTGATTGAAGTACTGATCGCAACCCTTCTGGTCGGGCTGGCCATTGCGGGTCTCGTCGGCGCCAACAGCTCGTTCACCATGGCCAACGCCGCCGGGACCGACATGTCCACCGCGGAGTTCCTGGCCGAGCAGATCCGCGAACTGACCGCTATGCTGCCGGTGATCGATCCGCAGACGAAAATCGGCTTCGACGCGAAGGAAGCCACCTGGGCCACCTACGACGACCTGGATGACTTCGACAACTTCAACAGCAGCTCGCTCGGCGGGCCGATCAGCGCCACGAGGACCGTTCTGACCGAGTTCTCCACGTTCAGTCAGGAGGTGACGGTCCAGAAGGTCAGTCCGTCGGACTTCGATACCGAGGTTGACGACAACGACAGCAGCGCCTTTCTGCGGGTCAGCGTCGTGGTCCGCCAGAACGGGCGACAACTCGTGTCGGCGAGCTGGATTCGGGCGAACTTCTGACAGGGGAGTGGGAGCCATGAAAAACAGGGGTTTCACGCTGGTCGAGTGCCTGATCGGCCTGGCCATCTCGGCGATCCTGCTGGCGGCCATCGCCGCCGCGATCAATGCCTCGGCCGTCAATTACGGCGAGAACGAGGACATGTTCCGGGCCATCAATAGCGCCAGGCAGGCGCTGACCCGAATGACCGCCCAAATTCGCACCGGCCATGACTTTGACATTGCTTCGCCGGCCAACAAATGCAGCTTCTTCACGTCGGCAGATGTGTACACCACCTACGAGTACGCCGACCAGAAGCTGTATGTGATTCAGAACGGCGGCAAGTACGTGCTCTGTGACAACGTGACGGCCGCCACGTTCACCAAGACGCTCAACGATGCCGGCGATCAATACAAGAGCGTGCAGATCTCGTTGACGGTCCAGAGCCGCAACGTCCGTCGCACCCTTTCGGGGGCCGCCGTGGTCCGCCGGAACCTGGGAACATAAATCCTCGTCGATTCTCAAAAATAAGCGCTTGCTTTTTCCAGCCCGCTCGGCGATACTGTGCCCAGACTTCGGTCTTGGGCGGCTAGCTCAGATGGCTAGAGCACCAGCTCGACACGCTGGGGGTCAGAGGTTCAAGTCCTCTGCCGCCCATTTCTTTTTTTTCCTGTCTGTCCATCCCTCGCTCCAACCGTCGTGTGACTCATGTCCTCAGGTCCTGGACTCCATTGTGTGGGAGAATGAGCCCGCGCAGATCCGATTGGTGAATTCTGACGATTCTGTCGTTGCGTATACCGCCGCAGCCGGCGGCTGGCCGGGCGACGGCGTCCTCGACGCCGACCCGCTCTTCGTGCAGCCGGGGTACTGGGCCGATCCTGCGAGTATCGCGAAGGCTCTGCCTGCGACCGACCCTCTGGCCGTCTGGGTGCCTGGCGATTACCACCTGATGTTGGAGACGGGCCGCCGGGACCCGATCTCCGAAACCTGGACTGTGGGCCCGGTGACCAGTCCCTGCATCGACGTGGGCACCCCGGAATCACCAGCGGGAGAGGAGCCGCTCCCGAACGGCGGGCGGATCAACATGGGCGTCTACGGCGGGACCCGCCAGGCCGGCCTGTCCGCGAGCGGCAACTGAACGCAGCCCGACGAAAGCCCGAAGCACGAATATCGAAATCCGAAACAAGCCCAAATAGCCCAAATCCAAGATCCAAAACGGGGACCCGTTCCCGACACGGCGGCGTTTGGATCATTCGGGTTTCGTGCTTCGAGTTTGTTTCGGATTTCGTCGCTACTGGAAGGACCGCCCTCAGTCCAGCATTCTCGACGCCGTGAAATCTGCACAGACACCTTGTGCTCCCCGTGCGAAGATTGTCTTGACATTCGATGTCAGATGTGGTACAAAGGAAGTTGGTTATCAGGTGAGGGATCGACCTGTAGCTTCGTTTGCCCGGAAATTCTCTGGGGGATATCGGTCTGCCCATCTTGGGTTTGGGCCGGCCGTGGCGACGGAGCACCGGACAATACTCAGGGGGAAATACCACAGTTTGAGCTTGGACTATCGGCTGTGCCGAGGTTCGGCTCGATCGTGCGGAATGGGGCGGTTTGTTGTGGGGAGCGGAACATGCGTTTGAGTCGAACACTGCTGGTCGTCATGCTGGCTGCCGTCTTCTGTCCCGGCCTGCTGCAGGCAGCGCCCATTTCCTACGTGGGCAAGCTCGCCTATGGGGGCGCCGGCGCCGACGGGGTGCTCAACGTGAACAGCGTGGGGCCCTACGCCGGATGGCTGTCCACGATCACATCCGTGAGCTGGCGGGTGGACAACATGACCACACCGGGATTGTGGCACTATGAGTACACGATCACGGTTTGCGACGGCGGCGATTTGTCCACCGACATCCGCTGTGTGATCCTCGAAACGTCGTCCACGTTCACCTGGAGCGACCTGAGCGTGGTGAGCAGTTCGCCCACCGATTGGCTTGCCAGCACCGAAATCGGCACGTACAGTCCGTGGCAGAATCAGAATCTCCCGAGCAGCGTTTATGGCATCATGTTCTGCACGAGTGCGGTCGATCCGAAGACCCTCAAGATCAGCTTCGACTCGGACCGCGGGCCGGTCTGGGGCGATATCTACGTTCGGAGCTTCACGTTCGACGGGCAGTACAACACCCTGAACAACGCCGGGTGGGAATACGGCGTCGATGACAACGATCCGACCGACCCCGCCAGCGACGGAAGCATCCTCAACCACGTCCTCGTTCCGGACAGCGAGACGGCCATCCCCGTTCCCGGCGCGATTCTGCTCGGCGCGTTTGGCGCGGCACTCACTGGGTGTCTGCGACGGCGTAGAACGATCTAGATCCTCCGCTCGGGCAATCGATGCCAGCAAATGGGGTCGCGGCAAATTCCCACTTGGCGAAAGGGCCGCCGGCAGGCACAATGTCTGCGCCGAGTTGCCGTTCCGGACGCTCTCTTGAGGCTGGCTATGAAGATCCGATGGCTGTTGCTGGTGCTGGTGCCCCTCCTTGCGGGTTGCTCGCGAGAGCGCATCTGCGGAGTCAGCCTGTCGCTCGGCAGTTTCGAGCGAGGGTTGTGGTACGACCACGACATGCGGCAGTACGACGAGCACGGATTCGGCATCAAGCTCGATCTCGTCGGCGGGAACATGCTGCGTCCTTTGAAGAACCCGTTCGGCGGCGAGAACCCCTGGCGCGGCGGGGCAGACCGCGGTGTGCTGCGGTGCCCGGTGATCGGGCCGTTCTTTTCGATTGCCCTCGGTCCCTGCGGGGCCTATCTCGGCTTCAAGACCTACGAGGTGACGACGGCGCACGGCGGGCAGGATCGCTACGGCAAGTGGATCCGACCCGAGGAAGTCCCGCCTGAAGGCAAGACGTATGTGTACCTGTGTCCGTCCGCGTCCATCCGGCGGACGAGGTGGAAATGACAGGGTGCTGACAGGAGGCGCCGTAACGTGGATGTTGGCGAGGAGGCGGCAAGGGATGCTTGGGAGAATCTGTCGCTACGTGTCGCAGGTCGGCTCCTCAAGCAGTCGTTCGAGTTGATCGAGCAGGGGAGCCTGGCTCTTGAGGATCTTCTCTCTGGCCTGGGCCAGGTCGAACCAGGCGGCGCGGTCCACTTCCGGGAACGAGGCCTGCCGGCCCGAATGGGGCGGGTACTCCATGGTGAATGAATTGCTCCTCGCGGCCTCGGCGTCACAGTCGCCTTCGAATGCCCAGGAGTACACGATCTTGTCACTGGCCTGGCGGATCGCCTGGAGGGGGTGAAAGTCGCCGGAGGCGATGAAGCCGGTCTCTTCCTGGAACTCGCGACGGGCCGCGTCGAGGGCGATCTCGTCGGTGAACTCGCCTTTCGGAATGGACCAGGCGCCGACGTCCTTTCCCGTCCAGAAGGGGCCGCCGGGATGGACGAGGAACACCTCGATCTGCCCCTGTCACTTCCTGTACATCAGCAATCCGGCACTCTGTCTGGGCATGATCTTCACAGGCCGGGAATCCCTCTGAGCGTCCCGAGAAGAAATCGCAGGTGGCGAGTCCCTGGATAGGACTCGCCACCTGCGACAGAGCGTTCACGCGACACAATCCCGCCGAAACGCCAGACCAGACCCGTTCAGATCGGGTCCGGCTGTCCGGTGGGATCGGTCAATAGCGAGGCCTTCCGCCGCCGCCACGGGGTCCGCCGCGGTCGCCGCCGCGATCCCGTCCGCCGCCGCCGCTGTGGCCGCGATAGCCGCCACCACCGCCGCCCGGTCGCCCGCCGGGCCGTCCGCCGCCGCGGGGGCCGCCACGATCATGGCCGCCGGGTCGGCGACCGCCGCCGCCCATGCCCGGGGCCGCCGGCTTGGATCGGCCCAGCTCGACATGGAGCGCGTTGCCTTTGAGTTCCTTGCCGTTCATGTCGTTGATCGCGGTCTTGGCCTGCTCCTCGCTCGGCATTTCCACGAAGCCGAAGCCTCTCGATTCGCCGGTGGCGCCGTCCCGAATGATCTTGACCGAGGCGACGTCGCCGAACGGTGCGAAGGCTTCGCGCACCTCGTCCTCGGTAGTGTCGGGGGTGAGATTCCCGATGTAGATGTTCATTGACCTTCCTTTCCGTAGGGTCTGAATATGGAGGGCATACCGGCTACACAGATCAACGTTTCACCGCGTAGGCATACCTTCTGATGCCCGTCGTCTATGCCATGCTATACCAGAAGCACGCGACAAGGGGAATAGTCATCCTGGAATTCTTGGGGCAAATCTGCGTCGCCTTCGTCTTCTGAAGGACGGCTCCGTCCGGGAACGGCCGCGCCGGCCTAGGGCCTCGATCTGAGGGTCACCTGGGGACCGCGGAGGTAGAACGGCGTCAGGGCCAGCGGGTCGGCGAAGCGGCCGGCCAAGGCCTCCTGACGTCCGAGGCGGTAGACGCAGGCCGCACGCGGACCCCAATACCGCTCGGGAAGGATCGTCGCGTTTGCCCGGGTGAACTCGTCCCGATGGTAGAGCAACCCGTCGCCGAGGACGCCCAGCGGCTCGCTTGCGGCGAATCGCTCCAGGATCTCGGAGGCCGTCATCAGGGAGTCGGGATGGACCTTTTGCCACATGGCGCCCTGTGGGGCAGGGATGCGGTACTCGTAGCGGGGAGCGTCTTCGACGATGCTCTGGGGGGCCTCTTGCCCCACAGGGACCCGCTCGTAGACGCTCGCATAGAACTGACCGCGTTTGGCGTCGAACAGGGCGACAATCCGGTTCGGAACGGGGGTTGGCCGCGCCGGCGCCTGCCCCTCTTCGGGCGTATCGGACAGCCCGGCGGCGACGACGTCCAGAGAGCTCACCGCAACGATCCGAACTCCCTGAGCCAGGTGCATCGCCTTGGCCAGGGTCGTCGCGATCCGCAGGCCGGTGAAACTCCCCGGGCCGACGGCAATATGGATCTGGTCGATATCCCGCGTGGTGCAACCATGGCGGGTCAGCAGCGCTTCCATTGCCGGGAAGATCTCGGTGCTGTGCTGCATAGGTCCGGAAAAGACGGATTCCTCGATCTGTGCGCCGTCGATTGCGAGTGCGACGGAGCCGATCCGGCTGGAGGTTTCCACGGCCAGAACGACGGACCTTCGCCCGTCGGCGTCCGGCTTGTCGGTGTCATTCATAAGGGGGAACTCCCATGCTGACAAGATGCCCATTTTTGACGGCCCAATTCGTGAACCGCCGCCCGCCGACTGCCCGTTCTACGGGAGGCGGTTCGGATTTTATCGGTCAAACAAGTTGGGGTGTCATTTTTCCCTTGCAAAAAATTCGCTATTTTAATAGATTGAAGTCGTAACTCTGTCCTACATCCTTCCCAATGGAGGTTGTAATAGCCAGCGATAGTAACAGGTTTCCCATAAGAGGGTGACGACATTATAGGCAGGAGGTTAGGTTTTGGACAGGCCAAGTGGGTACGCAAAGTCTGTGCGGAAGGGGACCGTTCCGACAATTCTGGCATTGGTCTTGCTCGTCACGGCATGTCTTGTGCAGGTGACCGCGTCACCGGCGTCGCAGGGGGACGACGAGGCCACGATGCGCCAACTGGCTCAGTACATCGTGAGCGTCGGCCAGCAGCAGTATGATCGCGGCTCCTACAGCGAGGCCGAGAAGACACTTCAGAAGGCCCAGGACTACGCCCAGCACCTGGACGTGGTCGAGCAGAAGAAACTGGAAGTCCTGCGCGCACGGGTGGGCAAGGCGGTGGTCGAGCGAAGACGCATCGACGAGGCCAAGCGCAACGCCCAGCAACTGAACCAGAAGGGGGACGTTCTTGCTGCGCGGACCTGCCTGGAAGCCATCCAGGACAGCGAACTCCTGAGCGTCAAGGAGCGTCTGGAGATCAGCGACCTGCTCAGCAAGAGCGATCCGTCCACGGCTCCCGCCGCTTCTCGCATTGCTGTGCCCTCGCCGGAACGGCGCGAGACCAGCGTTGCGGAAACGTACTATCGGAGCATGACGGCCTACCAGGCCGGCGATTTGAAAGCCGCCAAGGAGGGCTTCACGAAGGTCCTCGAAAGCGGCGAACTGCCCGCGGTGATGGTGGACTCGGTCCGTGACTATCTGGCCCGGATCGAAGCGGCGCAGGCCGGCACGGGAGTGGGACGCCCGGTGGCAGTGGCCGACGTCTCGGCCCAGGCGATGCCCACGATCGGGGCCGTGGTGGCGCCGGCCAATCTCCGCGCGCAGAACGTGTCCGCCGGACAGAGCGAAAGCGAGCGGATTCAGGGCCTGTACAACCGCAGTCGGGAACTCTACATCCAGGGCGACCTGGCCGCGGCCCGCGAGGGATTCGTGGAAGTGGATCGCAGCGGCCTGATCTCGGCCCCCCCGGGATTGCGCCCGCAGGATTACATCGCCCAGATCGACCAACAACTGGCCTTCCAGGGCGCTCCGTCGCTGTCGTCGCAGACAACGCTGGACAGGGGCGTGACCCCGCTGACGGCACAGCCGACCGGAGGGGAAGGGGGGTTTGTCGAAGAGATCAATCGTCGCAAGGCTACGATTCGCGACTACGCCGAGAGCATCGTGAATGACTCCATCGTCCAGGCCGATCAGTTCATGGCTCAGGGCGATTATGCGTCCGCACGCGACCAGATCGGCGGCGCGATCCGTGTCGTCAACGACGACCAGTACCGACTGTATCTCGAAGGGGAGCTCTACAAGCGACTCATGCAGCGCCTGAACGAGGCCTCGACCCGCATCGGTGCGGCCGAGGCGGCGAGGAACAAGCAGTTGGAAGAGCAGAAGCGCCAGGATGCCGCTGCGGAGCAGGAGCGGATCAGGACTCAGGCCGAGGAAGACCGGCAGCGGAGAATCGACGAGTTAATGGTGCGGGCGAGGGCCCACTGGAAGCGGCAGCAGTACGAGGCGGCGCTCGGGCAGCTCGAGGCCCTTCTGGTCATCGACTCGCTCAACGATGATGCCTTGACGATGAAGGACATGGTCGAGGACATGATCTACTACCGCAAGCAGCTCGAGCAGCAGAAGCTCGACAAGCGGCAGACCGCGGACATCAAGCTCAGCACGGACGAGGCGGCGATTCCCTACGCCGACGAGATCACGTATCCGAAGGACTGGCGAGAGATCATCCAGAAGCCGACGCGAAGGCCGGATGAACCGTTCCAATTGGATGCGGCTAACTCGGAGGTCTACAACCAACTCGACCAGACCGTGGACTTGTCCGGGATCACCCGGGACACCCCCGCCAATGAGGCGTTCGAGATTCTGCGAAGCGCCGTCCAGCCTCCGCTGAACCTCGTCGTGCTCTGGCGAGACCTGGAAGAGAACGTCGGCATCGACCCGGCGTCACCGGTCCAGTTCGATGGACCTGCCAGCGCCAGGCTGGGCACTGCTCTGGATAGCATGCTCCGCGCGATTTCCGACCCGCTGGTTCCGGACAACCCGGTGGAGTATGTGGTGAACCGCGGCGTGGTCACTGTGGCGACCCGAGATGGTCTGCCGAGAACCAAGCTGGAGACCCGCGTCTATGACGTCAGCGACTTGGTCAGCCCGCCCGCCAGCGGTATGAGTGGCGGCATGATGGGTGGCATGATGGGCGGCATGGGCGGCATGATGGGCGGCATGGGCGGCGGCATGGGCGGTTATGGCGGCAGCATGGGCGGCGGCATGATGGGCGGCATGGGCGGCGGCATGATG
>Ga0116144_10000131_pt1 | contig 98931 bp, 96 predicted proteins | sample AD_UKC035_MetaG_FD_89746 | JGI IMG/M metagenome (GOLD analysis project Ga0116144, IMG submission 89746) | Active sludge microbial communities of municipal wastewater-treating anaerobic digesters from USA - AD_UKC035_MetaG | ecosystem: Engineered > Bioreactor > Anaerobic > Digestate | place: USA...
CCGCACAACGAACCCTCACGCTGCTCGCGCCGCCCAACAAGCGCAGCTTCCTCGCACCATTGCCGCAATCAGCAGCAAAGCCCACCACCGCGTCGATTGGCGTTTCCTTCACGGCTTCTCAGGCATCGGCCGCCCGCGATCGACGCGCGCACCAGCAGCCGATCGCGGCCGCCGCTGCCCCGGCCCAGAACACCGCGACCAGGCCCAGCCGCATGCTGAGCCAGCCGCCGCCGACGCCGCCGAGGACGCCGGAGAGGCCGTAGCCGAGAACGGTGTAGAGCGCCTGACCGCGCCCGCGCAGCGGGCCCTGAAACCAGCGCGTGATGAGCGCGATGCAGGCGGCGTGGTGCGCGGCAAAGCTCAGCAGGTGCAGCGCCTGCGCCAGCATGAGCATCGACAGCGACGCTCCGAAGGCCGCCGTGAGCACCAGGCGCAGCACCGCCGCGGCCGCCGCCCACTGCAGCCAGGCGTGCGGCGTGAGGCGCCCGAAGACGCGGCCCTGCCACCAGAAGAAGGCGATCTCCAGCGCCACCGAAACCGCCCACAGCATGCCCACGGTCGACTTGCCGTGACCACGCTCGTCCAGGTAGAGCGAGAAAAAGGTGTAGACGCTGCTGTGCGCGAGCACGGTGAAGAACACCGAGGCGAAGAACCAGCGCACCGGGGATTGGCGCAGTACCGTCAGCACCGCCGGCGCGCCGTCGCGGCTGCCCTGCGCCTGCGCATCGGCGGGCAGCCGCAGCGTCATCGCCAGCAGCGCGGCATAGGTGAGCGCGAGCGACCATGGGAAGAGGTCGATGCCACCGTGTTCGAAGAGCATCCCGAACGCCACCACGGCGACGATGAAGCCCATCGAACCCCAGACGCGCACGCGGCCGTAGCGGCCGGCGTCGAGCCCGCCGCCGTGCGAGAGGTGTTGCGCCAGCGAGGTCTCGGTCAGCGGAACGATGGCGCCGTTGGCCATGAAGAGCAGCACCATCACCCAGGCGACCGCGGTGTAGCCGCGCACCAGCAGGAAGGCGCCTGCCGCCAGCAGCGAGAGCGCGGCGGCCAGTTGCAGCAGGCGCACGCGCGAGCGTCCGTGGTCGCCCAGCCAGCCCCAGCCGTAGGGGCCGAGCACGCGCGTCCAGGCCTGCAGCGAGGCCAGGCTGCCGATGGCCAGTGTCGAGAAGCCCAAGTCCTTGAACCACAAGGGCGCAAAGGGATTGAAGAGACCGATCGACGCGAAGTAGCAGAACCACAGCGCGCCGAAGGCGCCCAGCCTCGGCCCGGGTGCCGCGGCGGCAGGGGGAGGCTTCACGGCCGCTGCGCGGCGATCGGCGGGATCGGCAAGCGCACGTCGGCACACTGGGCGCGCTGGCGCAGCACATGGTCCATCACGACCAGCGCCAGCAGCGCCTCGGCCACCGGCGTGGCACGGATGCCCACGCAGGGATCGTGGCGGCCCAGGGTCTGCACGACGGTGGGATTGCCTTCACGGTCGATCGAGGCCTTGGGCAGTCGGATCGAGCTCGTGGGCTTGACCGCCAGCCTCACGACCAGATCCTGCCCGCTGCTGATGCCGCCGAGCACGCCACCGGCGTGGTTGCTGGCGAAACCCTCGGGCGTCAACTCGTCGCCGTGGTAACTGCCGCTCTGCGCGACGACGCCGAAGCCGTCGCCGATCTCCACGCCCTTGACGGCGTTGAGCCCCATCATCGCCCAGGCGATGTCGGCGTCCAGCCGGTCGTACACCGGCTCGCCCAGGCCAACCGGCACACCCAGGGCGCGAACTTCGATGCGCGCGCCGCAGCTGTCACCCGAACGGCGCAGCGCGTCCATGTGCGCCTCGAGCTCGGGAACGAGGCTCGCGTTGGCGGCGAAAAAGGGGTTGTGCGGGATGTGCTCCAGACCCTCGAAGGGGATCTCGATCCCGCCCAGGGCGCTCATCCAGCCGACGAAGCGGGTGCCGCAGCGCTCCAGCAGCCACTTGCGCGCCACCGCGCCGGCCGCCACCGTCGGCGCCGTCAGCCGCGCCGAGGCTCGGCCGCCGCCGCGCGGGTCGCGCAGGCCGTACTTGCGCCAGTAGGTGTAGTCGGCGTGGCCGGGGCGGAAGGTGTCGAGCAGGTTGCCGTAGTCCTTGCTGCGCTGGTCGGTGTTGCGGATCAGCAGCGCGATCGGCGCGCCGGTGGTCTGCCCTTCGTAGACGCCGGAGAGGATCTCGACGGCGTCGGGCTCGTTGCGCTGCGTGACGTGACGGCTCGTTCCCGGGCGGCGCCGGTCCAGGTCATGCTGAATGTCGGCCTCGGTGAGTTCCAGCCCCGGCGGGCAGCCGTCGATGACGCAGCCGATCGCCGGGCCATGGCTCTCGCCGAAGTTGGTGACGCGGAAAATCTCGCCGAAGGTCGATCCGGACATCGTGCGCGCGGAAATGGAGCAGCCGTGCAGTGTATGCCGCGCACTGCCGCGCTTGCGCCTCAGCTTGCACGCTCGCGTTCGCTCTCGTCCTCGGGCCAGTCGCGGATGTAGGCCTTGAGCATGCGGTTCTCGAAGTCCTGCGCCTCCACCACCGTCTTGGCGACGTCGTAGAAGCTGATCACACCCATCAGGTCGCGCTGGTCCAGCACCGGCAGGTAGCGCGCGTGGCTCTCGAGCATCATGCGGCGCACCTCGTCCATCGCGGTGGTCGGCGCGCAAGTCATGGGCTGCCGGTCCATCACCGCCCCCACCGTCCCCTGGCCGCAGCTGCCGCCGTTGGCGGCGATCGCCTTGATGATCTCGCGGAAGGTCAGCATGCCGACGAGTTCGCCCTGTTCCATGACGACGAGCGAGCCGATGTCCAGTTCGGCCATCGTCCGCGCCGCGTCGGCCAGCGGCAGCTCCGGCCGCACCGTGTACAAGGTGTTGCCCTTCACGCGCAGGATGTCGGTGACTTTCATGACGCACTCCCGAGGAAAGACGAGGGATGTCGAAGGAGACCGAGGGAAGACGCTTGCGGCCGGAGCGCCATGCCGGATGGGGCCCGCACGAGCGGCCCCGACTGCCGCGGACCAATATAGCCCACAATCCCGCGCCAGTCCTTGCAGGCAGACCCCCATGGCCGGTTATTCCGATCCCGCGTTCGACACGCTGGCGCTGCACGCCGGCGCCGCGCCCGACCCCGCCACCGGCGCGCGTGCCGTGCCCCTGCACCTGAGCACGAGTTTCGTCTTCCAGGACAGCGAGCACGCCGCGAGCCTCTTCAACATGGAGCGCTCCGGCCACGTCTACAGCCGGCTCTCCAACCCGACCAACGCGGTGCTCGAGGAACGCGTCGCGGCGCTGGAAGGCGGCGTCGGCGCGATCGCGGTGGCCAGCGGCCAGGCCGCGCTGCACCTGGCGATCGCCACCCTGGCCGCCGCCGGCTCTCACATCGTCGCCAGCAGCGCGCTCTACGGCGGCAGCCAGAACCTGCTGGCCTACACGCTGCCGCGCTTCGGCATCCAGACGAGCTTCGTCTCGCCGCTGGACGTCGACGCCTGGCGCGAGGCGATCCGCCCGAACACGCGGCTCCTCTTCGGCGAGACGCTGGGCAACCCGGGGCTCGAGGTGCTCGACGTGCCGAGGCTCGCGGCGATCGCGCACGAGCATGGCCTGCCGCTGTTGGTCGACTCGACCTTCACCACGCCCTGGCTGATGAAGCCACTCGAGCACGGCGCCGACCTCGTGCTGCACTCGGCGACCAAGTTCCTCTGCGGCCACGGCACCGTGATCGGCGGCGTGCTGGTGGACGGCGGCAGCTTCGACTGGGCCGCGGCGCACGAGCGCTTCGGCCGCTACCCCGAGCTGGCCGAGCCCTACGGCGGCTTTCACGGCATGGTCTTCAGCGACGAGAGCACCGTCGGCGCCTTCCTGCTGCGCGCGCGCCGCGAGGGGCTGCGCGACTTCGGCGCCTGCATGAGCCCGCACACCGCCTGGCTCATCCTGCAGGGCATCGAGACGCTGCCGCTGCGCATGGCGCGGCACGTCGGGAACACGCGCAAGCTGGTGCAGTTCCTCGCCGCGCATCCGAAGGTGTCGCGGGTGGGCCATCCGGAGCTCGAAAGCCATCCGAGCCATGCGCTGGCGCAGGCGCTGCTGCCGCGCGGCTGCGGCAGCGTCTTCAGCTTCGAGCTCGACGGCGGCCGCGCGCAGGGGCGCGCCTTCATCGAGGCGCTCCAGCTCTTCAGCCACCTGGCCAACGTCGGCGACTGCAGGAGCCTCGTCATCCACCCGGCCAGCACCACGCACTCGCGCATGGACGACGCCGCCCTGGCCGCGGCCGGTGTCGGGCCCGGAACGATCCGGCTGAGCGTCGGACTCGAGGATGCGGACGACCTGATCGCCGACCTCGAGCGCGCGTTCAAGGCGGCGGAGAAGGTCGCATGAAGAACTTCACCATGCACGGGCGCCGCGCCGCCGTCTACACCGGCGGCAAGGACTTCGACCCCGCCCTGCCCTGCCTCGTCTTCGTGCACGGCGCCCTCAACGACCACAGCGTGTGGACGCTGCTCGCACGCTGGTTCGCGCACCACGGGCACGCGGTGCTCGCGCCCGACCTGCCCGGCCACGGCCGCAGCGAAGGCCCGCCGCCGGGAAGCGTCGAGGCCGCCGCCGACTGGGTGCTCGCCCTGCTCGACGCCGCAGGCGTGCGGCAGGCGGCGATCGCCGGCCACAGCATGGGCAGCCTGATCGCGCTCGAGGCCGCCGCGCGTGCGCCCGAACGCATCACGCGGCTGGTGATGATCGGCAGCGCCTATCCGATGAAGGTCAGCCCGGCCTTGCTCGCCACCGCGCGCGAGCGCCCGCTGGCCGCGATCGAGATGGTGACCCGCTTCTCGACCAGCACCCTGGCCGCCAAGCCGAGCTACCCCGGACCGGGAATGTGGCTGCACGGCAGCACGCGCGCGCTGATGCGGCGCACGCTGCAAGGCGGTGGCGGCATCGACGGCTGCAACCTCTTCGAACACGACTTCCGCGTCTGCGACGCCTACGCCGGCGGCATGGAAGCCGCCGCCAAGCGGCTCTGTCCGGCCACCCTCGTCGTCGGCCGCGCCGACCAGATGACACCGCCCAGGGCGACGAAGGAGCTGGCCACGGCCCTGAACGCGAGCATCGTCACGCTCGACGCCGGCCACAACCTGATGGCGGAGCAGCCGGAAGGAGTGCTGGCGGCGCTGCGGAAGGCATGCAGCGCGTCGTGAGCGGCGCGCAGGCATCCAAACGATGGCAAGATCCCTCGGCATGAGCACCACGTCCGCATCCAGCGCCTACACCATTGGCGCGGAACAGGGCTTTCACGCCACCGAACTCACGCGCGGCCCCTGGGATCCGTCGCACCAGCACGCGGGGCCGCCGACGGCGTTGGTGTGCCGTGCGATCGAGCACGCCGCCGCAGCCCATGGTTTCGCTCACCTCGCGCGGCTGACAGGCAACCTGCTGCGGCCGGTGCCGCTCGGCGAGGTCCGAGTCGAAGTGCACGCGGACTACGTCGGCCGCAACGCCGCGCACTATTCGGCGCGCCTGCTGGACCAAGGCAAGGAACTCGCGCGCTTCACCGCGCTGGTCCAGCGCGAGGTGGAGGATCCGCTCCCGCCCGGAACGCCGGGCCACCCGCTGCCGATGGCCCCGCGCCCGCCGCAGAGCAGCGAAGCGGTCACGATGCCGTTTGCCGGCGCACGCGCGAGCTACGCCGACCTGGTGGAGAACCGCATCGCGTCCGGACGCTTCTTCGCCGGACCGGCGTGCGTCTGGTTCCGACTGCGCCACCCGCTCGTTGCCGGGGAGACGCCAAGCCCCTACCAGCGCGTGGCCGTGGCCGCGGACTCGGGCAACGGCATCAGCGCCGCGCTCGACTTCGCGACGCACAGCTTCGTCAACTGCGACCTCACGATCAACCTGCTGCGCCGGCCACGTGGCGAATGGGTCTGCCTGGACGCGCGCACCGCGCTCGGCGGCAACGGCTGCGGCCTGGCGCAGTCCGTGCTCTACGACGAAGCGGGACTCATCGGTCACGCCACGCAAAGCCTGGCGGTACGCAGCCGCCGCTGAAGCCGGCGCCGCCGGCGCAAACCCCGGCGGCCGGAAGAGGACGAGATCAGTCCTTGCGCAAGCGCGAGAACCAGTGCTCGAGCAGCCTGCCGGCAGGATCGCGCCCGCCCAGCCCGAAGGCCAGCGCGGCGGCGACGGCCACCGAGCCCAGCGTCAGCCCGAAGGCCATCTGCACGATCTCGTTGGCGATACCCATCGCGCGCAGTCCCATCGCGATCACAAGGCCGAGGATCGCGAAGCGCGCCACGTTGGCCGGCAGCTTGCCCCCCGTGGGGCTTGCGCGCTGGATCGCCGCGGCCGCCACGCCCGAGAGCCAGAAGCCGATCACCAGGATGGCGCTGCCGAGCAGGATGTCGCCGCCGAAGGTGATGAAGGCGGTCACGACGTCGCGGACCTGGTCGAAGCCGAGTTGCGATGCCGCCTCGACGGTGGCGAAGAGCAGCGCGAAGAAGAGCACCAGCTTTCCCGCGAGGCGCGAAGGTCTCGTGCTGTCGGACAACGCATGCGTCAGACCGAGCTTGGCCGGCAGCGCATCGAAGCCCGCGCTCTCGAGAAGCCGCGCCAGCAGGTTGGCGGCGAAGCGCGCGACGTACCACGTCAGCAGCAGGATCACCGCGGCGCCCACGATGTGCGGAACCGCTGCCAGCACGCGGTCGAGCACCTGCATCGCCGGCCGCGAGATGGCCTCGATCTTCAGCGCGTCCAGCGCCGCGATCAGCGCCGGCACCAGCACCAGGATGAAGACCAGCATCCCACCCAGGCGCGAGAGCCGCACCTGCGGATCCAGGCCGACGCTGGCATTGAGGCGGTCGCTTCCCGAAGCCTCCAGCAGATTGCTCACCAGCGCCCTCAGCACGCGCGCGACGATGTAGCCGGCCAAGGCGATCATCGCGGCGCCGAAGAGGTTGGGCACGTAGCCGAGCAGGTCGGACAGGAGTTCGCGCACCGGGTCGAGCACGCCCTCGAGCTTCATCGCGCCCAGGATCGCCGGCAGGAAAAACAGGATCACGAGCCAATAGAGCACGTTGCCCAGGCTGCGGCTGATCGGCGCCATGCCGGCCTGCTCCGACAGGCGCTCGTCGAGCGTCGTCTGCGCCGCGGCCTTGGTGGCCAAGGCGCGCAGGAGCGTGGCCAGCAGCCAAGCGACCAGCGCCAGCACCGCCCCCGCCAGGAGGTGCGGCAGGTAGCCGACGACGACATGCACCAGGCTCGCGAAGGGCTCGGAGAGCAGCGTCAGGTCGAGGGCGTTGAGCACGGCCACCAGCGTCGCCAGCAGCACCATCCAGAAGACGGCGGTCGCCAGCGAGTTCTCGAGTTCGACCTCGACGCCGGCACTGCCGCGAACGCGCTCGTCCAGTCGCGCCATTCCGAGCAGGCGGCGCGTTGCCGCGCGCGCGATCACGGCCAGCAGCCAGCCGATGCCCAGGATCGCCAGCGCGCCGAGCACCGCTGGAACGTGGTTGCCGAACGACTGCTGCAAGCTGCCGTAGAAGGTGTCGAGATTCATGCGTTCTCCTCGCTGATCCGGTGTCCATCCCCCGGCCCGCGCGCGCCCACGCCGCGGGCTTGGTCCCTCGAGGCCGCGGGCGCCCGCATGGCTGCCGCTGCGGCCGATGGACGCTCAGGGAGGGATCGAATCCGAATAGGGTTGGTCACGCAGCAGCATGGAGGGGTGTCCTCGCGGGTTCGTCGGGCGCTCCGCACGAGCCTGCCCGGCAAGCGCCGAGCGGACTTCCATCTCGGCCGGCACCGCGGGGGCGGCGCCCGGGTTTCCGACCGGCGCATCAGCACTGGTCGGGGTGACACGATTCGAACGTGCGACCCACTGCTCCCAAAGCAGTTGCGCTACCAGGCTGCGCTACACCCCGACGGAAGGGCCGATTGTACGGGGGCAGGTCAAGAGGCCGGTGCAGCCCCCGGCACGACCTCCTCGACCGGGGGCACGCTGCGCCCGGGCGCCGGCAGTGCGAGCAGGCGGTGCACTTCCATGCACTGCCGGATGTGCTGCTCGCAGACGTAGCGCAGCGCCGAGTAGGTGAGCGCGGCCGAGACCGCCTGCCCGGCGACGGGAACGAACTTGGCGGCCTGCTGCGTCGTCAGCCGCACGCCTACCAGCTTGAGCATCCACATCACCAGTTCGCGCGTGACGACGCGTCCGATGAGCAGGCCGCCGCCGGCGCTGATGGCCTTGTAGACGACGAGACGACGGTCCGGCGCCAGGCGCTCGATCTGCTCGGTGCTGAGGCCGAACTCGCGGTTGATGCGCGGCAGCAGGTCGACGAGGATGCCGACGTCGGTGAGCCAGTCCAGCCCCGGCACGGGGACCGCGGCCACGCCCGCGGCGACCAGCGCGCGCCGCTTGACCATCGAGCGGCAGCGCGCGGCCACGGTCTGCGGATCCTCGCCGACGGGGGGCAACACTTCCCAGGACACGGTGGTGGCGGCAGCAGTCTTCATCGATCCCTCGGCTCAGGCCGGCGCGGCCATCACGACGATGCCATCCTCGTCGGCATACAGCCATTCTGCCGGACGCACGATCACGCCCTGGATCGTCACCGTCACCTCGCTCTGGCCCTGCTTGCGCTTCTCGGTGGGCAGCGGCATCAACGCCAGGGCCCGGATGCCGACGTCGGCGGCGGCGAGCTCGGCGGCGTCGCGCACCGCGCCGTCGACGACAATGCCGGCCCAGCCGTTGCGCGCCGCGGCCGCGGCGAGGTTTCCGCCCACCAGAGCACGCCGCAGCGAGCCGCCACCGTCGACGACGAGCACGCGGCCCTGACCCGGGGTGTCGAGCGCGGCCTTCACGAGCGTGTTGTCCTCGTGGCACTTGACGGTGGCCACCGGGCCGGCGAAGCGCGCACGGCCGCCGAAGGAGCGAAAGACCGGCGGCAGCACGCGAAAGCCGCCATCGCTGTCGTTCTTGTGCGCGTCGCAGAGGTCACAGGTCGAGAAGTCTGGGTTCATGGTGTCGAAGCAGCTTGGGGCGTGGGCGCCGACGCGCAAGCACGATGTTGGCCTGGCGCCGCGGCGCAAAGACTATCCGGTTTCGCCGCCCTGGGGGCGCAGGCCGGCGGCACGCGCGCCGCCACGACGGCTGCAAGGCATCGTGCACGAGCGGCCTGCACGGGCTGCCTGCGCCCGCATAGCATCGTGCCCTTCATGAACACGCTCGCACGCCCCATTTTCGGGGTTTCGATGCCGCCGCTCGTGCTGGCTGCGCTGCTTGCCACCTGGCTGATCTGGGGCAGCACCTACCTCGCGATCAAATGGGCCTTGCCGAGTTTTCCGCCCTTCTGGCAGATGGGTACGCGCTTTCTCGTCGCCGGCCTGCTGCTGGGCGCCTGGGCGCGCTGGCGCGGCGCACGCTGGCCGCAGCGCGCGGAGTGGATCAATGCCGGCCTGCTGGGCACGCTGATGCTGGGCGTGAGCTACGGGCTCACCGCGCAGGCCGAACTCAGCGTCAGCTCGGGCCTGGTGGTGGCCTTCATCGCCATCGGCCCGGCCTTGCAGGCGGCGATGGAACTGCCCTACGGCCTGCGCCCGACGCGCCGCGAGGCCGCGGGCATCGCGCTCGGACTGGTGGGCGTGCTCTGGCTGGCCGCCGGCCAGGGCTTCTCGGCCGCGCCCCAAGGGCTGCTGGCTGTGCTCGTCTCCTCGATCGCCTGGAAGCTCGGCAGCGTGTGGGCCAACCGAGGCCTGCCGCGCGCGCTCGGGGGACGCGCGCTGCAGCTGGCGCCCGGGGCGATGGGCTACGCCAGCCAGATGCTGCTCGGCGGCGTCGTGCTGATGCTGCTCTCGGCGCTGCTGGGCGAGCGTCCGGGCTGGCCACCGCAGTCGCGCGCGGCCTGGGCCTGGCTCTACCTCGTCGTCGCCGGCTCGCTGATCGGCTTCTCGGCCTTCATGCTGCTGCTGCAGCGCACGCCCACCGCCGTGTCGGCCAGCTACGCCTACGTGAACCCGGTCATCGGCATGGTGTTGGGCACCACCCTGGGCGGCGAAGTCATCACGCGCGGTGAATGGCTGGCGGCGGCGCTGGTCACGGTCAGCGTCGTGCTCATGGTCGGCGGCCGGCGCTGAGGCCGAGTCTGGCGCCTGTCGGGCGTGTCGCGTTCGCGCGGCCGCAAGCCCGGCGCCGATCGACCCGGGGCTACGCCTTTCCCGCCTGCGCGGCGTGGCGGATCGCCGTCAGCGTGCTGCGGCTGGAGATGATCTCGGCGGGATGCTTCAGGTGCAGCAGCGTCGGGCGGTCGGCGGCGAGCGCGCGCGCGAAGGCGCCCTCGAAGTCCTCGGTGCGCTCGACCCGCTCGGCCTGCCAGCCGAAGGCGCGCGCCAGGGCCGCGAAGTCGGGGTTGACGAGCTCGGTGCCGATCGTGCGCGCCGGGAACTCGCGCTCCTGGTGCATGCGGATGGTGCCGTAGCTGCCGTTGTCGACGACGAGGCTGACGAGCCGGCCCGCGCCGCGCCCGGCGCCGAAGGCGCTTGCCGTGGCCATCTCCTGCGCCGTCATGAGGAAGTCGCCGTCGCCGGCCACGTGCACCACCGTGCGCGCGGGCTGCAGCAGCGCCGCCGCCACCGCCGCCGGCAGGCCGTAGCCCATGGCGCCCGAGGTCGGCGCGAGTTGCGTGCGGCCGAAGTGCTGCCGCGCGCGATAGGGCACGAAGCGGTGCAGCCAGCCGGCGAAGTTGCCCGCGCCGTTGGCGTAGATGGTGTCCTCGGGCGCCAGGCGCGCCACGGTCTTCATCACCTCCGCCAAGTCCAGCGGCTGCACGGCGGGTGCCTCCCAACTGGCCCGGTAGTCGGCGTGCGCGGCTTGCGCCTCACCCGCCCAGGGCAGCTTTGCCGGCGCCTGCAGCTCGGCCAGCGCGAGGGCGGCGTTGGCCATGCTTGCCTGCAGCAGCAGGTCCGCCGCGTAGACGCGGCCCAGCTCCTCGGCGCTGGCGTGCACGTGCACGAGGCGCTGCGCCGGCCGCGGCGCCTGCAGCAAGCTGTAGCCGCCGGTCGTCATCTCGCCCAGGCGCGCGCCCAGGGCGAGCACGAGGTCGGCGGCGCGGATGCGCTCGGCCAGGCGCGGATTGGGCGCGATGCCGACGTCACCGGCATAGTTTGGGTGGCGGTTGTCGAACAGGTCCTGAAAGCGAAACGCGCAGCCCACCGGGAGCTGCCAGCGTTCGGCGAAGTCCTGCAGCGCCGCGCAGGAAGCCGCCGTCCAGCCCCCGCCGCCGACGATGACGAAGGGGCGCCTGGCCTGCAGCAGCAGGCGGCGCAGTTCGGCGAGCGCCTGCGGGTCCGGCCAGGCCTGCGCGGGCTCGACCCGCGGCAGCACGGGCGCGTCGGTGCGGCGGCTCAGCACGTCCTCGGGCAGCGCCAGCACCACCGGGCCCGGGCGCCCCTGCAGCGCCACGTGAAAGGCGCGCGCGACGTACTCGGGCAGGCGCTCGACCTGTTGCACCTCGGCCGCCCACTTCGCCATGCCCAGCGTCCCCGGGCCGAAGAACTGGCGGTAGTCCAGCTCCTGGAAGGCCTCGCGATCGCGCTGCTCGCCGGCCACCTGACCGACGAGCAGCAGCATGGGCGTGCTGTCCTGCCAGGCCGTGTGCACGCCGATGCTGGCGTTGGTGGCGCCGGGCCCGCGCGTCACGAAGCACACGCCCGGGCGACCGCTGAGCTTGCCCTGTGCCTCGGCCATGAAGGCCGCCCCGCCCTCCTGGCGGCAGGCGACGAAGCGGATGCGCTCGCGGTGCTCGTGAAAGCCGTCGAGCGCGGCGAGGTAGCTCTCGCCTGGCACGCCGAAGACGGTGTCGACGCCTTGCGCGACCAGCGCCTCGACGAGCGCGTGGCCGCCCAGGCGCGGGGATGGATGGGTCATGGAAGAAGCGGCGAAGTCGGCCTGCACCATTGTCGCCTCGGCTTGCGGCCGCGGACGCCCGTATGCAGGCCGGCGCCGTGTCCGTGGCCTGCGCTTCAGGCCGGCGCCGGCAGCGCGCCGGGGCGGGCGCTTCGCCGCACGTTGACGGCGGTGAGGATGAGCACCGCCAGCGAGGCCGCCATCGCCAGCCAGACGCCGCGGTAGTGGCCGCCGTCCATGAGCGCGCCGAAGAAGAGCGCCGCCAGCATCATGCCCACGTCCAGCCCGGAGTAGACGACGCCGTAGACGCGCCCGGTGGCCCCCGGCGGCGTGGCCTGCTTGACGAGCAGGTCGCGCGACGGACCGGCGATGCCCGAGCCCAGGCCCATGACGGCAAAGAGCACGAGCACCGTCAGCGGCGACCAGTGCCCCAGCGCCATCAGCAGCGCCACGACCGCGGCCAGCGCAAAGCCCGCCGCCGCCACGCGCACGCTGCGCTGGGCATCGCGCACCAGGTGCCCGCCCAGCACCATGCCCGCACCCGCAGCCACCATGTAGATCGACAGGCAGATCGCCACCTGCGCCACGGGCACGCCGTGCAGCTGTGCCGCCGCCGCCGGGGCGAAGGTCTGCACCCCGCCCAGCGCCAGCGAGTAGACAAGGAAGAAGGCGAAGCAGGACCAGACCGCGGGCAGGCGCAGGAAGGCGAAGTCGCTGCCGCCGGCGGCGTGCGCGGCGTGCCGCGGCGCCTGGCGCACCACGAGCCGTTCGCGCTGCAGCCACACCAGCAGCAGCACGGCGGCCACCAGCAGCGCCACCGCGCCCAGCGCGATGCGCCAGGAGCCGCTCACGGTGGTGATGCCGACCACGAACACCGGCGCCAGCGCCCAGCCCAGGTTGCCCGAGATGCCGTGCGCGGCGTAGGCGTGGCCCAGGCGCGGCGAGCTCACGCGGCTGTTCATGATCGAGAAGTCGACCGGGTGGAACACGCAGTTGCCAAGGCCGGCAAGCGCCATGAAGACGAACATGCTCGCGTAGCTGGGGCTTGCCGCCAGCCCCGCGGCGGCCACGGCAAGCATCGCCAGCCCGCCCATGAGCACGCGCTCGGCACCGAAGCGGTCGACGACGAAGCCCGCCGCCGCCTGCCCGGCGCAGGAGAAGACGAAGAACACCGACATGAGCAGTCCGAGCTCGGTGTTGCTGAGCGTGAAGGCCGCGGCCAGCCAGGGGAACAGCGGCGGCACGATGAGCTGGCAGAAGTGCGACATGCCGTGCGCGATGCTGACGACGCCGATCGTCGTCGCGTCCTCGCGCAGCGGAAGGGTTGCGGCAGCGGTGGTCATGGCCGCCACTGTAGGCGTGCTGTCGTCGGCAGGGTTACGATAGCCGGACAAGTTTTGTCGAGAACCAGCCAATGCCCACGCGCACCCGTCATTGGCTGCCCGCCGACGGCGGCCAGCACGTGCCCACGCCCGAGCGTCCCCTGCGCGCCAAGCTGCGCGCCATGGCCGCGGCCAGCGGCGTGCGCGCGCATCGCCACCCCTGGGCGCAGATCGCGCTCTCGGCCACCGGCGTCATCCGCATGACCGCCGGCCACGGCACCTACCTGGTGCCGCCCTCGCGCGCGCTCTGGATCCCGCCCGACGTCGAGCACGCCGTCACCGTCGTCGAGGACGCCGAGATCCACACGCTCTACGTCCACCCCGGCGCGCGCTTCCTGCAGACCGGCGCGGCCAAGGATTCGCCCTTTGCGCGCTGGCCCGAGTGCCGCGTGCTCGAGGTCTCGCCGCTGCTGCGCGAGCTGGTGCGCCATCTCGACACGCGGCCCGGCCGCGCGGCGGCCAGCGAACGCGAGGCGCGCCTGGCCGACCTCGTGCTGGACGAATTGCAGCGCGCCGCGCCCGTGCCGCTGGGCCTGGCGCTGCCCGCCGACAAGCGGCTGCGCAGCCTGTGCCAGGCGATCGTGCACGAGCCGCTGCGCCATGCCACGCTCGAAGGCTGGGCGCACGAGGCCGGCGCCAGCCCGCGCACGCTGGTGCGGCTCTTCCGCCAGGAGCTGGGCACCACCTTCGGCCACTGGCGCCAGCAGGCGCGGCTGGCGCAGGCTTTGGCCTTGGCCGCGGAGAAGCGGCCGATGAAGCTCATCGCCGCCGAACTCGGCTACGCCAGCGCCAGCGCCTTCAGCGCGATGGTGCGGCGCACGCAGGGCACGACGCCGCGGCGCTTCCTGCACAGCCGGCCCTGAGGGGGCCGGGTTGATGCGCGGCACTACCATCCCCATCTGCCGACGCACGCCACGCCGCCCTTGACCGAGGACCACCCGCCCATGACCGAGACGCTTTACGACTACACGCTCCAGGACGCCAGCGGCGGCAGCTGCACCCTGCAGGCCTGGGCCAAGGTGCCGCGCAGCCTCTCGGCCGGGGAGAAGGCCGCGCACAAGGCGCGCATCGCCGAGCTGCTGAAGGCGCAGAACGCCGTGCTGGTGGCGCACTACTACGTCGACGGCGACCTGCAGGACCTGGCGCTGGCCACCGGCGGCTGCGTCTCCGACTCGCTCGAGATGGCGCGCTTCGGGCGCGACCACGCGGCGACCACGCTGGTGGTGGCCGGCGTGCGCTTCATGGGCGAGACGGCGAAGATCCTCAGCCCCGAGAAGCGCGTGCTCATGCCTGATCTCGACGCCACCTGCTCGCTCGACCTGGGCTGCCCGATCGAGGAGTTCGCGCCCTTCTGCGACGCGCACCCCGACCGCCAGGTCGTCGTCTACGCCAACACCAGCGCCGCGGTGAAGGCGCGTGCCGACTGGATGGTGACCAGCTCCTGCGCCCTGCCCATCGTGCGCCACCTCATGCAGCAGGGGCAGAAGATCCTGTGGGCGCCCGACAAGCACCTGGGCCGCTACATCCAGGAGCAGACCGGCGCCGACATGCTGCTGTGGAACGGCGCCTGCATCGTGCACGACGAATTCAAGGGCCTGGAGCTGGAGCTGCTGCGCCAGCAGCACCCCGACGCGCCGGTGCTCGTGCACCCGGAGTCGCCCAAGGCCGTCGTCGACCAGGCGGACGTGGTGGGCAGCACCAGCCAGTTGCTGAGCGCCGTCGTCAAGGGCAACGCCGGCACCTACATCGTGGCCACCGACAAGGGCATCCTGCACCGCATGCGCCAGCTCGCGCCCGGCAAGCAGTTGATCGAGGCCCCCACCGCCGGCAACAGCGCCACCTGCAAGAGCTGCGCGCACTGCCCCTGGATGGCGATGAACGCGCTGCAGGGCGCGCTCGCCTGCCTGGAACGGGGCGTGGGCGAGATCCACGTCGCCGAACCCGTGCGCAGCCAGGCCCTGGGCTGCATCGACCGCATGCTCGACTTCGTCGCCCGCAACCCGGCCAGCCTGACCGCGCCGAGCGCGGGCCTGGTGAAGGACATCGGCGCGGCTTGAGGAGCCACGGCGTCGTCGGACGATCGACTCGCGCCGGCGAGTACGCGAACAGGCCCACAGCATGAGCGGACTACAATTGCGTACCCAAATGCGTACACGGGGGACGCCATGGACTATGTGACCGTCCGCGAACTGCGCGAGAAGTCGGGGGAGATCTGGCAGCGCGTGGAGGCCGGCGAGGAGTTCGTCGTCACCCGCAACGGCAAGCCCTTCGCGCTGCTGGTGCACACCGAGCCCAGCCAGGTCGAAGCCGCGCTGCGGGCCCATCGCGCCACACGCCTGGGCGCGGTGATCGCGCGCATGCAGGCCCACGCGCGCCAGACCGGAAGCGAGGGCTTGAGCGACGAGGCCATCCAGGCCGAGATCGACGCCGTACGCAGGACAGGCCGAGCACGCGCCAGGACCGCGGCACCCTGAGTGTCCGCTCATGCGCGCGGTGCTCGACACCAACATCCTCGTCTCCGGACTGCTGCGCGCGGACGGCCCGCCCGCCACCGTCGTACGCCAGCTCGCCACGCAGGAGATCCAGCCGGTGGTCTGTGCCGCGATCACGGCCGAGTACCGGGCGGTGCTTTCGCGTCGCAAGCTCCGACTGCGCGCCGCGGACGTCGCGGAGCTGTTGGCCCTGATCGAAGCGCAGGCGCTTTGGGTGGAACTTGCCCCGCACGAGAGGCCACCTGCCCTTCCCGACCTCGCCGACTGGCCCTTCATCGCCTGTGCTTTGGCAGCCGCATGCCCCGTGATCACGGGCAACTTGCGCCACTTCCCGGCATCCCTGGGCGTGCGGACTCTCACGGCCCGGGCGTGGGTCGATGGCCAGCGGTGAATCGGGAGCGAAGCGACCGACGGCACCTGCCGCCCAAGCCTGATCCTCGATGGCGGCGGCATGGCCCGTGCGGACCCCGCTCGGCCGCGATGTGCGCACGCGCGCCTCCTGCAGCGCGTGCTCGAGTGCCGTACTCTGCACAGTCGCGCGGGCTCTCGCGCCGCCAGAATGCCGCATGGTCCTGTCCGTCGAAGAGGCCCCGCGCCGCTGCCCGCAGTGCGCCTTGCCGATGCTGCTGCTGCGCCTGCACACGCACGGTGGCAGCAAGGTGGAGGTCGACCACTGTGCCCAGTGCCGCCTGGTGTGGTTCGACACGCTGGAGTCGGTGCAGCTCTCGGGCCTGGGCTGGCTCGAGCTGCTGCGCGAGATGGGGCGCGCGGCAGGGCACGAGGTAGGGCACGAGGCAGGACGCCCCGCGCCGCGGCCGCACAGGCTGTCCTGCCCGGTCTGCGCGCGGCCCTTGAAGAGCGTGCACAACCGCAGCCGCTGGGGGCGCTTTGCGATGCAGGAGTGCGCGCTCGGCCACGGTCATCTGCACAGCGACGCCGGACTGCTGGCCGAACGCGGGCTGGTGCGGCCGCTGCTGCCGCCCGAGCGCGCGTCCCTGCGTGCGCAGGCGCGGGTGCTGCACTGCCTGAGCTGCGGCGCCGCCGCGGATGGCCGGGGCGAGATCTGCGCCGCCTGCGCCACGCCGCTGCTGGTGGTCGACCTGCCGCGCCTGGGCCACGCACTGCGACAGCGCGGCGCCGACGAGCAGCCGCTGCCGCCGGCCGAGGGCGTGCCGCTGCGCTGGCCCTGCCACGCCTGCGGCCAGACCCTGGACCCGACGCGCGCAAGCGCCTGCCCCCAGTGCGGCGCCGGGCTGCTGGCGCCGGAGCTCGCGGGTCTGGCGCCGCTGCTGAACGCGGCCGAACCCGAGCTGCGCGCCGCAGCCAACCATCCGCCGCGCGCCAGGCCCGTACGACCGGCACGGCGCACCTGGCGCGAGACGCAGCTGGCGCGGCTGTGGCGTTGGATGCGCTCGAACTGACGCGGCAAGCCGGAACCGGCGCTCAAGCCCCGGCCGCTTGCAGCCGATAGAGGGAGCGACGCCAGCCCGCAACGGGGATCCGAGCCATGAACATCGACTTCACGTCGGTACGCAATTCCAACGAACGCGCGGTCTACGAAGCCGTGAACGCGAACGCGGCCGCGCATCCCGGGCTGGCGCACGACGCCGAACTGCTGGCCGACGTCGCCTGCGTGGCGCTCAACCGGCTGCAGCCGCGCTACATCCGCCACGCCGTCGACTTCGCCTTCTACCTCACCGAGAAGGAACGCCAGCAGACCGAGCGGCAGGTCGGCGAGGCGGTCGACTACGCCTTCGGCTTCGTGCAGGCGCGCGTGGCCATGCGCGCACGCGGCTGAGGGCTGCTCTTCGCGCCGCTCAATCGTAGGGGCGGCTGTTGCTGCGCGGCGGCTGCGTGAGCACGGTCGGAAAACTCACCGGCAAGGCCTCGGGGTAGTCGCGGCTGAAATGCAGGCCCCGGCTTTCGTGCCGGCGCAGGGCCGAGCGCACGATGAGTTCGGCGCATTCGACGAGGTTGCGCAACTCGAGGAGGTCGCGCGTGACGCGGAAGTTGGCGTAGTAGTCGTCGATCTCGCTGCGCAGCAGCTCGATGCGGTGCAGCGCGCGCTCGAGGCGCTTGGTCGTGCGCACGATGCCGACGTAGTTCCACATCAAGAGCCGAAGCTCGTCCCAGTTGTGGCTGATGACGACCTGCTCGTCGGCGTCCTCGACCTGGCTCTCGTCCCAGGGCGGCAGCGGCGGAAGCTCTTCCGGTGCTGCCGCGGCGATGCGGGCGGCGCAGGTGCGGCCCAGCACCACGCACTCGAGCAACGAGTTGCTGGCCAGGCGGTTGGCGCCATGCAGCCCCGTGTACGTGGCCTCGCCGACGGCGAAGAGGCCGGGCAGATCGGCCCGGCCCTCGAGATCCGTGACCACGCCGCCGCAGGTGTAGTGCGCCGCCGGAACGACCGGAATCGGCTCGCGCGTGATGTCGATGCCCAGCGCCAGGCAGCGCGCGTGGATGGTCGGGAAGTGCTCGACGAGAAAGGCTGCGCCGCGCTCGCGCACGATGGGCGTGGCGTCCAGCCAAACGTGGTCCAGGCCGTGCTTCTTCATCTCGAAGTCGATCGCGCGCGCGACGATGTCGCGCGGGGCGAGTTCCAGGCGCGCGTCGTGCGCCTCCATGAAGCGCTCGCCCGGGCCGCCGGGCGCGGGCAGGCGCAGTTGCGCGCCCTCCCCGCGCAGCGCCTCGGTGATGAGGAAGCTGCGTTCCTGCGGGTGGTAGAGGCAGGTCGGGTGGAACTGGATGAACTCCATGTTGCCGACGCGGCAACCGGCGCGCCAGGCCATGGCGATGCCGTCGCCGGTGGCGGTGTCGGGGTTGCTCGTGTAGCGGTAGACCTTGCCCACGCCGCCGCTGGCCAGCACGACGGCGGCAGCCGGCAGCGTCTCGACGCGCCCGGCGTCGATGTCCAGCGCGTAGATGCCGTAGCAGCGCGGCTGCTCCTGGCGCCTCAGGTGGCGCGAGGTGATGAGGTCCACCGCCATCCAGCGCTGGCGCAGCGTGATGTTGGGATGTGCGGTCGCGCGCGCGAGCAGCGCCTCGTGGATCGCGCGTCCGGTGGCGTCCGCCGCGTGCGCGATGCGGCGCACCGCATGCCCGCCTTCGCGCGTCAGGTGCAGGCCCAGCGGCCCCTGGGGGTCGGGAGAAAAGGGGACACCGTGACGCACCAGCCACGCGATGGCCTCGGCGCTGTGCTCGGCGATGAAGCGCGCCGTGTGCTCGTCGACCAGGCCGGCACCGGCCTCCTGCGTGTCGTGCACGTGGGATTCGATGCTGTCGTCGCTGCCCAGTACACCGACGATGCCCCCCTGCGCCCAGGCCGTGGCGCCTTCGCCCAGACCTCGCTTGGCAAGCACGACGACGCGGCGGCTCGCGGCCAACTCCAGCGCCACCGTCAGCCCCGCCAGGCCGGCACCGACCACGACCACCGCGGGAGCGCCTGTGAGATCAGTTGTCATGCTCGCCTTGCTGTGAATTCATCACTCGTGGGTTGGATCGATCGATAATCCGAGGGGCGCAAGGCCGCGATTTCGCGCCGGTTCTCCGCATCGAAGTCCTATGATGCCCGATCCGCGACCATGGTCTACCCGCCTTCCAACACCCATCCCCCGAATCGTCGCGCGCGCGAAGAGGACCTCTCCGCGCCGGCGACCCAGGTCGTGCGCGACCGCGACGCCTACCTCGGCGAAGGCACCGACGTCGGCCGCCGCCTCTCCGCGGACCAGGTCGAGCTCTTCGTCGGCGACGACGCCTCCAGCGGCCTGCAACGCGAACTGCAACGCGTGAAGCCCGCCTTCATCGTGCTGCACGATGTCGGCACCAGTTCCTCGCTGCGCTTGCTGCAGGCGATGGCGGGCGGGGAAGGCAAGCTCTGCCGGCTCGTCATCCGCCGGCAGGGCCAAGGGATCCCGCTGGCGACACTCCAGTTCATCGAACTTCCCGGCGCCGGGCGCTCGACCTTGCGCGTCTACAGCACCGATATCGACGCGGACTCGCACGCCCGTCATGAGATCGCGGGCGTGCTGGCCTCGCTGGCCGCGCTGGCGGTGTTCGTTTTCGGCGACCTGCCGGCGCACGCGCTCTCATCGGCGATGCAGCCGCTGCTCGACGCGGCCGCGCTCCGGCGCTGGTCGACGCGCATGCTGCTGATGATCCCGCTCGGGTCGAGCGTGCCGGTCAACAGCTTCGCGCGCGACTTCGGGCGCCACGGCCTGCAGGTGCACGTGACGCCGCGTGTGACCCATCCGGGCGACGCCTGGCGCTTCATCGGCAGCACCTGGAACCAACTCGAAGGGGCGGCAGCGCCCGAGGCACCGCCTGCGGCGCCGAACACGGTCTCCGGCGAGCACGAGCCGACGCAACCGATGGGCTTGCCGCGGGAGCGCGCAGGCATCGACTGGTTCGACTATGTGCAGCGCTGCGCCGCGGTCAAAGGCATGGTCGCCTGCTGCGCCTTCGATCGCAGCAGCGGCAAGCCGCTGGCGCACATCGGTGGCCTGCCTTCGGCGGAGATGATGCAGACGCTGGGCGAGCAGTGGCTCGGCACCGCCAGCAGCATCGGCGCCATGATGGGCACCGGCGCCCAGGTGCTGGAGGCGAGCATCAGCAGCCCCAGCCACCATCTGCTGCTGCACGTGCTGCCCTCGCATCCCGAAGTCGCCTTGCACGCGGTGCTCGATGCGGCCACCGGCGATCCCATTCTTGCGCGCCGCCAGTTGCAGCGGCTGGATCCAGGATAGGCGGCATCCGCATCGCTCTCCCGGCGCGCACTCCAGGCACGGCCACGACCGCGCGAGCTCCGATCTTCAGGAACGGAACGACCGTTCCCGATCGGCCGCCTCCCGAGCACGCGCAGCGTGGTAGTCCCCGCTTCCGCGCGTGATCAGCTCGTTGCTCGCCAGCACGTCGCCGGGTTCGTATTCTGGGCCCGATCGCAGGCGCTCGTAGATCGGCGCGAAGTCGATGCGCGCCAGCTCCAGCAGTTCCTCCAGACCGTCGACGACGAAGTAGCTCTCCTGGAAGTCGTCGATGCGATAGCGCGTGCGCATGACGCGCTCGAGATCGAAGCGGATGCGGTTGGGCGACGCGCTCTCGAGCGCGAACACGCTCTCGGTAGCCGAGGAGGCGATGCCGGCACCGTAGATGCGCAGGCCCTCGCGCTGGCGCAGCAGCCCGAATTCCACCGTGTACCAGTAGACACGTGCAAGCTGCGGCAACCGGCCCAGGCCTTGCGCACGCAGGCCCCCTTCGCCGTAGGCCTGGATGTAGTCGGCGATCGCCGGGTTCATCAGCATCGGCACATGGCCGAAGACGTCGTGAAAGACGTCGGGCTCCTCGAGATAGTCGAGTTCGCTCGGCTTGCGGATGAAGTGACCGGCCGGAAACCGCCGCCTGGCCAGATGCTCGAAGAAGACCTCGTCGGGCACCAGCCCGGGAACCGCGACCACCTGCCAGCCGGTGCGTTTCATCAGCAAGTCCGACAGGCGCCTGAAATCGGGGATGTGCTCGGCGTCGATCGCGAGCTCGCCCATGCCCTGCACGAATTCGTCGCAGGCGCGCCCCGGCAACAGCCGCGACTGGCGCTCGAAAAGCGTCTTCCAGACGCCGTGCTCGGCTGCCGTATAGCGTTCCCAACCCTGGTCGATGGTCCAGTCGGCGCGATCGGGGCGCCCGCGATCCCCCGCGGCCAGGCCATGCTTGTCGCTGGCCGTCGCGGCTTGCGGCGCTTGCCGCTGGAGATGCTTGCGCATGACCTCAGCCTCCCGGCGTCGGCGCCACGAGCAAGGAGTGCAGGGAATCGGCCACCTGCGCCAGCTCCAGGTCGAGGTTCGAGAGCCCGCCCAGGTCGTGCGTCGTCAGGGTGACGACGACGCGGTTGTAGACGTTGGACCATTCGGGGTGGTGGTTGCGCTTCTCCGCCTCGAGCGCGAGCTGCGTCATGAAGCCGAAGGCCTGCACGAAGTCGCGGAAGACGAACGTGCGCATGATCGTGCCGCCGCGCGCGGCATCGTGGCGCCATTGCGGCAGCGCGGCCGCGAGCGTCTGCAGATCCGGTGCGTCCAGCTTCTTCACGGCGACTCCTCGGGGCAGCTTCATGCCCGTCGGCGTCATTGTGCCGAGCCGGTGGCGGCGCGGACGGCGATCGCTCTTGCCCTGGATTCCCGCAGGGTCGCCGATGGCGTCTGGCCGAAGAGGCGGCGATAGTCCCGCGCGAACTGCCCGAGGTGATTGAAGCCGCAGTCGATGGCGATCTCGGTGACGCGTGCCCCCGATCGCGCCGCCTCTTGCAGGCGCCGCCTCGCGCGGTTCAGGCGCATCAAGCGCAGGTAGGCCAAAGGCGCCAGCCCCGTGGCTTCGCGGAACGCGTACTGCAGGCTGCGGCGGCTGACGCCGAGCGCGCGGCACAGGCCGGCGACTGCGAGATCCGGATCATCGCCATCGAGCGCGATCTCGCAAGCCTTGCGCACGAGCTCGCGGCTGCGACACGGCTTCACGCCCTTGTCGCCGTGCGCCCCCGGGGCGGGACCCGCGGCAGCGAGTGCCTGCGTCACGAGCACGAGCGCCCGCTCGCGAATGCCGGCCTCGCCCAGGCGCGGCGCGGTCGGCACGAGCAGCAGTTGCAGCATCCGGCGCAGGCGCCGGTAGGCGGGCGGCGGCAGCGGCATCGAGGCACGCTCAGCCAGCGCCCGCGGCGACAAGCCCGAGTCTGCCTCCCCGTGCTGTCGAAGCAGCTCGCGGCCGACGACGATGCCGAGGATGCCGAAGTCGCGCGGCGTTTGCAGCTCGAACTCCTGTCCGCCCGGGCGCAGCAGCACCGTGTGCTCGGGCACGGTGCGCGAATCGATGCGAAGCTCGCCGGTGAGCGCGCAGGGAACGCCCATCCAGACCGCATCGGGCCAGGCCGTGCACGACTGCCGCAACGCCTGGTTGGCCGACTCCTGGAAGATCTGCAGGCCGGGCAGGCGCAGCTCGGTGAGCCGGCCCTCGAAGCGCCCGGAGGAAAACTGGCTGTAGCGCTGCTCCCAGGCGCTGAGGTTGTGCGCGTGCTCGTCGGCGTCGTGCGCGACGCGCGTTCGGCGCAAGCCGCAGGACTCGTCGGAGTCGCGCATGGTCGGCGTCGGTCGGGCGGAGGCTCAGGCGAGGACCACCTCGCCGACGCTGGCCTTCAGGGCCTCGAAGCCCTCGACGGACTGCGCCTTGCGATCGCAGAAGAGCCGGTCGACGTCGCGCGCCGCGCAGTAGGTTTCGCGGCTCGAGGTTCCGAGTTTGCTGTGATCGGCCAGGATCCAGGTCTGGCGCGCGCCTTCGCACATGGCCCGTGCGATCGAGGCCTCGTCGCGCAGGAAGCTGGCCGCCCCTTCGCGCGCGTTGAAGGCCACCGGCGACAGCAGCGCGACGTCGGCATGAAAGCGCCGCAACTGCAGGACGGTGGCAGCACCGGTGGTCGAGAAGAGTTCGCCGTTGAGCGTTCCGGTGAGGACGATGACCTGGTTCTCGCCGCCACGCACCGAGTCGACGAGGCACTGCGCGGCGCTGAGCGAATTGGTGATGAGCGTGATGCCGCCGAGGCGGGCGAGTTCGCGCGCAAGAATCGTCGTCGTGCTGCCGGCGTCCATGAAGACCGTGACCGGCGGCTGCAATGCCTGCGCCACCGCGCGCGCGATCGCCTTCTTGGCGGCGACGTGAATGGTGCTGCGCTTGTCCAGCGGCGGCTCGTCGCTGAGGTGGACGGCACCGCCATGCACGCGTTGCAACAGCCCCAGCGCCTCCAGCGCCAGGAAGTCGCGGCGCACCGTCTCGCGCGAGACACCCAGCTCCTGCATCGTCTCCTCGGTCGTCAGCTGGCCCTTGCGCTGCAGCAGCGTACGGATCCTCTGGTGACGCGCCTCGGACCACATCTCAGGCAAGGCCCTGGGCGAGGTTGGGGCGGAAGTAATGGACCAGACCGCGCATCGCCAGCATGGCGACGGATACGACCGCGATGATGATGGTCGAGAAGGCCGCGGCCTGGGAAACGAAGCCGTTCTCGTTCAGGTGCAGCACCGACACCGAGGCCACGTTGAGTTGCGGGGTGATGAGGAAGATCACCGCCGACAGCGTCACCATCGAGCGCATGAAGAGGAAGAAGAACACCGCCAGCACCGTGGGCGCGATGACGGGAAGGATGGCGTCGCCCATGACGTGGCGCACGCGTCCACCCAGGCAGGCGGCGGCGTCCTCCAGGGCCTGGGGCACCATGCGCATGCCGGTCATCATCGTCAGGAAGCCCTGCGTGTGGTAGTGATAGAAGTTGCACAGCGCGATCAGGATCGCGGTGCCGTACAGCCAGTGCAGCGGATAGGCCGGGTCGTTGAAGGCGAAGATGTAGGACAGGCCGAGCACCAGGCCCGGAACGCCCACGGGCAGCACGGCCAGCAGGTAGACGGCCTTGGCGATGCGGCCGTGGAGATTGCGCACCCCGTACGCGAGCATGAACAGCAGCACGACGCCGACGACGGCTGCCGCGAGCGAGATGTAGAGCGTCGTCCAGATCGGCTGGTAGCCGCTCGAGATCTTGACCTTGAAGTTCGCCAGCGTGAGCGTCATGTTGTACGGCCAGAGCTTGATGAAGCTTGCCGCGACGACGACGACGACGACGGCGGCGATGGCGAACGCCGTCAGGTGCGCGATGAGACCGAGCCAGGTGTCACGCCAGCGCGCGCGCGACGGCTGCAGCGGGATGCGGTTCTCGGAGCCGCCGCCGAACTGCTTCTGCGAGGACACGCGCTCGATGTAGACCGAGACCAGCGCCGGCAGCAGCAGGATGATTCCCACCACCGACCCCATGCCGAAGTTCTGCTGCCCCGAGACCTGGTTGAAGATCTCGGTGGCGAGCACCTTGTAGTTGCCCGCGATCACGGCCGCATTGCCGAAGTCGGTGATCGTGATCGTGAAGACGACGAAGGCCGCGCTCAACAAGCCGAACTTGCAGTTGGGCAGGGTGATGTGGAAGAACTGCTGGCGCGGTGTCGCCCCCATCACGGTCGCGGCGTCGTAGTAGCGCGCGTCGGCGTTGCGCAGCGCCGCCTGGATGATCATGATGGCCTGCGGCAGCGCGTAGAAGACGTTCGAGAACAGCAGCCCCCAGTAGCCATAGATGTCCTGCTCGATTCCCGTCCAGCGGAACACGAGGCCGTTGCGCCCGAGGAGGAACAGCAGCCCCAGTCCCTGCACCAGCGAGGGCGCGAGCATCGGCAGCAGCAGGCACAGGCGGATCCAGCCCTTGCCGGGTATGCGGCTGCGCTCCAGCGCGTAGGCCATCGGGAAACCCAGCAGCAGGCAGACCACCGTGGTGCTGACGCTGATGACGACGCTGTTGATGCCTGCCGTGACCAGGCCCGGCGTGGACGGAATGGCGGCATAGTTGTCCAGCCCCATCGTGCCGTCGAAGAGAACGAAGCTGTGCCAGAAGATCGTGAGCAGCGGGTAGCCGAAGAAGAGGATCAGCGCCAGCGTCGGCACGAAGACGCACACCCAGGTGAGCATCTGCTCCTGCGTGCGCGGCAGCGGCAGGCGCGGCGACCCTGGCCGCGACGGCAGTGCGTCGGTGGCGCTCACATCCAGCTCCTAGGCCGCGACCCAGCAGCTCTGACGGGCGTCGATCACGGGCTGGATGCGCTCACCCTCGACGCTCGCGGCGGCCGCCGTCTGCTCGACCACGAGTTCGCGCTTCCCCCAGTGCAGCCGCGCCCGGCACAGGTTGCCGAGGAAGGTCACCGCGCCGACGGTGGCCGCGCCGTCGGCGCGCGACTCGAGGCGGATGTTCTCGGGCCGCACGCAAAGCAGCCAGCGTGAGCCGTCGCCCGCGGGCGGCGGCGCCTCGCTCAGCGTCTGCGGCGAGAACTCGCGCAGCCAGTCCATCGGCAGCAGGTTGCTCAGGCCGATGAAGTCGGCGACGAAGGACGTCGCGGGCCGGTCGTAGAGGACCTGCGGCGAGCCCACCTGCTCGATGCTGCCGTTGTTCATGCACACGATGGTGTCGGCCAGCATCAAGGCCTCCTCCTGGTCGTGCGTGACCATGATGGTCGGAATCCTGAGCCGCCGCTGCACGTCGCGGATCTCCTGGCGCATCTCGCTGCGCACGCGTGCATCCAGCGCCGAGAGCGGTTCGTCGAGCAGGATCAGGCGCGGGCTGACGGCGAGCGCGCGCGCCAGCGCGACGCGCTGCTGCTGTCCGCCCGAGAGCTGCCACGGAAAGCGCTCGGCCATGTCGGGGATGCGGATGAGCCGGAGAAGCTCATCGACGCGCGCGGCAACGCGGTCCGCCGGCGTCTTGCGGATGCGCAGGCCGTAGCCGATGTTCTCGCGCACCGTCATGTTCGGGAACAGCGAGTACGACTGGAAGACGATGCCGAAGTTGCGCAGGCGCGGCGGCATGCGGCCGAGGTCCTGCCCGTCGAAGCTGAGGGTGCCGGCATCGGCCTGCAGAAGCCCCGCGATGATCCGCAGCAGCGTCGTCTTGCCGCAGCCGCTGGGGCCCAGCAGGCAGACGAAGTCGTGCGCCCCGACGCTCAGGTTGATGTCGTCGAGTGCCTTGTAGTCGCCGAATGACTTCCGTACGTGTGCGAGCTCCAGACTCATGCAGTCTCCGGTGCGGCGCGGTGGATGAAGGGCGTCGCTTGGCGCGACGCCCTGGATTCAGCGTGCCGTGACCTGCTGCCAGGTCTTGAGCGTGGCGTCGCGTCCGGCCGCGGACTTCTCGAAGTCGATCGGGAACAGCACCTTGTCGACGTCGTTCGGCAGACCCGCCTTGAGCAGGCGATCGGCGGGCTTGATTCCCGGGATGGTGACGATCTCCTTGTACTTCCTGTAGAGCGCGGCGGCCTCGGATGAAAGCGTCCAGTCGAGGAAGCGCTTGGCGTCTTCCGGGTTCTTCGCGGTCTTCAGAATGCCCGAAGCCTCCAGCTCATAGCCCTCCCAGTCGGATGGGATCACCATCTTGACGGGAAAGCCCTCCTCGATCGACTGCATCGCCGGGAAGGCGAAGGAGGCGCCGATCGCGTACTCGCCGGTGCGCGCCATCTTGCACGGCTTGGAGCCGGAACTGGTGTACTGCGCGACGTTCTTGTTCATCGCCTTGATGAGGTCCCAGCCCTTGTCCTGGCCCAGGCCCTGGAGGATGGCCGCGATCTGCAGCCAGCCGGTGCCCGAGGCCGCGGGGTTGGGCATCACCACCTCGCCCTTGTAGACCGGCTTGGTGAGGTCTTCCCAACTCGCCGGCATGGGCAGGTTGCGGGCCTTGAGGCGGTCGGCGTTGACGCAGAAGGCGGCCATGTAGCCGGTGGCGGCGAACCAGGTGCCGTCCTTGCTGCGGTACTTGGGCGAGAGCTCGCCCGCGGCCTTGGGCTCCCACTTCGTCAGCGCGCCGTGGATGCGCGGATCGAGCATGTTGGTGACGGCGAAGCCCCAGACGACGTCGGTCCGCGGGTTGTTCATCTCGGCCAGCAGCCGTGCGGCCATGTCGCCGGTGGAAAGCCGCAGGACGTGGAAATCCACATCCGGCATGGCCTTCTTCGCCGCGGCCATGTATTCGCTGACCTCGTCGTCCTCGAGCGCCGTGTAGATGGTCAGGGATTTGGCATGCGCCACCTGGAACAGGCCGACACCGGCAAGTACCAGTGCTGCCGCCAAAGCCTTCTGGATCGGACGTTTCATGCTTGTCTCCTGCTGTGGGTGGAAGAGCCCGTCTGCTGCCGGCCGGGCGCCCTGCACGCGAGCCGAGGCCGCTGCAGCCACGCCGCGCGAACCTGCTGCGCGACGCCGTGTTTGTGATTTTGTGGAGATTTGCAAATTTGTGCAAGACTGTCCAGAATCGCATCGATCCCCGCGTCCAGGAGAGAACCATGCCCGCAGCAGTCGTCGCGCCGCCTTGGACGGACGAGGTGCTCGACTTCGCACAAGACCTCATGGGACAGGCGCGCTCGATCGCACTGCGCTGGTTCCGACATCGCCCGACGGTCGAAACGAAGGCCGATGCCAGCCCCGTCACCGTCGCCGATCGCGAGGTCGAGCAGTTCCTGCGCGCCGCGATCCGCGACCGCTATCCCGAGCACGGCCTGCTCGGGGAGGAATTCGGCACGCGCAACGCCGATGCCGAGGTGCTGTGGTGCATCGATCCCATCGACGGCACGCGCAGCTTCGTCTCCGGCAGTCCCCTGTGGGGCTGCCTGCTGGCGGTGCTGCACCGCGGCCGGCCCCTGCTCGGCCTCGTCGAAGTGCCGTGCACGCGCGAGCGCTGGGTCGGCATCGCCGGGCGCGGCGCCTGGCTCAATGGCGAGCGCTGCCGCACGCGGACCGTGCAGCGTCTCGAGGACGCGATCCTCTACGCCACCTCGCCCGACCTCTTCAGCGAAGAGGACCGGCGCGGTTTCGAGCGCCTCAGCGCCGGCGTCCAGATGCGTCGCTTCGGCGGCGACTGCTACACCTACGCCCTGCTGGCCAGCGGCATGATCGACGTCGTCGCCGAGTGCAATCTCCAGCCCTACGACTACATGGCCCTGGTGCCCGTGGTGCACGAGGCCGGCGGCGTGATGACCGACTGGGAGGGCCGGGCGCTCGACACCTCCTCCGATGGCCGCGTCGTCGCCGCCGCCAACCACACCCTTCATCGCCTGGCGCTGCAGCAGTTGGCCGCATGACGCCAGGGCGCGCTGGCGCGGTGGCGCGGCCGTCGTCAGAGCGTACCGGCCAGCGCGTGCTGCAACAGCGTGTCGTACTGCTGCGCGCTCAAGGGTATCGGGTTGGTCGCGGCCGAGCCGTCCTGCACCGCCATGGCCCCGACGCGCCCGACGGCGTCGGACGGGATGCCGATCTCGGCGAGCGTGTGCGGCAGGCCGACCGCCTCGCGCAGCGCGAGCACCCAATCGAGCACGGCGGCGAAGCCCGGATCGGGCAAACCCAGGTAGCGCGCGAGCAGTTCCGACTTTCCGCCGATCGCCGCTTCGTTGGCCTTCAGCACGTAAGGCATGAGAATCGCGATCAGCGTGCCGTGGTGCTGGTCGTAGAGCGCCCCCAGCGGATGCGCCAGCGCATGCATCGCGCCCAGGCCCTTCTGGAATGCGGTCGCCCCCATGCTGGACGCAACCAGCATCTGGCCTCGCGCCTCGAGATCGCGGCCGTCTCGCACCGCGCGCACGAGATGCGCGTGCACGAGGCGGCAAGCCTCCATCGCGATGCCCATCGCCATCGGGTGATAGACGGGCGAGCACAGGGCCTCGAGGTTGTGCGAGAGCGCATCGACACCGGTCGCCGCGGTCAGGCGCGGCGGCAGGTCCAGCGTCAGTTCCGGGTCCAGGATCACGATCGCGGGCAGCATGCGCGCATGGAAGATGATGCGCTTGACCTGCGCGGCCTCATCGACGATGACGGAGGCGCGGCCGACTTCGGAGCCGGTGCCCGCAGTGGTCGGCACGGCGACGACGGGCGCCATGCCGCGCACATCGACGCGCGAATGGTTGTCGCCGACGTCCTCGAAGTCCCACAGCGGGCGCGACTGCCCGGTCATCAGCGCGATGGCCTTGCCGGCATCCAGCGCCGATCCACCACCCAGGGCGATCACGCCATCATGGCCGCCGGCGTGGAACGCAGCGACACCGTCCTCCACGTTGCGGCCGCTGGGGTTGCCCTTGACCTGCGCGAACAGGCCGCACGGCACGCCGGCGTCCTTGCAGACCTGCAGTGCGCCGGTCACGATCGGAAGAGCGGCGATCCCGGGGTCGGTCACCAGCAGCGGCCGACTCATGCCCAGCGCACGGCAGTGCTCGGGCAGTTCGCGCACGCGTCCGGCGCCGAACTTGACGGAGGTCGGATAGTTCCAGTTCGCAGCGGTCATCGCAGTCATGGCGACGGGTTCCTAGGGCAGGCGGAAGTGGTAGGACTTGGCACGGGTCAGCGCCTGGTAGCCGAGGATGGACAGCGAGATGCCGTGCCCGGTGTTCTTCACCCCCGTCCAGGCCAGCGCCGGATCGAGGTAGTCGCAGCGGTTCATGAAGACGGTGCCGGTCTGCAGCTCGCGCCCGAGGCGCCGTGCGGCCTGCACGTCGCGCGTGAAGAGCGCCGCCGTGAGGCCATAGCGGCTGTCGTTCATCAGCGCCAACGCCTGTTCATCGGAATCGACCGGCATGACGCCCACGACGGGCCCGAAGCACTCCTCGTTCATGACCGGCATGGCGTGGCTGACCTCGGTGAGGAGGCTGGGCGCCAGGTAGGGCGTTCCCTCCCGCGCCTCGGGGAAGCGGCGCAGGTCCACCAGGTTGCGCGCTCCCGCAGCGACCGAGGCGGCGACGATCCGGCGCACCTCGTCGGCCGCACGCGCGCGCACCACCGGACCGAGGCTGGTCTGCGGATCGAGCGGGTTGCCCAGGCGGTACTGCTCGGTGAGCGCCACGGCCCGGTCGACGAATTCCTTGTAGATCGGGCGATCGACGTAAATCCGCTGGATGCCGCAGCACGACTGCCCGGCGTTGAAGAAGGCCCCGTCGACCAGCGACTCCACCGCATGGGCGAGGTCGGCGTCGGCGCGCACGTAGGCCGGGTCGTTGCCGCCAAGCTCCAGCCCGCGACCGATGAAGCGACCCGCGGCCGCGTGTTCGACCGCTGCACCGCCGCGAACCGAGCCCGTGAACGCCACGTGGTCGATCTCCGGCGAGCGGATCAAGCCCTCGATCGTCTCGTGCGAGGCGTGAATGAACTGGAACAGGCCCGCCGGCAGGCCGGCCGCGGAGAAGGCGCCGACGAGTTCCTCCGCGCAAAGCGGCGTCTGCTCGGAATGCTTGAGGATGACCGCGTTGCCGGCGGCCAGTGCCGGAACGATGCTGTTCACGGCCGTGAGCAGCGGGTAGTTCCAGGGCGCGATCGTGAGTACCGTGCCGACCGGCTCGCGCTCGATGGCGCGCTCGAAGCCCGGCTTCTCGGGCACACCGATGGCCTGCAGGGCCTCGGGTGCGATCGCCAGCATGTGGCGGCCGCGCTCGGCGAAGCCCTTGAGTTCGCCCGGGGACTGGCTGATCGGCCGGCCCATCTGGCGCGTGATGTCGCGGGCGAAGGTCTCGCCGCGCTGGACCACCACATCGATCGCGGCGCCGAGGATCCGCACGCGCTCCTCCAGCGCGCGGCGCGCCCATGCGCGTTGCGCCTCCCGCGCCGTGCGCGCCAGGCGCTGCGCATCGGCCGCGCTGGCGTGTGGCCGGCGGACGATGACCCGAGCATCGATCGGGCTGATGGTGACGAGTTCGTTCATGGATTGCATCCTCGGCCGGCAGGCGCAGCGCGGCTGCCCAAGCGCGCAGAGTGGGTCATCGCGGCCTCACATGCGCTCGAAGCAGCGGAAGCGCTCCCAGTCGGTGACAGCCGCCTCGAAGGCGTCGATCTCCACCTGAGCCATGTTGAGGTAGTGGTCGATGACCTCCCCGCCGAAGGCCTCGCGTGCCATCGCGGAATCGCGCAGCAGCGCCTGGGCTTCGTACATGTTGCGCGGCACGCGCGGCTTGTCGGACGCGTAGGCGTTGCCCGGAAATGCGTCCTCGAGCTCGAGACCGCGATCGATTCCGTGCAGGCCGGCGGCGATCATCGCCGCGATCGCGAGGTAGGGGTTGGCGTCCCCACCCGGAACGCGGTTCTCCACGCGCAGCGACGCGCCGTGGCCGACGACACGCAGGGCACAGGTGCGGTTGTCGCGGCCCCAGGCCACCGCGGTGGGCGCGAAGCTGCCCTTGGCAAAGCGCTTGTAGGAGTTGATGTTGGGGGCGAAGAAGAGCGTCGACTCCCGCATGCAAGCCAGTTGCCCGGCGAGGAAGCGACGAAACAGCACTGAAGTGCCCCCCGGCCCGTCACCGGCAAAGACGGCGCCGCCGTCGGCGTCGCGCAGGCTGAGGTGGATGTGGCACGAACTGCCTTCGCGTTCGTTGAACTTGGGCATGAAGGTGAGCGCATAGCCCTCCTGCGCGGCGATCTCCTTGGCACCGTTCTTGTAGATCGCGTGCTCGTCCGCGGCACGCAGCGCCGGCCCGTAGCTGAAGTTGATCTCGTGCTGCCCGAAATTGCACTCGCCCTTGGAGTTCTCGAGCACCAGCCCGGCGCCGACCATGCTGTTGCGGATGCGCGCCAGCAGCGGCTCCAGGCGCCCCGTGTCCAGCAGCGCGTAGTCGACGTTGTAGAGGGTCGCCGGCTCGAGGTCGCGATAGGCCTTGTGCCAGGCCTGCTCGTAGGTGTCGCGGAAGACGATGAACTCGAGCTCGGTGGCGGCGTAGGGCAGCAGGCCGCGTTCGGCCAGGCGTGCGATCTGGCGACGCAAGACCTGGCGCGGCGCGACGTTCACCGGCGATCCATCGCTGCTCTCGAGGTCGCACATCACCAGGGCCGTACCTTGCAGCCACGGAATGCGTCGCAGCGTGGCCAGGTCGGGCGCGAAGACGAAGTCGCCGTAGCCGCGCTCCCACGAGGTGAGCGCGTAGCCGCCCACCGTGTTCATCTCGATGTCGACCGCGAGCTGGTAGCTGCAGCCCTCGGCCTTGTGCGCGAGCACGGTTTCCAGGAAGAAGCTTGCCGCGAGCCGCTTGCCCTGCAGGCGCCCCTGCATGTCCGTCATCGCGATCACCACCGTGTGGATGGCGCCCGAGGCGACTTCGGCCCTCAGCTGGGCCAGGGTCAACGGGCCCTCCGTGTGCTGCGCCTGTCCGTGCATGTGCGTGGTCTCCGTTCCTCTCGAGCCTGCCGGCGGGGCAGCGGAGCCAGATCCGCAGCGCCCGGTGCCGGGTTTCGGCTGCGATGATGTCGCAGCCGCGGCCGCGCGCCTATCGAAAAATGGCAGGTCATGGGCTCGACCAGAGCCCGCGCCGATCAGCGGATCTTGTCGATCGTCAGCGTCGCGCTGCCGGCAGGCGACATCGGCGCGCCCTGCCCTTCCAGGTCGCCGGGCTCGGGGTTGGCACTTCCCGAGCGCGAGATGCGCGCACCGACGACGACGCGCTCGAAGCCGGAGAGCCGGAACTGGGGCGCCATCGCCATCGCGTCATCCAGCGTCACCGCCACGGGCCACTGCGTGCCCGGGCCGACGACCTGGCGCGCGATGGCCAGGGGGATGCGCGGCCCTTCGGCCGCACGCGCGAAGACGAACAAGGTGTCGCCTTCGCGCAGCTTGTCCGCCAGTGTCGGCGCCAGCAGCACGCGCACAGCCAGTCGCGCCGCCGCACCGGTCGCCGCCGCGGACGGCGCAGCGGCCGCTGCAGGCGCCGGCGGCAGGCCGGCCGCTGCGCGCGCCTGGTGCAGGCCGTCCTGCAGGCCGCTCCGGTACGGGCTGTCCGGCGGCGCCACGCGCAGCGCGCGTTCGAAGTATTCAGCCGCCGCCTTGGGCTCGCGGCGCAGCAGCGCTGCGGTCGCCGCGAGCGCGAGCGCCTTCAGGTTCTCGGGGTCGGCCTGCAGCGCCTGCGCGATCAGCTTCTCCGGCTCGCCCAGCAGCACCTGCCCCTGCGCCATCGCGGTGGCATCCGCGAGGTCGGCCAGCAGCTGCGCGTCACCCGGCTGGCGCTGCAAGGCCTGCGCGAAGGCGTCGCGCGCGGCGTCGAAGCGCTCCATCGCCATGTAGGAGCGGCCGAGCAGCAACCAGCCCTCGGGGTCGCTCGGGTCGGCCTTCATGCGTTCGGCCAGGCGCTCGACCATCGCGTCGACGTCCTGGGGACCGAAATGCGATGGCGCCCGCGCCAAGCTCGGGTCCAGCCCTTCGCGGTTGCCCAGCGTTGCGTAGACCGCCACGGCGATCACCGGAACGGCGAGCAGCAGGAGCGTGGCGCCGCGCAGGCTGCGGCCGCCTGCGGCCGATGCCGTCGGCGCCGCCTCGGCGAGGACGCGCCGCTCGAGTTCCGCGCGCGAGGCCTCGAAGGTCGGCGCGTCGATCGTGCCGGCGTCGCGCTCGGCGCGCAGCTCCGCCAGTTGCACGCGCAGGATGCGAACGTTGCTCGCCGCCTCGTCGACCCCCGGCGTGATGTCGGCGCGACGCAGCGCCAGCCAGAGAATGACCAGGACGACGGTCGTGAGCGCGGCGGCGACGAGGACGAAGGTGCTCATGAGCGGCGCTCCGCCGAAGCCTTTCCTCCGGTCTTCGCCTTCGCGCCTCCTCCCGGGCCCGTGGCCGCGCCGGCCGGGACATCCGCCTCGCTCGCCTCGCCCAGCAGCACGCGCGCGCGCTCGAGTTCGGCATCGGCGAGCGGCGCCGCCGACGCCTCATGGCCGCGTGAGCGCAGCAGGCGGACGAGCCAGCCGATCATCGCGAGCAGCAGGATGAAAGGCCCGGCCCACAGCAGCCAGGTCGTCGGCCGCACCGGCGGCGTGTAGAGCACGAAGTCGCCGTAGCGGTCGACCATGTATTGCTTGATCTGCGCCTCGCTTCGGCCTTCCTTCAACTGCGCGCGGATCTGGTCGCGCAAGTCGTTGGCGAGGTCCGCGCGCGACGCGGCGATGGTCTCGTTCTGGCAGACGAGGCAGCGCAGATGTTCGGCGATCGCGAGCACCTGCGCCTCGAGCGCCGGGTCGTCGGCCAGCGGGCGCGCCTGCTGCGCGAGCGAAGTGCCGGCGGCCAGCGCCAGCACCAGAGCCGCGGCCGCGCTACGCATCGAGCTTCTTCAGCAGCGGCAGCAGCACCTCCTGCAGCGCCTGCGGCGTGATCGGGCCGATCTGCTTGTAGCGGATGACGCCGTCCTTGTCGATGACGTAGGACTCCGGCACGCCGTAGACGCCGTAGTCCAGGCCGACCTTGCCCTCGCGATCGACCAGCACCATCGCATAGGAGTTGCCGTTGCGGGCCAGCCAGCGCGTGGCGTCCTCGCGCTTGTCCTTGTAGTTGATGCCGACCACCGTGACCGAGCGCGAGAGCTCGGTCACCAGCGGATGCTCGGCGAGGCAGGGAACGCACCACGAAGCGAAGAAGTTCGCCACCCAGACCTTGCCCTTCATCTGAGCCACGCCGTGCTGCAGGCTCGGGTCCTCGAGCCGCGGCAGGCTGAACTCGGGCGCGCGCTTGTTCACCAGCGGCGAAGGCACCTCGCGCGGGTTGCGCTGCAGTCCGACGGCAAGAAACCCCGCCAGCACCAGGAACAGGACGAGAGGGACGAGATAGCGCAACTTCATGGGCTTGGCGTCGATTCGGTGTCGATGCGGCGTCGATGCGAACTCAACCGGGCATCAAGCCTGCGGGAAGCTCGATCGCCGCGCTGCGGCGCAACCGGTAACGGCGATCGGCCACCGCCAGCATCGCGCCCAGCGCCATCAGCACGCAACCCGCCCAGATCCAGTTGACGAAGGGCTTGACGTAGAGACGCACGATCCAGGTGCGGCCATCGTCGATCGATTCGCCGAGCGAAACGTAGAGGTCGCGCGTGATGCTGCGCGAGATCGCGGCCTCGGTCATCGGCATGCGGCTGGCACGGTAGACGCGCTTCTCCGGCAGCAGTGTGGCAACCTCGCGCCCGTCCTTGGTGACGAGGAAGCGCGCGACGAAGGCGTCGTAGTTCGGACCCTTCACCGGCGTGAGGCCTTGAAGCTTGAAGTCGTAGCCACCCATGCTCGCGCTGCTGCCGACTTCCATGCGCAGGTCCTGCTCGGTCTCGTAGCCGCCCACCAGCGTCACGCCGACGACGAACACGCCGACGCCGGCATGCGCCAGCAGCATGCCGTACCAGGCGCCGGTCTGCCCACGCAGGCGCTGCCCCCAGGCGCCAAGCGGCCAGCCCTTGACGCGCTCGTAGAGCGGGATCGCGGTCGTCGTCAGCACCCAGGCCGCCATCAGCATGCCGAATCCGACCAAGGGCGTGAAGTGCCCCAGCGCCAGCGGCGCCAGCACCGCGACGACCAGGCTCACGGCCGCGGCCCAGCGCAACTGCACCGCGAGTTCGGGCAGTCGTGCATGCTTCCACTTCGCGATCGGGCCGACACCCATGAGGAAGATCGCCGGGGCGATGATGGGAACGAAGACCGCCTCGAAATAGGGTTCGCCGACGGAGATCTTGCCCAGGTTCAGCGCGTCCAGCAGCATCGGATAGAGCGTCCCCAGCAGCACGGCCGCGGTGGCCACCACCAGCAGCACGTTGTTGGCCAGCAGCATGCCCTCGCGCGAAACGGGGTCGAAGCTCCCGCCCAGCCCGACCTTCGGTCCGCGCCAGGCAAACAGCACGAGCGAACTGCCGATCACCACGACCAGGAAGCCGAGGATGAAGACGCCGCGCGTCGGGTCGCTGGCGAAGGCGTGAACCGAGGACAGCACGCCCGAGCGCACGAGGAAGGTGCCCAGCAGCGAGAGCGAGAACGCGAGGATCGCCAGCAGCGCCGTCCACATCTTGAAGCCACCGCGCTTTTCCGTCACCGCCAGCGAGTGGATCAGCGCCGTGCCGACGAGCCAGGGCATGAAGGACGCGTTCTCGACCGGATCCCAGAACCACCAGCCGCCCCAGCCCAGCTCGTAGTAGGCCCAGGCGCTGCCCAGCGCGATGCCCAGGGTCAGGAACATCCACGCCGTCGTCGTCCAGGGTCGCGACCAGCGCGCCCAGGTCGCGTCGAGCCGGCCCGCGAGCAGCGCCGCGATGGCGAAGGCGAAGGCCACCGAGAAGCCGACATAGCCCATGTAGAGCAGCGGCGGGTGAAAGGCCATCCCCGGATCCTGCAGCAGCGGGTTCAGGTCGCTGCCCTGCTCGGCCGCGGGCAGCAGGCGTTCGAATGGATTGGAGGTGAAGAGGATGAAGAGCATGAAGCCGATGCTGATCAGCCCCATGATGCCCAGGATGCGCGCGCGCAGCAGCGCCGGCAGGCCGCGCGAGAACAGTGCCACCGCCACCGTCCAGCCTGCGAGCACGAACAGCCACAGCAGGATCGAGCCCTCGTGCCCGCCCCAGACGGCGGCGATGCGGTAGGGCAGCGGCAGGTCGGAGTTCGAGTTCTGCGCGACGTAGAGCACCGAGAAGTCGTTGCCGACGAAGGCCGCGGTCAGGCAGCCGTAGGCCAGCGCGACGAGCAGGAAATGCAGGATCGCCGCCGGGCGCGCCAGCCCCATCCAGCGCCGGTCGCCACGCACGCTGCCGACCAGCGGCACCAAGACCTGTGCCAGCGTGACGACCGCCAGCGCCAGCGCGAGCGCGAAATGCCCGAGTTCGGGGATCATGGCTGCGGCTTCATGGTTCCGGCGAGCGAGGACATCTCGCCGTGCTGCGCGCGCTCGATCGCCTCGGCGGCCTCGGGCGGCATGTAGTTCTCGTCGTGCTTGGCGAGCACCTGCTCGGCGTGGAAGACGCCGTCCGCACCGAGCCGCCCTTGCGCCACCACGCCCTTGCCTTCCTGGAACAGGTCCGGGAGGATGCCCTTGTAGGTCACCGCCACCGTCTTCGCCGTGTCGGTGACGACGAAGTGCACCGTGAGGCCGTCGGCGCCGCGCTTCAGGCTGCCTTCCTCGACCATGCCGCCGACACGAAAGGGCCGGTCACGCGGCGCCTCGTCGGCGGCGATCTGCGACGGACTGAAGAAGAACACCAGGTTGCTCTGGAAGGCGTTGAGCACCAGCGCGGCGACGATTCCCAGCGCCGCCAGGCCCCCGCCGATGATCGCTGCTCGCTTGCCTCTGGGTGTCATCCTTCGTCCTCCAGCCGTCTTCGACGCCCGCGCAGCGCCAGGAGTTCCAACAGCAGCGCCAGTGCCGTGACACCGAACGCACCCCAGACGTAGAGGCCGTAGCCTCCCATCGCGAGAAAGTCGGCAACGCTCGACCAGTATGGCGTCATGGTAGCGCCCCGGCCGGATGCAGGTCGCGCAGCCAGGCAGCACCCCGCTCGCGCTCGCGGATGATCAGGCGCACGCGTGCAAACACCACCGCGAAGGCATAGGCCCACAGCGCCAGCGTCATCACCAGCATGCCCTGCAGCATGATCGCGGCCATCGTCGGCGCCTTGGTCAGGCTCACCGAGGCCCCCTGGTGCAGCGTGTTCCACCATTGCACCGAGAAGTAGATGATGGGCACGTTGACGACGCCGACGATCGCCAGCACGGCGCTGGCGCGGTCGGCGCGGCGCTCGTCGTCGATGGCCGCGCGCAGCGACAGGTAGCCGATGTAGAGGAAGAGCAGGATCAGCTCGCTCGTCAGCCGCGCGTCCCACACCCACCAGGTGCCCCAGGTCGGCTTGCCCCAGAGGGCGCCCGTCCACAGCGAGAGGAAGGTCATCAGCGCTCCGGTCGGCGCGATCGCCTGCGCCAGCATCGCCGCCAGGCGCGCGTTGAAGATGAGCCCGATCGCCGCCCAGAAGGCCATCGCCACGTACAGCACCATCGACATCCACGACGCCGGCACGTGGACGAAGATGATGCGGTAGCTGTCGCGCTGCTGGAAGTCCGTCGGCGCGACGACGAGTCCGATCCACAGTCCCCACAGGGCCAGCACCACCGCCGCCGCCGCGCACCAGGGCACCAGCTTTCCGGCCAGACCATAGAAGCGGGCCGGCGCCGCGTAATAGAACCAATTGATGCGGGTCATGGATAGCCCCGGATTCTGCCCGAAGCCGGGCGCCTCAATCGAGGCTGATGCGCAGGCCCGCCGCCGCTGCCCAAGGGGCGAGGAACATCGCGGCGACGAGCATCGCGCCCAGCAGCGAAAAGTGCCCGCCCGTGTCCATTCCGCCCGCGGCCGCCTCCACCGCGCCGGCGCCGAAGATCAGCGCCGGCGTCACCAGCGGCAACACCAGCAGGGACAACAGCACCGCCGCGCCGCGCACGCCCACCGTGAGCGCGGCGCCGATCGCGCCGACCAGGCTGAGCACCGGCGTGCCCAGCAGCAGCGTCAGCACCAGGATGCCGATCGACCCGCCATCCAGCCCGTACTGCAGCGCCAGCACCGGAGCCACCAGCGTCAGCAGCAGGCCGTTGGCGAGCCAGTGCGCGCCGACCTTGGCGAGCACGAGCAGCGGCAGCGGCGTCGGCGAGAGCAGCATCTGCTCGAGCGTGCCGTCGGCGGCATCGTCGGCGAAGAGGCGAGGCATCGACAGCATCGAGGCCAGCAGCGCCGCCACCCAGACCACGCCCGGCCCGAGCCGGCGCAGCCAGGCCGGATCGGCGCCCAGCGCGAGCGGAAAGAGGCTGGCGACGATGACGAAGAAGATGGCCGCGGCCAGCGTGTCGGCGCGCCGGCGCTGCGCCAGGCGCAGGTCGCGCAGGAACACGGCCAGCGCCGTCACAGCCTCACCATCACGGCCTCGACCGCGTCCAGCGGCAAGGGCTGGTGGCTGGTGAGGGCGACGATGCCGCCCCCCTGCAGATGCGCGCGCAGCAACCCGGCAAGCCAATCCACGGCATCCACGTCGAGCGCATTGAAAGGCTCGTCGAGCACCCACAGGCGTTGCTCCTGCGCCAGCGCCAGGCGTGCCAGCGCCACGCGCCGCCGTTGCCCGGCGGAGAGCACGCGCGCGGGCAGGCGCTCGCAGCCGGCGAGCCCGGCCGCGGCCAGCGCCCGGTCGGCCGCGCCGGCCTCGCAGCGAACACCGCCCAGCGCGAGCAGGGACAGCAGGTTCTCGCGCGCGCTGAGGTCGTCCTTGAGTGCTGCGGCGTGGCCGAGGTAGACGAGCTCGCGATGAAAGGCGTCGCGGTCGGCCGTGATCGGGCGCCCCCTCCAGCTCACGCGGCCGGCGCTGGGCAGCGTGAGCCCGACCAGCATGCGCAGCAGCGTCGTCTTGCCCGCGCCGTTGGCTCCGAGCACGCGCAGCAGGCTCCCCGGCGCTACGCTCAGGTCCAGGCGGCTGAACAACACGCGCCGTCCGCGGCGGGCTTCGAGGTCGTGGGTGGCGAGCACGGCGCGCACTCTAACGCGGACTTCGCGCACCGCCGCGCCCGCTTGATCTGCTGCAAGACATACCCTGAAGATCGATCGTTCAATGCACGTAACAGTCTGCAAGCCCGCCAGGCTGGTGCAAGCGGAGAAGGTTCGGATGTCTCACGTCCCCCATTGCAGCTTGGCCACTTGCACCCCGAAGACATCGCCGTGCGGGGTCGAGGGTCCGGGTTCGATCGGCTGGCAGTTCGACACCGAGGCGATCGGTGTGGCGGACCGGCCCGACTACTGGAGCCAGGCGATTGCGCAGGCGCTGCACGTGGACGTCAGCGTCGAGCCGCTCGTCGACACCCCTTTTGGCATCCGCATGGCGCTGCAGGACTGGGGGTGTCTGCGCCTGCTGCACGTGCAGGGCAGCGCGCACCGCTCGCGGCGCCGCGGCCCCGGGCGCGCCGACGAATTGGCCCTGGTGCTGCAGTTCGACGGCGTCTGCGAGATCGGCGGCCGCGGCCGGCGCGCCACACTGGGGCCCGGCGACGTGGCCATCATGGCACCCGACTTCGAGTGCGTGCACGCGCCGCGGGGAACTACAGCCATGCGCTCCTGGATTTCGGCCTCGAGCAGGCGCAGGAACTGCTGCCGCAGTGGAAGAACCAGGTCGGCCATACCTTCTCGGCACAGCACCCGGCGTCTGCCGCGCTGCGCGGCCTGGCGCGCTGGATGCTGGACCACGGCCCTCGCCTGCCCGAGGATGCCCGCGCCGGCTTCGCTTCCTCGCTGCTGGCGCTGATCCCTGGCCTCGCCCAGGCCGATGCCGCGCCCGGGCCGAGCCCGGCAAGCCCGGCGCGGGCGCCGATGGCGCGCGCGCAGCGTCGGCGCGTGGAGGACTTCGTGCGCGAGAACCTGGCCGACACCGCGCTCGACGTGCCGATGATCGCGCGCGAACTGGGGCTCTCGGTGCGCTACGTGCACAAGCTCTTTGCCGGCGGTCCCGGCGTCATGCAGTGGGTGCTGGAGCAGCGCCTGCAGGCCTGCCATGACGAACTCGGCCGCCGCGGCACGCGCTCGGTTTCCTCGATCGCCTATGGCTGGGGCTTTGCCAGCCCCTCGCACTTCAGCCGCGCCTTCCGCCGCCGCTTCGGCATCAGCCCGAGTCAGGTCTGAAGCGCGGGGGGGCGGTGCGCCGGGCGCCGCGCGGGATGCAAGGGGTTTCCCGTGTCGCGCAGTGCACGCGCAGTCCACTCGCTGTGCACGCCGGGGCCAGCACCGCGATGGCACTTGACTAGGCTCAGGGCCACTGCTGGAGCCGGCGTCAACCGGAGTCGAGGAGCAAGATGGTGGGCAATGCACTCGGACGTATGCGTGCACGCGGAATCTCCGCACTGTGGGCGCTCGCAGCCCTGCTGGCGACAGCGGCCACTCCGGCCGTGGCGCAGCAGGCCACGTACATCGGCGAGAAGGCCTGCCTGGGCTGCCACAGTCAGGAGAACCGGCACTTCAACGACTCGCTGCACGCCAAGCTCTTCCGGCTAAACCCCCGCAACGCGCTCGAGGGGCGCGTCTGCGAGGCCTGCCACGGCCCCGGTTCGCTGCACGCCAAGGACAACGAGAAGAAGGAGCTGATCATCGGCTTCACACGCGGCTGGGGAACGCCGGTGTCGACGCAGAACGACAGCTGCATGGCCTGCCACCAGGGCGGCAACCGGCTGCACTGGCCGGGCTCGACGCACGCCGGCAATCAGCTCGCCTGCGCGGATTGCCACAACCCGATGGAGCGCGTCTCGCTGACGAGCTCGCTCGTCAAGCCGACGATCAACGAGACCTGCCAGAACTGCCACCGCCAGCAGCGCGTCGAGTTCAACAAGCGCTCGCACATGCCGCTGCCCGAGGGCAAGATGAGCTGCGTCGACTGCCACAACCCGCACGGAAGCACGACCCGGCCGCTGCTCAAGGCCGAGAGCGTGAACATGCTGTGCACGAGCTGCCACGCCGAGAAGCGCGGCCCGCTGCTCTGGGAGCACGCCCCGGTGCGCGAGAGCTGCCTGAATTGCCATCAGCCCCACGGCTCCAACCACGAGAAGCTGCTCGTCTCGGCGCGGCCGCAGCTCTGCCAGCAGTGCCACAGCCCGGCCATCGGGCATCCCGGGCAGTTCTACAACGCGAGCCAGACGGCCGCCGCCGGCAGCCAGCTCGGTGGCGCGCCCAGTCCGCGCATCGTCGCCCGCAGCTGCCAGAACTGCCATTCGCAGATCCACGGCAGCAATCACCCGGCTGGCGCCCGCCTGCAGCGCTGAACGGCACACGAGGAGGTACCGATGCGACAAGCTCCAGTTGCATGTGCGGCCGCCCTGCGCGCGGCCCCTGCGCAGCGCCGCGCCGCCAACGCGCCGCGTCTGGCGCGTCTGCCCGCCCTCGTGGCCCTGCTGCTGGCCCAGGGCATGCTCGGTGCCGCCTGGGCCGATTCGGGCCTTGGCGCCGACACGATCCTCGCCAATACGCTGACGCCCTGGGGGAGGATGCCCTCGCTGCAGCGCGACGAGGACGGGCGTGGCGTGACCGAGCATTCGCGCACACCCACCGGCTTCCTTCATGGCGAGCCCTTCGTCAAGCCCGAATGGTCCAAGGGCAAGAGCGGCGACTGGCTCACGCGCGGCGGCCTGGAAGCCGGCGGCCTGCACATCAGCGGTGACCGCAAGGCCGCCAAGTTCGGGGAGTACCAATCGACCCGGCAGGGCCTCGTGCTCAGCAACGTCTGGCTCGAGGCCGAGCGCCCCGACGCGGCGCTCTTCTTCGACCTCAACGCCGGCGGCATCGGCCGCCACGACCAGTATCTGAGCGCCAGCGGCGGGCGCTACAACGCCTGGAAGATCAGCGGCTTCTACAACGAGACCGATCACCTCTTCACCTCGCGCTACCGCAACCTCTTGAACGGCACCGGCAGCGGCCACCTGAGCCTGAACCCGCCGCTGGCGGCCGGGCCGGGCGCGCCGACCACCGGCGCGCAAATGGATCAGGCCATCGGCGACGCCGCGCTGGCCACGCCGTACAGCAGCCTGAGCGTGCTGCGGCAGAAGGGCGGGTTGCGCCTGGACATGAGGCTCGCCGAAGACCTGCGCGCCTTCGCCCTGCTGACTTCCGAGAAGCGCGAGGGTGCGCGCCCCTTCGGCATGCTGATGGGGGCGTTCGGCGGCAACGGCCACCTGGACGTCCCCGAGTCGATCGACTACGACACGCACGAACTCATGGCCGGCATGCAGTGGCATCGCGGCCTCACGAGCGTCAACCTGCAGGCCTCGGCCTCCTTGTTCCGCAACAACATCGGCACGCTGACGGTCGAGAACCCGATGGTGATCACGCCGGCCAACGCGCTGACGCGCTATCCGGTGGGCGTGTTCGACCTCTACCCCGACAACGACGCCTACAACCTGAAGGCCGAGTTCGCGCACGCCATTCCGCAATGGTCGCGCGCGCGCATCACCGCGCTGCTGTCGGCCACGCGCATGCGCCAGAACGACGCCCTGATCCCGTCGACCACGTTTCCTGGCGTCGTCGTCAACGGCGTGGCGGGTGGCGCCTGGGACACGACGGCGTCGCTCAGCCGGCAGAGCGCCAATGCGCGCATCGACACGCAGCTTGCCGACCTCGGCCTGTCGCTCAGCCCGACCGACGCGCTCGACGTGAAGGCCAAGCTGCGCTACTACGACACCGACAACGACAGCGAATACTGGGCCTGCAATCCGCTCACCGGACAATGGGGGCGCCTGGTCAACGACGGCAGCTTCTCCTCCTTCGCCGCGGCCAACGTGGCGACGGGCGTCAATCCGCCCGGCACCGCCGCCGATGCCTACAACCGCATGATGTGCGACCTCGACGCGGTGAAGGCGCTCGGCCTCGTTCCCGCCTCGGGCAGCGTGAACATCGGCAGCGTGCCCTACGCCTACAGGCAGACCCATGCCGGCGTTTCGGCCGACTACCGGGCCGGCAAGGGACAGAACCTCAGCCTCGCCTACGAGCGCGAGACCTTCCGTCGCGAACACCGCGAGCGCGCCAAGACCTGGGAGGACCGCGTCAAGCTCGGCTACGTCAACCGCGCGCTGAGCGGCGGCACGCTGCGCCTGTCGCTCGAGCACGGACGCCGGCGCGGCAGCACCTACCTCTCGGACCCCTACGAGGAGTTCTTCAGTGCGTCGATGGGGCCGCTGCCGACCGCGGCCGGCACCAACATGACGAGCTGGATCCACGTCAACGAGATGCACCGCAAGTTCGACCTCTCGGACCGCGATCAGACGGTGCTGAACCTGCGCTACAACCACGCGCTGCGCGACGACCTCGACCTGATGCTGAGCGCGCAGACCAAGGACCAGAAGTTCCCTTCGGCGCAGTACGGTCGCAGCGCCCGCCAGCGCCAGCACAGCGCGACGCTGGACCTCAACTGGCAACCGGGCGCGGAGACTTCGGTCTACGGCTATCTGGCCACGCAGCGCTCGACCATGTTCCAGCGCAACCTGCACCAGAACGCCTGCGTGCTCGGCAACACCTACTACTTCTACAGCGACGGCTCCATCTCCACCACGGCCACGCCGACGCCTGCGCAGATCGCGGCAGGCATCGCCGTCGTCGGCAACAGCGGTCCGGTGACCGCGGCCAACTTCGCCTCGCTCTGCGGCAGCGCATCGGACGCCAGTCCGCTCTTCCCGACCAGCCGCACCTGGACCGCCGATCAGAAGGACCGCAGCAACTCGGTGGGCGTCGGTGCACAGCACGACTTCGGGCGCGTGCTCGTCGACCTCAACGCCAACTACACGCGCGGCCGCACCGGACTGGCCTACACCTACGATCCGGTCGCGATGGGCCTGCTCACGAGCGGCGCGCCGACGCCGACCCAGCAAGCCGCCGTGGCGCTGATCGGCGGCGGCTTGCCCGACATGATCTACGAGCAGCGTTCGGTCGACGCCAGCTTCCTGGTCCCGATGAGCAAGAACACCAGGCTGCGACTGCTGCTGCGCCACGAAGCCGGCAAGATTCGCGACTGGCACTACGACGGCGTCGCCGAGAACCCGGCTCCCACCGCGGCCCAGCAGATCTATCTCGACGCCGGTCCGCAGCGCTACGACGCGACCCTGATCGGGGCCTTCCTGCAGTTGTCGTGGTGACCGTGCACCAGCGCATGGGGCAGCGTTCCCGCATCACGAGGCACCGACCGCGCCGCAGCCGCCTGCGCACGCGGTCTTTGACCACCATGACGGCGCTGGCGGCGCTGGTGCTGCTGCCACCGGCGGCCAGCGCGGCCGAGGCGCCGGAGGTCGCCAAGACCGTCTGTGCGGCCTGTCACGGGGTCGATGGCAACAGCGTGGCACCGACCTTCCCCAAGCTCGCCGGGCTGCAGGCCGAGTACCTCGAGAAGCAGATGCGCGAGTTCCTCACCGGCAAGCGCAAGAGCGAGATCATGGACGCCTCGCTGCCGGCGCTGAAGTCGGCCGACCTGCCGGCGCTGGCCAGCTACTACGCGAGCCAGAAGCCCGCCGCCGGCAGCGTCTCCGACGAGAAGCTGGCCGCCGCGGGCAAGGCGATCTTCGACGACGGCAACACCGCAAGCGGCGTTCCGGCCTGCAGCGGCTGCCATCTGGCTGCGGCTCAGGGCAACGAACGCTATCCGCGCCTGGCCGGCCAGCACGCCACCTACACCGTGGCCCAGGTGCAGGCCTTCAAGGCCGGCACGCGCAGCAACGACAAGGCGCGCGTGATGCGCGCCGTGGCCGCGCGCATGACCGAGGAGGAGATCGCCGCGGTCGCCGAATACATCGCCGGGCTGTGAGGGCCGCCGGCGGCAAGGAGATGCACTGGTGAATCCCGCAGAGCACTGCCGCCGCGCACGCGCCGCGGCTCGCTGGGGCCTCGGCCTGCTGACCGCCTTCGTCCTGCACGCCAGCGCGCTGGCGCAGGCGGCGGCCGCGGGCGAGAAGTCGCCCGACAAGGACAGCGACTACACCTGGGATGCGGCGCAGGGCGAGAAGCTGCAGGCGCTTGCCGCCAAGGGCGATGCCACGCGCGGCGAGATCAGCTTCGAAGTCTGCCAGGGATGTCATCGACGCAACGCCCAGGGTCGCCCCGACGGCAGCTACCCGCGCCTGGCCGGCCAGCATCGCAGCGTGCTCATCAAGCAGATGACCGACGTGCGCGCGGGCCGTCGCCGCAACGACACCATGCTGCCCTTCGTCGACCGTCACGTCATCGGGCCGCAGGACATCGCCGACATCGCCGTCTACCTCTCGGAGCTTCCGGTCGGATCCGACAACGGCAAGGGCCCCGGCCGCGACCAGGCCGAGGCCGAGCAGCTCTATCGCTTCCAGTGCGTCGAGTGCCACGGCGAGCAGGGGCAGGGCGATGCCGCGCGGTTCTACCCGCGCGTCAACGGCCAGCACTACCGCTACCTGCGGCGCGAGATGATCGCCATCCGCGATGGCGCGCGCGGCAACGCCGACCCGAAGATGGTCGAGATCGTGAAGCCGCTCTCCGACGCGCAGCTCGCCGCGCTCGCCGACTACATGTCGCGGCTGCCCCTGCTCGCGCCGCGCTGAACACGGGCGGGACAGCCGGACGGGTGAACAGAAGTGGCCCGCCCGGGCCACTTCCTCAGTGCACCACGCGCTCGAAGTCGAACTCGCCGTCGCGCACGTTCACCGGGATCACGTCCTTGGGCCCGAAGCGGCCTTGCAGGATGAGCTTGGAGACCGGGTTCTCGATGCGCTGCTGGATGGCGCGCTTGAGCGGGCGCGCGCCGAACAGCGGGTCGAAGCCGACCTTGGCCAGCTCGGCCAGCGCCTGCGGCGAGACGTCGAGCTTCATCTCCAGCTTGGCCAGGCGCGCGTCGAGCACCTTGAGCTGGATGCGGGCGATGTCCTCGATGTGCTTCTGGTCGAGCGCGTGGAAGACCACCGTCTCGTCGATGCGGTTGAGGAACTCCGGGCGGAAGTGCTGCTTGACCTCGGCCCACACGGCGTCCTTGATCGCCTCGCCGCTCTGCCCGGCCATCTGCATGATCAGGTGACTGCCCAGGTTGCTGGTCATGACGATGACGGTGTTCTTGAAGTCGACGGTGCGGCCCTGGCCGTCGGTGAGGCGGCCATCGTCCAGCACCTGCAGCAGCACGTTGAAGACGTCGGGGTGGGCCTTCTCGACCTCGTCCAGCAGCAGCACGGAGTACGGCTTGCGGCGCACGGCCTCGGTCAGGTAGCCGCCCTCGTCGTAGCCCACATAGCCCGGCGGCGCGCCGATCAGGCGGGCCACCGAGTGCTTCTCCATGAACTCGCTCATGTCGACGCGGATCATGTGCTCCTCGCTGTCGAAGAGAAAGCCCGCCAGCGCCTTGCACAGTTCGGTCTTGCCCACGCCCGTGGGCCCCAGGAAGAGGAAGCTGCCCAGCGGCCGGTTGGGGTCGGAGAGGCCGGCGCGGCTGCGCCGGATGGCGTCGGCCACGGCGACGATGGCTTCGTCCTGCCCGACCACGCGCTCGTGCAGCCTGGCTTCCATCTGCAGCAGCTTGTCGCGCTCGCCCTGCATGAGCTTGGACACCGGGATGCCGGTCGAACGCGAGACGACCTCGGCGATCTCCTCGGCGCCGACCATGGTGCGCAGCAGCTGCGGCGCGCCCTCCCCCTTGGCCTTGCCGGCCTCCTTGGCCTGCGCTTCCTTGAGCCGCTTCTCGAGCTCGGGCAGCTTGCCGTACTGCAGCTCGGCGACCTTGTTGAAGTCGCCCTTGCGCTTGAGCTCCTCGACCTGGTGGCGCAGGCGGTCGATCTCTTCCTTGACCTGGGCACTGCCCTGGGCGGTGGCCTTCTCGGACTTCCAGATCTCTTCCAGGTCGGCGTACTCGCGCTCGAGCTTGCCGATCTCGTCCTCGATCAGCGCCAGGCGCTTCTGCGAGGCCTCGTCGTGCTCCTTCTTCACCGCCTCGCGCTCGATCTTGAGCTGGATGAGGCGGCGGTCGAGCTTGTCCATGGCCTCGGGCTTGGAGTCGATCTCGATCTTGATCTTGGCCGCGGCCTCGTCGATGAGGTCGATCGCCTTGTCGGGCAGGAAGCGGTCGGTGATGTAGCGGTGGCTCAGCTCGGCGGCGGCGACGATCGCCGGGTCGGTGATCTCCACGCCGTGGTGCACCTCGTACTTCTCCTGCAGGCCGCGCAGGATGGCGATGGTGGCCTCCACGCTCGGCTCGTCGACGAGCACCTTCTGGAAGCGGCGCTCGAGCGCGGCGTCCTTCTCCACGTACTTGCGGTATTCGTCCAGCGTGGTGGCGCCGATGCAGTGCAGCTCGCCGCGCGCCAGCGCGGGCTTGAGCATGTTGCCGGCGTCGATCGCGCCCTCGGCCTTGCCGGCGCCGACCATGGTGTGCAGCTCGTCGATGAAGAGGATGATGCGGCCCTCGTCGGCGGCCACCTCCTTGAGCACGGCCTTGAGCCGCTCCTCGAACTCGCCGCGGTACTTGGCGCCGGCCAGCAGGCCGGCCATGTCCAGCACCAGCACGCGCTTGTCCTTGAGCGTCTCGGGCACCTCGCCGTTGACGATGCGCTGCGCCAGGCCCTCGACGATGGCCGTCTTGCCCACGCCCGGCTCGCCGATCAGCACCGGGTTGTTCTTGCTGCGCCGCTGCAGCACCTGGATGGCGCGGCGGATCTCGTCGTCGCGCCCGATCACCGGGTCCAGCTTGCCCGCGCGCGCGCGCTCGGTGAGGTCCAGCGTGTACTTCTTCAGCGCCTCGCGCTGGCCTTCGGCTTCGGCCGAATCGACCTTCTGCCCGCCGCGCACGGCCTCGATGGCAGCCTCCAGCGCCTTGCGCGTGAGGCCATGCCCGCGCACGATGCCGCCGATGTCGCTCTTGGCGTCGGCCAGGGCGAGCAGGAACATCTCGCTGGCGATGAACTGGTCACCGCGCTGCGTGGCCTCCTTGTCGGCCTGCTGCAGCAGCTGCACCAGGTCGCGCCCGGGCTGCACCGGCTGCCCCCCGCCCTGCACCTGCGGCAGGTTGCGGTTGGCCGTCTCCATCGCCGTCGCCAGCGCCGCCGTGTTGGCGCCGGCACGGTCCAGCAGCGCCTTCGGTCCGTCGGCCTGCTGCAGCATCGCCGCCAGCAGGTGGCTGGGCTCGATGTAGGGGTTGTCGCGCGCCACCGCCAGGCTCTGGGCGTCGGCGAGGGCTTGCTGGAAAGCGGTGGTCAGCTTGTCGAAGCGCATGGATCGTCCTCCGGTCTGCCGCTCAAATGGGGCAGTGCGGGGACGATTTCAAGCCGAACACACCGGCTACAAAACCGCTCCCAGCCGCCGGTAGCGCCCGCCCTGGAAGAGCAGCGGCGGCTCGTGGCTGTCGGTGAAGGCCAGCACGCGGCCGATGATGAGCAGGTGATCGCCCTCCTCCTGGCGCGAACGCGTCTCGCACAGGAAGCCCGCGGCAGCGCCCTGCAAGCGCGGCACGCCGTCCTCGCCACACAGCCACTCGCCCTGCGCGAAGCGATGCGCATGGCGCGAGGCGAAGCTGCGCGAGAGCTCGAGCTGCGACTCGGCCAGCACGTTGACGGCAAAGCGCGGCGCGGCGCGGAACGCGCCCAGCAGCGGGCTGGCCAGGCGCAGCGACCACAGCAGCAGCGGCGGCTCCAGCGAGAGCGAAGCGAAGGAGTTGACGGTCAGGCCCACCGGGCTGCCGTCCGGTGCCGCCGTGGTGACGATGGTCACGCCGGTGGCAAAGCGCCCGAGCGCGTTGCGCAGCGGGTGCGCGGAGGGCGTGGCCTGCGCGTGCTCCGGCCGCAGCGGCGCGTTCACGGCGCGTCCGCCGCCCGCGCCGACGCCGTCGCGTTGCCGGCGCGGATGCCCCAGCGCGCCAGCGCCTGGTCGTCCTCGACGCGCGCATCGACCCAGCGCGCGCCCGCGGCCGTGGCTTCCTTCTTCCAGAACGGCGCCTGCGTCTTCAGGTAGTCCATCAGGAACTCACAGGCAGCGAAGGCCTGCCCGCGGTGCGCGGCGCTCACCGCCACGAGCACGATCTGGTCCAGGGGTTGCAGCGCGCCGACGCGGTGGATGACGCGCACGGCGCAGAGGTCGAAGCGCGCCTTCGCCTCGTCGATCATGGCCTCGATGGCGCGCTCGGTCATGCCCGGGTAGTGCTCGAGCTCGAGCGACTGCACCTCGCCCGCGCCGCCGGCATGGCGGTCGCGCACGGTGCCGACAAAGGCGACGACCGCGCCCACGGCGGCGTCATGCGCGCGCAGGGCAGCGACTTCGGCGCCCAGATCGAAATCGGCGCTCTGAATGCGGACGCGAGGACTCGGCTTCACGGCGGCGAGCATTGTGGCATCCACGCCGTCCTCGCGTGCCGCGCGGGGCTTGGGCGTCGCGCGGGCCACCGTAAGCGTCGCTGCGGGCCGCCGCGGCCGGCGGCAGCAGCCCGCCGCCAAGCACCGCTCTGCAGCGACTGCGACGAGGACCGCCGCGCGCCGTGGCACGGGCGCTCAGCCGCCGGTGACGGGCGGGAAGAAGGCGACCTCGGCGTCGGCGTGGATGGGGCTGGCCTCGTCGGCCATGGCCTGGTCCAGGGCGCAGCGCAGGGCGCGATCGCGCGCCAGGCGCTCGGCATAGGCGCCGCCGCGCGCGATGAGGGCATCGCGCAGTTCGCCCAGCGTCGCGCCCACGGGCATCTCCACCGTCTCCTCGGCCCCGAAGGCCTCGCGCAGCGAGGCGAAGTAGCGCACGCGCAGCGTCATCATCCCAGCAACTCCGAGAAGGGCAGGAAGCGCACCGTGTCGCCGCGCGCGATCGTCTGCCCGGCGGGGTTGTCGATGAGGCCGTCGCCCCAGACCGCGGAGCTGAGCACGCCCGAGCTCTGGTTGGCGAAGAGCTCGAGGCCGCCGTCCTCGTTGAAGCGCGCGCGCAGGAACTCGCGCCGACGGTCGGCACGCGGCCAGTCGAAGTCCGCGCGTGCGCTCATGCCGCGCGGCAGCAGGCTGGCCGCGCCCTGCATGGCGCGCAGCACCGGCGAGACGGCGATCAGGAAGTTGACGAAGCTCGACACCGGGTTGCCCGGCAGCCCCATGAAGAGCGCCACCGAGCCGTCGTCGCAGCGCACGCCGCCGAAGGCCAACGGCTTGCCGGGCTTGATCGCCACCTGCCAGTTCTCGATCCAGCCCTGCGCCTGCACCGCCGGGCGGATGTGATCCTCCTCGCCGGTGGAGACGCCGCCCGAGGTGAGGATGAGGTCGTGCCCGATCGCCGCCTCGCGCAGCGCGGCGATGGTCGCTTCGCGCCGGTCGGGAACGATGCCGAAGTCGGTGACCTCGCAGCCCGCGGCCTGCAGCAGGCCGCGCAGCAGGTAGCGGTTGGAGTTGTAGATGGCCCCCGGCGGCAGCGGCTGCCCCGGCATGACGAGCTCGTCGCCGGTGGACATGAGCGCCACGCGCGGACGGTGCACGACGCTCAGCGTGGCCGCGCCGACCGAGGCTGCCAGTCCCAGTGCCGCCGCCGACAGGCGCGTGCCCTGGGCGAGCACGGTGGCGTCGCGGCGGATGTCCTCGCCGCGCCGGCGAATCCATTGCCCGGCGCGCGGGACGCGATTCACGCGCACGGCGCCCAGGCCCTCGCCGGGGATGGCCTCGCAGTCCTCCTGCATGACCACGGCGTCGGCGCCGGCGGGGATCTGCGCCCCGGTGAAGATGCGCGCGGCGCTGCCGCGCGCCAGCGGCTGGCCGACGACGCCGGCGGGGATGCGCTGCGCCACCGGCAGCACGGCGCCTTCGGCTGCCACGTCGGCCGCGTGCAGCGCGTAGCCGTCCATCGAAGTGTTGTCCGCCGGCGGCACGTCCAGCGTGCTCTGCACCGGCGCGGCCAGCACGCGCCCCAGCGCGTCGAAGGTCGAGACCGTCTCGGTTGCGCGGACCGGATGCGCGCGCGCGCCGGCGACGAGGCGATCCAGCACCTCGTCGAGCGGCATCAAGGGGCGTCGATCGGCCATCCTTGCCTCATGTGCTCAGCTGCAATGGGCTTCAATGTAGCGCTTGACCTCTTCCGCGTCGGCAGGCAGCACTTTGAAGCGCCGCGGCAGGTCTTCGAGCCCCTGCAGCGCCGCCGGACGCTCGGGCTCGCGGCCCAGCGCCTCGCGGATGGTGTCGGCGAACTTCGCCGGCAGCGCGGTTTCGAGCACCAGCATGGGCACGTCGGCTTGCAGGTGCTCGCGCGCGACCTTCAGGCCATCCGCGGTGTGAGGGTCGATCATCACGCCCAGGCGCTGCCAGGAATCGCGGATCGTCGCCACGCGGTCGGCGTGCGTGCTCCTGCCCGAGACGAAGCCGTAGCCGGCCACGCGCGCGAATTCCGCACCGCCGAGCGTGAAGCCGCCGTCGTGCGCGAGCAGCGGCCCAAAGAGCGCGGCGGTGCGGGCGCCGTCGCGCTGCAGCAGGTCGAAGACGAAGCGTTCGAAGTTGCTCGCCTTGGAAATGTCCATCGACGGGCTCGAGGTCTCGAAGGTCTGGGCACTGCCGCGCACGCGGTAGCGTCCGGTGCGGAAGAACTCGTCGAGCACGTCGTTCTCGTTGGTGGCGAGCACGAGCTGCGCGATCGGCAGGCCCATCATGCGCGCCACGTGGCCGGCGCAGATGTTGCCGAAGTTGCCCGAGGGCACCGCGAAGCTCACGCGCTCGTCGTTCGAGCGCGTGGCCTGGAAGTAGCCGGCGAAGTAGTAGACCACCTGCGCCAGCAGCCGCGCCCAGTTGATCGAGTTGACGGTGCCCAGGCGATGGCGCCGCTTGAAGTCGAGGTCGTTGCCCAGCGCCTTGACGATGTCCTGGCAGTCGTCGAACACGCCCTCGATCGCGAGGTTGTGGATGTTGGCATCCTGCAGACTGAACATCTGCGCCTGCTGGAAGGCACTCATGCGCCCGTACGGGCTGAGCATGAAGACGCGCACGCCCTTCTTGCCGCGCATCGCGTACTCGGCGGCACTGCCGGTGTCGCCGCTGGTGGCGCCGAGGATGTTGAGCTCCTCGCCGCGGCGCGCGAGCTCGTACTCGAACAGGCGCCCGAGCAGCTGCATCGCCATGTCCTTGAAGGCCAGCGTCGGGCCGTTGGACAGCGCCTGGAGGTAAAGCCCGTCCTCCAGCTTCTTCAGCGGCGTGATGGCCCCGGTGCCGAACACGGCGGCGCTGTAGGTCTCGCGCGTGAGCCGCTGCAGATCGACCGCCGGGATGTCGTCGATGTAGAGCGAGAGGATCTCGAAGGCGAGCTCGGCGTAGGGCAGCGCGCGCCAGCGCGACAGCGTTGCCTCGTCGACGCGCGGGTAGCGTGCCGGCAGGTAGAGGCCGCCGTCGGGCGCCAGGCCCTCGAGCAGGATGTCGCAGAAGCCTCGCGGCCTGTCGTCGCCGCGGGTGCTGAGGTACTTCAATTCAGTTCTTCCTTGCGGATGCGCACGATGGGCGCGAGCACGGTGGGCAGCGCCTGCATCAGCGCCAGCGCCTTGTCCATGCGCCCCTCGACGGTGTCGTGCGTGAGGATGATGAGGTCGGTCTGGTCCTCGCCCTCGGCGCTCTCGCGCTGCAGCACGGCGTCGATGCTGATGTCGTGCTCGGCCAGGATGCCGGTGATGCGCGCGAGCACGCCGGCCTCGTCGGCGACGACCAGGCGCAGGTAGAAGGACGTCACCACGTCCTCGATCGGCAGGATGGGCGTGTCGGCAAGCGCGCCGGGCTGGAAGGCCAGGTGCGGCACGCGGTGGTCGGGGTCGGCGGTGTGCAGCCGCGTGATGTCGACGAGGTCGGCGATGACGGCGCTGGCCGTGGGCTCGCTGCCTGCGCCCTTGCCGTAGTAGAGGGTCGTGCCGACGGCGTCGCCCTGGACGACGACGGCGTTCATCGCCCCTTCGACGTTGGCGATGAGGCGCTGCGCGGGGACGAGCGCCGGATGCACGCGCAGCTCGATGCCGCCACCCGTTCCATGCGCCGCCAGATCCTCGCGCCGCTTGGTGATGCCCAGCAGCTTGATGCGGTAGCCGAGCTGCTCGGCGTAGCGGATGTCGGCGGCCTGCAGCGCGGTGATGCCTTCGACGTAGGCCTTGTCGAACTGCACCGGAATGCCGAAGGCGATGGCGCTCATGATGGTCGCCTTGTGCGCGGCGTCCACACCCTGGATGTCGAAGCTCGGATCGGCCTCGGCGTAGCCCAGCGCCTGCGCCTGCTGCAGCGCCTGGGCGAAGTCCAGGCCCTTGGCGCGCATTTCGCTCAGGATGAAGTTGGTGGTGCCGTTGATGATGCCCGCCACCCATTCGATGCGGTTGGCGGTCAGCCCCTCGCGCAGCGCCTTGATGATGGGGATGCCGCCGGCCACGGCGGCCTCGAAGGCGACGATCACGCCCTTGCGGCGCGCGGCGGCGAAGATCTCGCTGCCGTGCACGGCCAGCAGCGCCTTGTTCGCCGTGACCACGTGCTTGCCGGCCTCGATCGCCTCCAGCACCAGGGTGCGCGCGACGCCGTAGCCGCCGATGAGCTCGATGACGATGTCGATGGCCGGGTCGGCGATCACCGCGCGCGCATCGCCGACGACGCGCGCCTTCTCGCCGACGATGGCGCGCGCACGCGCCTCGTCGAGATCGGCGACCACGGTGATGGCGATCTCGCGTCCGGCGCGGCGGCGGATCTCCTCCTGGTTGCGTTGCAGGACCTTGAAGGTGCCACTGCCGACGGTGCCGATGCCGAGCAGTCCGACCTGGATGGGTTTCATGGGGAACCGTGGTGGGTGGAAGAAGGGCTCTGAGGACTCCGGCGCCAGCGCGGCGCGCAGCCGCCAGGCAGGCGGTCAACCGCCGTGGCGGCGCCGGTAGTGGGCGAGGAATCGTTCGATGCGACCCAGCGCCTCGGTGAGGTCGTCGATGCTGGGCAGGAAGACGAGGCGGAAGTGATCGGGATCGGGCCAGTTGAAGCCGGTGCCCTGCACGATCAGCACCTTCTCGTCGGCGAGCAGGTCGTAGGCGAACTGCTGGTCGTCGGTGATCGGATAGAGCTTCGGGTCCAGGCGTGGGAACATGTAGAGCGAGGCCTTGGGCTTGACGACACTGACGCCCGGGATCGCGCAGAGCAACTCGTAGGCGAGGTCGCGCTGCCGGCACAGCCGCCCGCCGGGGGCGACGAGGTCCTTGATGCTCTGGTAACCGCCGAGCGCGGTCTGGATCGCGAGCTGCCCCGGCGTGTTTGCGCACAGGCGCATCGAGGCCAGCATGTTCAGCCCCTCGATGTAGTCGCGCGCCGTGCGCTTGTCGCCCGAGACCACCATCCAGCCGGCGCGAAACCCGCAGGAGCGATAGTTCTTCGACAGGCCGTTGAAGGTGACGAAGAGCACGTCGTCGGCGAGGCTCGCGATGCTCGTGTGGGTGTGGCCGTCGTAGAGCGTCTTGTCGTAGATCTCGTCGGCGAAGACGATGAGCTGGTGCCTGCGCGCGATCTCGACGATTTCGCGCAACAGGTCGTCCGGGTAGAGCGCCCCGGTCGGGTTGTTCGGGTTGATGACGACGATCGCCTTGGTGCGCGGCGTCAGCTTCGAGCGGATGTCGTCGAGGTCCGGCAGCCAGCCCGCGCCCTCGTCACAGCGGTAGTGCACCGGCGTGCCACCGCTGAGCGAGGTCACGGCCGTATGCAGCGGGTAGTCCGGGCTCGGGATCAGCACCTCGTCGCCGGCGTCGAGCAGCGCGTTCATGCTCATCGCGATCAGTTCGGAGGCGCCGTTGCCGAGGTAGACGTCGTCGACGCCGACGCCGGCGATCCCCTTTTGCTGCGTGTAGTGCACCACCGCCTTGCGTGGCGCGAACAGGCCCTTGCTGTCGGTATAGCCCGCGGCCTCCTGGCTCGGCAGGTTGCGGATCATGTCCTGCACGATCTCTTCGGGCGGCAGCAGGCCGAAGGCGGCCACGTTGCCGATGTTGAGCTTGATGATCTTGTGGCCCTCGTCCTCCATCAGCCGTGCCTTGTCGAGCACGGGCCCCCGGATGTCGTAGCCGACGTTGGCGAGCTTGGCGGACTTGGTGATGATCTTCAAGACGGGCCTGCGTGCTGCACTGCAAAACGTACAATTCTAGGCTTCCCGCCCCTGTGACGCGCGGCCGTGTGGCAGCGCGGCAAGGCCGCTGCGGTCAGGACGCGCCTCCCTTGAAGTTCGAGCCCGAAACCACTCCCGGCGTCAACACGATCAGCCGCCACGATCCTGGCCGCATCGTCATCGGGTCCATGCCTTTCGCCCACAGCCTGATCGTGCCCTGGCAGGGCGAGGTACGGCGCTGGCATGTCGAGCGCTACGAGCAACTCACGGCGGACGCCCTCGCGCCGCTCATCGCGCTGCAGCCCGAACTCGTGATCCTCGGCAGCGGACGGCGCCTACGCCTGGCCGGCGCGGCACTCATGCGCGCGCTCATCGAGCGTCGCATCGGCTTCGAATCGATGGACACCGCCGCGGCCTGCCGCACCTACAACGTGCTCGCCAGCGAACGCCGGCGTGTCGTCGCGGCGCTCATCCTCGAACCGGCGGATTGAATCGCCGCGGGCGGCGCTTCGGCGGCTGGCTGCCGGGAGTCGGCTGTCGGGGCCGCTTGACGCGCACTTTATAATGCGCGATTAAGTCGCCTGCGCCGCGACACCTGCCGAGAACAGCCATCCATGACGCCTGTAGTCAACAAAGCCCTTCCGGAATTCGAAGCGCTCGCCACCGGCAGCGTCAAGGTCACCCCGCAGTCGCACCTCGGCCAGGCCGTGGTCCTGTACTTCTACCCGAAGGACGGGACGCCCGGCTGCACGACCGAGGCCATGCAGTTCCGCGACCGCTACAAGGACTTCCAGAAGGCGGGCGCCATCGTCTTCGGCGTCTCGCGCGACAACATGGCCTCGCACGACAAGTTCAAGCAGAACCTCGAACTGCCCTTCGAACTGATCGCCGACACCGAAGAGAAGCTCTGCCACATGTTCGGCGTCGTCAAGAACAAGATCATGTACGGCAAGAAGGTCAAGGGCATCGAGCGCAGCACCTTCCTCATCGACGCCGAGGGCGTGATGCGCGCCGAGTGGCGCGGCATCAAGGTCGCCGGTCACGTCGACGAGGTGCTGAAGGCCGTGAAGTCGTTGAAGAAGGTCGCCTGATATCGACGCCGCGACCTCCGGCCACCGCGGCGTGGCCGATCCCCGCTTCTCCTGCCTCCCTCGCGCAAGCCGTGCAGCCCGCTGCACGGCTTGCGCGTCTTCGAGCCCGCACCATCATGCCGCTGCCCAAGCCGCCCACCCGCAAGGGTGACCTGCTCCCTACCACCGAGCTGGACATGCCAGCGCCCTCGCGCAGCGACAAGCGCGCACCCAAGGCACGCTCGGCCGGCGCGCCCGAGACCGCGCCCGAAGGCACGCTTGCGCTCCTGGACGAGCGGCCGCGACACGCGCCGCCGGCGGCCCTGCCCGCGCCCAGCGCACGACCGGGCCAGCGCCAACCGCGCGGCGAACCCTCCGCCAAGCTCTTCGTGCTCGACACCAACGTGCTGCTGCATGACCCGACGTCGCTGTTCCGTTTCGAGGAGCACGACATCTTCCTGCCGATGATCACGCTGGAGGAACTCGACGGCCACAAGAAGGGCATGAGCGAGGTCGCGCGCAACGCGCGCCAGGTCAGCCGCGAGCTCGACGCGCTGGCGCGCCTGCAGGACCGCCGCGGGCCGGCCGATGCGAAGGCCGGCATTGCGCTGGCGATGACGGGTCACCGCGAGGCCGGCGGAAAGCTCTTCTTCCAGACCGAACCGCTGGACGCGCGGCTGCCCGCCGCGCTGCCGCAGGGCAAGGCCGACAACCAGATCCTCGCCGTGGTGCAGGCCTTGCGCGAGCGACACGCGCCGCGCGAGGTGGTGCTGGTGTCCAAGGACATCAACATGCGCATCAAGGCGCGTGCGCTCGGGCTGGCGGCGGAGGACTACTTCAACGACAAGACGCTCGAGGACGGCGACCTGCTCTACACCGGCGTGCTGCCGCTTCCCGCCGAGTTCTGGGAGCGCCACGGCAAGACGATGGAGAGCTGGACGCAGGGCGGCCATACCTTCTATCGCATCAGCGGGCCGCTGGTGCCGGCGCTGCTCGTGAACCAGTTCGTCTACCTCGAGAGCCCGGGCGTGGCGCCGCTCTACGCGCGCGTGGCCGAGATCACCGGCCGCACGGCGGTGCTGAAGACCCTGCGCGACTACACGCACGCGAAGAACGCGGTCTGGGGCGTGACGGCGCGCAACCGCGAGCAGAACTTCGCGCTCAACCTGCTGATGGACCCGGAGTGCGACTTCGTCACGCTGGCCGGCACGGCGGGCACCGGCAAGACGCTGATGACGCTGGCCGCGGGCCTGGCACAGGTGCTCGACGAGCGCCGCTACAGCGAGATCATCGTCACCCGCGTCACCGTGCCGCTGGGAGAGGACATCGGCTTCCTGCCCGGCGACGAGCAGGAGAAGATGGGGCCGTGGATGGGCGCACTCGACGACAACCTCGAGGTGCTGGCACGCACCGACGGCAGCGCCGGCGAATGGGGCCGCGCCGCGACCAACGACCTCGTGCGCAGCAAGATCAAGATCAAGAGCCTGAACTTCATGCGCGGGCGCACCTTCCTCGCCAAGTACCTGATCATCGACGAGGCGCAGAACCTCACGCCCAAGCAGATGAAGACGCTGGTCACGCGCGCAGGGCCCGGCACGAAGATCGTCTGCCTGGGCAACCTGGCGCAGATCGACACGCCCTACCTCACCGAAGGTTCGAGCGGCCTGACCTATGCCGTCGACCGCTTCAAGGGCTGGCAGCATGGCGGCCACGTGACGCTCGCCCGCGGCGAACGCTCGCGGCTGGCGGACTTCGCGAGCGAAGTGCTCTGACGAGGCGAGCCCGGGCTGCCGCCTGGCCTGGCCCGGCCCGGATCAGCCCTGCCCCGGCCCGACCAGCTTGACGATCTGCTGCAGCGCGCCCGGATCCTCGATCGTCGTCAGGTCGCCCGGGTCGCGCTGCTCGCACACGGCCTGGATCGCGCGGCGCAGCAGCTTGCCCGAGCGCGTCTTGGGCAGCACGGTGACGAAGCGCACGCGCGCGGGCCGCGCGACGGCTCCGAGCTGCTCCTCGACGACCTTCATGATCTCGCCCTCGTGCTTGAGTGCGAGCTCGGGCGTGGCTGCCTTCGAGACATCCTTGAGCACGGCGAAGGCCATCGCCACCTGGCCCTTGAGCGAGTCGGCCACGCCGACCACCGCGACCTCGGCGACGTTGGCGTGGCTGGCGATGCTCTCCTCGATCTCGCGCGTGCCCAGGCGGTGGCCGGCGACGTTGATGACGTCGTCGGTGCGGCCGAGGATGAAGTAGTAGCCCTCCTCGTCGCGAATGCCCCAGTCGAAGGTGCTGTAGACCATCCGCCCTGGGATCGTCTTCCAGTAGGTCTCGATGAAGCGCGCGTCGTCGCGCCACACCGTCTGCATGCAGCCGGGCGGCAGCGGTCCCTCGATCGCCAGCACGCCCTTCTGGTTTGCGCCGGTGAGCTCCTGGCCCGTGGCCTCGTCGATGAGCCTGACGTCGTAGCCGAAGACCGCCTTGCCCGGGGAGCCGAACTTGGCCTCGGCATGCTCGATGCCGTTGCACAGCGTGAGGATGGGCCAGCCGGTTTCGGTCTGCCAGTAGTTGTCGATGATGGGCTTGCCCAGCGCGTCGGCGATCCAGCGTGCGGTCGGTTCGTCCAGCGGCTCGCCGGCGAGGAAGAGCGTGCGCAGCGAGGACAGGTCGTGCCGGCTGAGCGCCGTCGGGTCCTGCTTCTTGAGCACGCGCACCGCCGTGGGCGCACTGAACATCACCGTCACCTTGTACTTCTCGACCAGGCTCCACCAGATCGCCGCGTCGGGGCGGATCGGCAGGCCCTCGTACAGGATCGTCGCCATGCCGGCGATCAGCGGCCCGTAGACGATGTAGCTGTGACCGACGACCCAGCCGATGTCGCTGGTGCTGAAGTAGGTCTCGCCCGCCCGGCCGCAGAAGATGTGCTTCATGCTCGCCGCCAGCGCCACCGCGTAGCCGCCGGTGTCGCGCTGCACCCCCTTGGGCCTGCCCGTGGTGCCCGAGGTGTAGAGCGTGTAGCTCGGGTGCGTGGACTCGACCCACTCGCAGGGCACCTGCGCGTCGAGGTGGCGCTCGCGCAGCGCCGCCCAGTCCTCGTCGCGGCCGGCCACGCGGTCGAAGGCGACGAGCCCGCGATCGACCATCAGCACCTTGGCGGGCTTATGGCTGGAGAGCTTGATGGCCTCGTCGAGCAGCGGCTTGTAGGGCACGACCTTGCCGCCGCGGCTGCCGGCGTCGGCGCTCACGACCACCACCGGATCGGCGTCGTCGATGCGGCTGGCCAGGCTCACGCTGGCGAAGCCGCCGAAAACCACCGAGTGCAGCGCCCCGATGCGCGCGCAGGCGAGCATGGCGAAGGTCGCCTCCGGGATCATCGGCATGTAGACGAGCACGCGGTCGCCCTTCTTCACGCCCAGCGCCTTCAGTACCGAGGCCATGCGCTGGACCTCGGCGTGCAGCTCGCGGAAGCTGTAGATGCGCTCCTGCCCGGTCTCGGTGGACACGAAGACGAGCGCGTTCTGCTCGGCGCGCGCGGCCAAGTGCCGGTCGACCGCGTTGTGGCAGAGATTCGTCGTGCCGCCCACGAACCACTGCGCGAACGGCGGATTGCCGTAATCGCACACCGTCGCGAACGGCGTCTGCCAATCGATCAGCGCCGCCTGCTCGCGCCAGAAGGAATCGCGATCCTCGATCGAGCGGCGATAGAACTCTGCGTAAGACGTGCCGGTTGCTTGCGGGGTTTCCATGCTGCTGTCTCCTGGATGTCGCGGCGAGCGCCGACGGCCTCTGGCGCCGACGGCAGGGCATTAGGTTCGCAGGCGCTGACGAGCGCCTGACGCGCGCAGCCGCCAGCCGCGCCGGCGTGCGCACGAGAGGTCGAGTATCGTGCTTGCGCGCGCGTTGACACCGCTGCGGCGTGCGCCCTATCCTTGGTCGTTTGACGCGCAATCGCCCTTTGCCGATGCGCCCAGGCTGACGCCTGCGACGCCATGGTGCGGGGCTCGTGCCGGATGCCACGTCGACCACTGCTGCACCTGCCTGCACGCCTGTTCCTTGCCGCTGCGATCGCAGCCGGGGCAAACGCTGCGCATGGCGCACCGGACGACGGCCGCGAGGAACAGCGCCCGGACCTCGTGCTCCAGCTGCTGCAGGAGCGCGGCCTGTTGCACCCGGAGATGAGCACCGACACACGCGTGCTCGTGCGCCAGGTGCGCGATGCGGCCTCCGAACTCGTCGTCTCGGCGATGGGCTTCCTCGGCGTGGCCTACCGCCGCGGGGGCAGTTCGCCCGAGGAGGGCTTCGACTGCAGCGGCTTCACGCGGCACATCTTCGAGCACGGCTTGGGTCTGGTGCTGCCCCGGCGCGCCGACGAGCAGGCCAGGCACGCCGCGCTGAGCCGCGTCGCGCGCGACCAGCTCCGGCCCGGGGATCTCGTGTTCTTCAACACCATGCGGCGTGCCTTCAGCCATGTCGGCATCTACGTCGGCGAGGGCAAGTTCATCCACGCGCCGCGCTCGGGCGCACTCGTGCGCGTCGAGGACATGCGCGGCGCTTACTGGAGCCGGCGCTACGACGGCGCGCGGCGGGCCGCGCTCGACGTGATCTCGGCCGCTGACGCCGACGGCATGCCGCCCAAGCCCTGACGCCGCGAGGGCCGCCGCCGGGGCGGCACAATGGCCGGACCATGGGCGAACCCCTCATCCCGACGGCCGACCTGCGCTACGCCGCGAGCGTGCCGCAGATCCCTGCCGAAGCGCCCGCGCCCAGCGGCGCGCTGCGCGATCTGCGCGGCCGGCCCTTGCGCGACCTGCGCATCTCGGTCACCGACCGCTGCAACTTCCGCTGCACCTACTGCATGCCCAAGGAGCTCTTCGGTGCGAACTACAAGTTCCTGCCGCAGAGCTCGCTGCTGAGCTTCGAGGAGATCACGCGCACGGCGCGGCTCTTCATCGCCCACGGCGTGCACAAGCTGCGCCTGACCGGCGGCGAACCGCTGCTGCGCAAGAACGTCGAGCACCTGATCGCGATGCTGGCCCAACTGCGCACGCCCGAGGGCGAGGCGCTCGACATCACGCTCACCACCAACGGCTCGCTGCTCGCTCGCAAGGCGCAGGCCCTGCGCGACGCCGGGCTGCGACGCGTGACCGTGAGCCTGGACTCGCTCGACGATGCGGTGTTCCGGCGCATGAACGACGTCGATTTCCCGGTCGCCGACGTACTGCGCGGCATCGGCGTCGCGCAGCAGGCGGGGCTGTCGCCGATCAAGATCAACATGGTGGTGAAGAAGGGAACCAACGAGCACGAGATCGTGCCGCTGGCGCGACACGTGCGCGAGCGCTTCGGCCCGGGCGTGGTGCTGCGCTTCATCGAGTACATGGACGTCGGTGCCAGCAACGGCTGGCGCATGGACGAAGTGCTTCCCAGCGCCGAGGTGGTGGCGCGGATCGACCGCGTCTTTCCGCTGCGCCCACTCGAACCGACCGCGCCCGGCGAGACCGCGCAGCGCTGGGCCTACCGCGACGGCGGCGGCGAGATCGGCGTCATCAGCAGCGTCACGCGCGCCTTCTGCGGCAGTTGCAATCGTGCTCGCCTGTCGACCGAGGGCAAGCTCTTCCTCTGCCTGTTCGCGCACCAGGGCCACGACCTGCGCGCCTTGCTGCGCGGGCAGCGCGACGGCCGCGCCTACACCGACGCCGAGATCGCCGCGGCCATCGGGCTCATCTGGTCACGGCGCGACGATCGCTACTCTGAAATGCGCGCGCTGCAGGCCCGCGATACCGGCACCGCCGCGCGGCGCATCGAGATGCACTACATCGGGGGTTGAGCGCCGCCCGCGGCCGGCGCACGTCAGTCCGCGCCGTGCGCCGCCACGCGCCCGGCCTCCGGCGTCGTGATCTCGCCGGGAACGGCACGGCGCGCGAACAGCGTATAGACCGTGGGCACGACGAAGATCGTCAGCAGCGTGCCCAGCGACATGCCGCCGACGATCACCCACCCGATCTGCTGGCGGCTCTCGGCACCGGCGCCGCTGGCCAGCGCCAGCGGCAGCGCGCCGAGGACCATCGCACCGGTGGTCATCAGGATCGGGCGCAGGCGCAGGCTGGCCGCCTGCACCACGGCGTCCATGACGTCCAGGCCCTGCTGGCGCAACTGGTTGCTGAACTCGACGATGAGGATGCCGTGCTTGCTGATCAGGCCGACGAGCGTGATGAGCCCGATCTGCGAATAGACGTTGAGCGTGCCGCCGGTGAGCCGCATGGCCACGAGGGCGCCCACCATCGACAAGGGCACCGACAACAGGATCACGAAGGGATCGACGAAGCTCTCGAACTGCGCCGAGAGCACGAGGAAGATGAACATCAGCGCGAGCACGAACACCAGTCCGAGCGCGCCCGAGGAGTCGCGAAACTCGCGGCTGACGCCGTTGAGCTCGGTGGCATAGCCCGGCGGCAGCACGCGCGCGGCGGCCTCGTCCATGAACTGCAGCGCCTCGCCGAGCGAATACCCCGGCGCCAGGTTGGCGGTGATGCTGACCGCGCGGCGCTGGTTGAAGTGGTTGAGCTCGCGCGGGCTCACCGCCTCGCGCACCTTCACCAGCGCGGACAGCGGCACCATGACGTCGCCGCGGCCGCGCACGAAGAGGCGCTCGATGTCCTCCGGCGTCGTGCGCCCGCTGGCCGCCGTCTGCACGATCACGTCGTACTGGTCGGCGTCGCGCTTGTAGCGCGTGACGACGCGTCCGCCGAGCATGGTCTCCACGGTCCGCGCGACGGCTTCGACCGAGATGCCCATGTCGGCCGCGCGCGCACGGTCGACGTCCATGAAGATCTCGGGCTTGTTGAGCTGCAGGTCGACGTCGGGCTGCGCGATGCCGGGGTTCTTCGCGATCTCGGCCATCATCGCCTGCGTCGCGCGCGCCATGTTCTCCCAGCTGTCGCTGCTGACGATGACCACGTTCAGCGGCCGCGAGCGAAAGCCCTGGCCCAGGCTCGGCGGGGTGATCGGGAACACGCTCACGCCGGGAAGGTTCGAGAGCTTGGGGATGAGGTCCTGCTGCAGTTCGACCGTCGAGCGCGTGCGCTCCTCCCAATCCGTCGTGCGCAGCGAGCCGAAGGCGCTCGAGACCTGGCCGCCGCCGATGAAGAGGAAGCGCCGGTCGAACTCCGGGTATTCCGAGGCGATGGCCTCGATCGCGTCGAGGTAGCGCGCCGTGTACTCGAGCGAGGCGCCGTCGGGTGCGCGGATGGGCATGCCGATGACGCCGCGGTCCTCGATCGGCGCGAGTTCGCTCTTGGCGGTGCGGAAGAGCCACCAGCTGGCCGCCGCAGCCGCGAGCATCACCAGCACGACGAGCCAGCGCAGCTTCAGGCTCGCGCGCAGCACGCGGGCGTAATGCGCCGACACGGCCACCAGCACGCGCTCCATGCCACGGTCGAAGGCGCTCGGCCTGGCGTTGTGACGCAGCAGCTTGCTGCACAGCATCGGCGTGAGCGTGAGCGCGACGAAACCCGACACCAGCACCGCACCGGCCAGCGTGAGCGCGAACTCGCCGAACAGCCGCCCCGTGCGCCCGGGCGTGAAGGCCAGCGGCGCGAAGACGGTGGCGAGCGTCAGCGTCATCGCCACCACCGCGAAGCTGATCTCGCGCACGCCCTTGAGCGCGGCCTGGAAGGGCGTCATGCCCTCCTCGATGTGGCGGAAGATGTTCTCCAGCACGACGATCGCGTCGTCGACGACGAGGCCGATCGCCAGCACCAGCGCCAGCAGCGTGAGCGTGTTGATGGTGAAGCCGGCGAGCGCGATGAGCGCGAACGAGCCGATCAGGCTCACGGGAATCGTCACCAGCGGGATGAAGGACGCGCGCAGCGTGCGCAGGAAGACGAAGACGATCAGCGCCACCAGCACCACCGCCTCGGCGACCGTGGTGTAGACGGCCTTGATCGAGCGGTCGATGAAGACCGAGAGGTCGGTGGCCTGCACCACCTTGACCGAGGGCGGCAGGTCGCGCTGGATCTGCGGCATGACCTCGCGCACGCCTGCGGCGACCTCGAGGGGGTTGGCGGTGGCGTTGCGGATGACGCCGGTGGAGATCGAAGGCACGCCGTTCAGGCGCACGCGCGAGCGCTCGCTGGCCGCGCCCTCCTCCACGCGCGCGACGTCGCGCAGGCGCACGACGAAGCCGTTGACGGTCTTCAGCGCGATCTCATTGAACTGCGCCACCGTGTTCAGGTCGGTGCGCGCGGTGACGCTGAACTCGCGCTGCACGCTCTCGATGCGCCCCGCCGGCACCTCGAGATTCTGACGGCGCATCGCGTCCTCGACGTCCTGCACCGTCAGCTTGTAGGCGGCGAGCCGGTCCGGGTCGAGCCAGATGCGCATCGAGAACTGGCGGTCACCGCCGACCTGCACGTCGGCGACGCCGGGCACCGTCTGCAGCCGCGGCTTGACGATGCGGTTGACGAGGTCGGTGAGCTCCAGCGGCGACAGCGTCTGGCTGGTGTAGGCGAGCCAGATGGTCGGCGTGGCGTCGGCCTCGACCTTGGCGATCACCGGCTCGTCGACCGCGTCGGGCAGCCGACGCCGCGCGCGCGCAGCGCGGTCGCGCACCTCGGCGGCGGCGGTGTCGGGGTCCTTGGTGAGACGAAAGCGCACCGTGATGAGGCTGAACTCGGTGCGCGAGATGGAGGTGATGATGTCGACGCCGTCGATGCCGGCGATCGAGTCCTCGAGCGGCTTCGTCACCTGCGACTCGATGACCTCGCTGGACGCGCCGGGAAGCCGCGTGCTGACGGTGACCAGCGGCTCGTCGATGCGCGGGTACTCGCGCACCGAGAGCTGATCGAACGAGACCAGCCCGAGCAGGATCAGCAGCAGCGACATCACGGTGGCCAGCACCGGGCGACGGATCGAGATCTCGGACAGGCGCATTGCGCGGGCTCCAGGGGCGTCGTGCTCTGCGGCGAGGCTCAGGCGGCTTGCATCGTGCCCGGTTCAGGCCGGCACCGGGCCGCGGCCGCCGGGCGCCGCCGAGGCACCGGTGGCGGGTGCGCTGCCGGCTCCGCCCGCGGCGCCGGCATTCGGCGCGCCGCCCGAGGGCTTCAGTTCGACCACGCGCACCGGCACGAGATCGCCGCGCAGCCGGTCGTGGCCGGCGACGACGACGCGGTCCCCGGGCCGCACGCCCTGCAACAGCTCGACCTTGCCCGGCTGGCGCAGGCCCAGATGCGCCTCGATGCGCCGTGCCTGCTCGCCGCCCTTGCCGTCGGGTTCGACGCGGAAGACGTACTGCCTGCTGCCCTGCGGCAGCAGCGCCTCCTCGGGCACCATGAGGGCATCCGGCCGCACCGAGAAAACGATGCGCGGACGCGCGAACATGCCCGGTCGCAGCACCGCGCCGGTGTTGTCGACCTGCGCGCGCACGAGCAGTGAGCGGCCGTCGGCGTCTACGAGCGCGTCCAGCGCCGTCACGCGCCCCTTGAAGCTGCGCCCGGGCAAGGCGTCGATGGCGATATCCACCGCCTGCCCGACGCGCACCCGCGCCACCCAGCGCTCGGGCAGGCGGAAATCGACCAGCATGGCCGACAAGTCCTCGAGGTTGACGATGTCGGCGCCGTCCTTGAGGTAGTCGCCCAGGTTCACGTGGCGGATGCCGGCGGTGGCGTCGAAGGGCGCCAGCACCTTCATGCGCGCGAGCTGCGCGCGCGCCAACGCCACCTGCGCCTGCGCCACCTGCAGCGCCGCCTCGTTCTGGTCGACCGCGCTCTGCGAGACGAAGCCCTGCGCCACCAGCTCGCGGCTGCGCTGCAGGTTCGTGCGGGCGATCGTCGCCTGCGCCTCGGCCTGCTGCAACTGCGCGCGCTGCAGCGTGTCGTCCAGCTGCACCAGCAACTGGCCGCTCCTGACGCGCTGGCCATCGGCGAAACCGATATGCACGATGCGTCCGGCGGTCTCGGGCCGCAGCATCACGCCTCGGTGCGAGCGCAGCGAGCCCACGGCCTGCACGTCGTCGGTGACACGCAGCGCCTGCACCAAGCCCACCTCCACCGGTGTCGCCGCCACCGAACCCTGCCCGGCGCCCGCGCCGGAGCTGGAAGCGGCGGGGCCGACGGCGGCGTGGCCCGCCAGCGTGCCCCCCCTCTGCTGCCAGAGCCAGGCCGCCGCGCCGAGAACGGCGATGCCGACGACGGCGATCACGAGGTGGGTCTTCTTGGAGGGCATGCGGGAAGCTCGGAAGGTTCGAGACGCGAGGTTGGTCCGGCGTCCCGGTCTAGGCGCAAGCGGGCGCAAAAGCGGCCAAATGTACCGGCTATCGATCCGGTGCGCAGCGCACGCTAGGCCCTCACGGAGCTCACGCCCCGGTTGGCCAGCGCGTCCGCGCGCTCGTTGCCGGGGTCGCCGGCATGGCCCTTGACCCAGTGCCACTGCACCTCGTGCTGCCGGCTGAGCGCGTCCAGCCGCTGCCAGAGCTCGACGTTCTTCACCGGCTTGCGGTCGGCCGTCGTCCAGCCGCGCGCCTTCCAGCCGTGGATCCAGCTCGTGATGCCATTGCGCACGTATTCGCTGTCGGTGTAGAGCACCACCCTGCAACGCTGCTTCAACGAAGACAGAGCCTCGATCACGGCGGTGAGTTCCATGCGGTTGTTGGTCGTATGCGCCTGGCCGCCCCAGAGCTCCTTCTCGTGCGCGCCGCTGCGCAGCAAGGCGCCCCAGCCGCCCGGCCCCGGGTTGCCCTTGCAGGCGCCATCGGTGTAGATGAGGACCTCGTTCATGCCGGTTCCCGTTCACGGTGATGGGCGGCGGCCCCCTCGCGCGGGGCGATCGCCGCGGTGGTCGCGCGCGCGGCGCGACGCGGCTGAGCACGCGCCAGCCCGACCAGGCGCATGCCCTTGACGCGCTTCACGCCCTGCAGCAGATAGGCGCCGCCGAGCACAGGCCACCAGCGTTCGCCGACGCGATCCATCCACTGCAGTCGCGCCAGCCAGCGCTCGCCGCGCAAGGGGGGCCGCCAGCAGCCGAACTGGCCGCCTTCGATGGCAAACCCGAGCAGGCGCAGCCAGTCGCGCAGGCGCCAGTAGCCGATGAACTCGCCCACGCGCGACGCCTCGGCACCGCCCTCGGCGGCCGGCAGGCCCAGGCGCAGTCGCGAAAGGCGCTGCCGCAGGCCCCAGAGGCTGGTCGGATTGAAGCCGGCGATGACCACGCGCCCCTCGGGCCGCAGCACGCGCTCGACCTCGCGCAGCGTCAGGTGCGGATCGGCGGCGAATTCCAGCACGTGCGGCAGCACGACGAGGTCGATGCTGTCGGCGGCAAAGGGCAAGGCATCGAACTCGCAGCGAAGCAGGACGCGCGCGTCGGTCGCGGTTTCATCGGCGAGCCAGCGCTGCGGCATGCGATTGGCACGCAAGGCATCGAGCTCGGGCAGGCCGAGCTGCAGCGCGTGAAAGCCGAAGGCGTCGGCCACCGCGGCGTCCAGGCAGCGCTGTTCCCACTCGAGCAGGCAGCGGCCGGAGGCCGTCTGCAGCCAGGACCCCATCCCTATAATCGACATCGCACGCGCCATGGATCTCGTCGCTCTGCCCGCCTTCGCCGACAACTACATCTGGATGCTGCACGATGGTGCGCAAGCCGTGGTGGTCGATCCCGGCGACGCCGCGCCCGTGATGGCCGCGCTGGACCGCTTGCAGCTGCGTCTGAGCGCGATTCTAGTGACGCACCATCACCCGGATCACGTCGGCGGCCTGCAGGCGCTGCGCGAACGGCTCGAGGGTGTCGTCCACGGGCCGGCACGCGAGGCGATTCCGCCCCCCTTCGCGCCGCGCCGCGGCGGCGAGCGCATCGAGGTTCTCGGCCTGACCTTCGAGGTCATCGACGTTCCGGGTCATACGGCGGGGCACATCGCCTATGCGCAGTGCGACGCGGCCGCGGAGCCGCTGCTGTTCTGCGGCGACACCCTCTTCTGCGCCGGCTGCGGCCGCCTCTTCGAAGGCACGCCGGCGCAGATGCTGGCCTCGCTCGAGCGCCTGGCGGCGCTGCCGCCGGACACCCGCGTGTGCGCGGCGCACGAATACACCCTGTCCAACCTGCGCTTCGCCGCGGCGGTCGAACCCGCCAACGAAGCCATCGCCGCGCATACCGCGCATTGCCGCGCTTTGCGCGATGCCGGTCAAGCCACGCTGCCGTCGACGATCGCGCTCGAGCGGGAGATCAATCCGTTTCTACGCTGCCGCGAGCCGGCCGTGATCGCGGCCGCACTCGACGAGGGCGCCGCCGGTCCGGAACCCGTCGCGGTGCTCGCCGGACTACGCGAATGGAAGAACCGCTTTCGATGACCTTCGCCACCGCGCCCCGCCGCGGCCGGCCGGCGCGAACCCGGGGCGCCGCGGGAACTGCGGGTGTCTTCGGCGCCTTGGCCGTCGTCCTCGCCGTCCTGGCCGGCTGCGCCACCGTCGCCCCGTCCGAAGCTCCCGCTGCCATCGAAACGCCTGCGGTCGAGGCCCCTGCAGCTGCGCCGGCCGGCGAGACGCCGGCCGTTGTGCAAGACCCGCCGGCACTCGAACCCGGGCCCGCCGGACCTCCCGCCGCGGCAATGGCCGGCGCCGCGGCGCGGCGCAAGGCGTCGCCGCCGCCCCGCATGCGCCTGGATCCGCTGGACGACGCCGCGCGCGGCGACCTTTGGGCGCGCGTGCGTGCGGGCTACGCGATGCCCGACCTCGACAGCGAACTCGTGCGCAAGTGGGAGCAGTACTACGCGCAGCGCCCCGACTACGTGCAGCGCATGACCGCGCGCGGAGCGCGCTATCTCTGGCACATCGTCGAGGAGATCGAGCGGCGCAACATGCCCGGCGACCTCGCGCTGCTTCCCTTCATCGAGAGCGCCTTCGATCCGCAGGCGCTGTCGGTGGCGCGCGCGGCCGGCATGTGGCAGTTCATGCCCGGCACCGGGCGCGATTTCGAGCTCAAGCAGAACCTCTTCCGCGACGACCGGCGCGACATCCTCGCCTCGACGCGCGCGGCGCTGGACTACCTGCAGCGACTGCACGAGATGTTCGGCGACTGGCATCTGGCCTTGGCCGCCTACAACTGGGGGCAAGGCAACGTACAGCGGGCCATCGCGCGCAACGTGCGGGCCAGGCTACCCGTCGACTACGAGAACCTGCGCATGCCCGCGGAGACGCGCAACTACGTGCCCAAGCTGCAGGCGATCAAGAACATCGTCGCCCGTCCGCAGGACTTCGAGCTCGTGCTGCCGCCGCTGGAGGACCACCCGTACTTCATGACGGTGGAGATCGAGCGCGACATCGACGTCGAGCTGGCGGCGCAGTTCGCGGGTCTGACGCCTGAGCAGTTCCGACAACTCAACCCGCAGCACAACAAGCCGGTCATCCTGGCCGCGGGCACGCCGCAGATCCTGCTGCCCTACGACAATGCGAACCGCTTCGTGCGCGCGCTGCGCGCGCACGAGGGGCCGCTCGCGAGCTGGACGGCCTGGGTCGCGCCGCGCACCGTCAAGCCCCGCGAAGCCGCCAGCCAGGTCGGCATGACCGAGGAGGAGCTGCGCGAGGTCAACCGCATCCCCGCGCGCATGCTGGTGAAGGCCGGCTCGACGCTGCTGGTGCCGCGCAGCGCCAAGCATGCCGACGTGAGCGAGGAGGTGGCGGATGGAGCGCGCATCGCGCTGGCGCCCGAAGCCAAGCCGATGCGCCGTCTGCAGGTCAAGGTGCGCGGGCGCAAGCCGGTCAGCGTGACCACGCTTGCCAAGCAGCACGGCATGACGCCCAAGGCGCTGGCCGCGGCCAACGGCGTTTCGGTGCGAAGCAGCTTCGCGCCCGGCCAGCTGGTGACGGTGCTGCTGGCGCCCGCGCGCCCCAGCGCCCGGCCGGGTGCGCGCGCCAAGGTGCAGCAGGCCGCCGCGCGCAGCACACGCACGGTGCAATCGACCCCGAAGAAACCTCAGAAGCCGGCCAAGCGCGCCGCGCGGCCTGCGACCTCGAGCGCGCGCGTCGCCGCACGCTGAGGCCGGCACGGGAGACAGCGGCTTGCCGCAGGTGCGCCCGCGGCGCGGCATCAAACGCGGAACGACTCCCCGCAGCCGCAGCGGTCCTTTTCCAGCGGATTGCGAAACCTGAAGGCCTCGTTGAGCCCCTCGCGCACGTAGTCGAGCTCGGTGCCGTCGATGAAGGGAAGGTTCTTCGGGTCGACGAGCAGCTTGATGCCCTGCACTTCGTAGACGAGCTCGCCGGGACCGACCTCGTCGGCGTACTCGAGCTTGTAGGACAGGCCCGAACAGCCCGAAGCCTTCACGCCCAGGCGCACGCCCACGCCCTTGCCGCGCTGCGAAAGATTGCGCGCAACGTGCCGTGCGGCCGCCTCGGTCATCGTGATCGCCATGCCGGTATTCCTCGATTCGTCAGATGGGGGATTGTCGTCCGCGCAGGCGAGCCACGCTGGCCTGCAGGCATTGGACGGTGTCGTCGACCTCGCGCGCCGTGGTGAAGCGTCCCATCGTGAGCCGCAGCGAGGCGTGCGCCTGCGCGTCGTCGAGGCCCAGTGCGCGCAGCACGTGGCTGGGCTCCAGGCTGGCCGAACTGCAGGCCGAGCCCGAGCTCGCCGCCACCCCCGTCAGGCTCTCGAGCAGCAGCGGACCTTCGATGCCCTCGAAGGAGACGTTGACGTTGTGCGGCACGCGCCTTCGCGGGTGGCCGTTGAGGCGCACGCCGCCGATGCCCTCGATCCCCTGCAAGAGGCGCTGCTGCAGCGTGCGCATGCGAGCGCATTCGGCATCCATCTCGGCCGCCGCGAGCGCGAAGGCGGCGCCCATGCCGACGCACTGGTGCGTGGGCAGCGTGCCGCTGCGCAGGCCGCGCTCGTGTCCGCCGCCGTGCATCTGTGCCGCGAGCCGCACGCGCGGCTTGCGGCGCACGTAGAGCGCGCCGATTCCCTTGGGGCCGTAGCTCTTGTGCGCGGTCAGGCTCATGAGATCGACGGGCCAGCGGCGCAAGTCGATGGCGAGCTTGCCGCTGGCCTGAGCGGCATCGACGTGCAGCAGCACGCCGCGCTCGCGGCAGATGGCACCGAGGGCCTCGACGTCCTGCACGACACCGGTCTCGTTGTTCACGAGCATCACGGAGGCGAGCACGGTGTCCGGACGCAGCGCGTCGCGGAAGCGCTCGAGGTCGAGCAGACCGTCCGGGCACACGTCCAGCAGCGTGAGCTCGCAGCCCTGGCGCCGGAGCTCGTGCGCCACGTCGAGCACGGCCTTGTGCTCGGTGGCGACGGTGACCAGGTGACGTCCGCGCGCCGCCTCGTGCAGCAAGGCCCCCTTCAAGGCGAGGTTGTCGCTCTCGGTGGCGCCGCTGGTCCAGACGATCTCGGCCGGCTCGGCACCGATCAGAGCCGCCACCTGCGCGCGCGCGTGCTCGACCGCCTCCTGCGCGCGCCAGCCGAAGGCGTGGCTGCCCGAGGCCGGGTTGCCGAAGTCCTCGGCAAGCCAGGGCAGCATGCACGCGACGACGCGACGGTCCACCGGCGTCGTCGCCGCGTAGTCCAGGTAGATGGGCTCGCCTGCGCCGGACGCGCGCGGCGCGGCTGCGCTCACTTGCGCAAGGCAGCGCCGAGCGCGAACACCGAGTTCGGCGCCGTGATCTTGATCGGCTTGACCACGGGCTGGCTGGAGATGGCCCGCTTGACGGGGGCCTCATCGATGGAGACGCCCTTGGCGAGCTGCTCGTCGACCAGCTTCTTCAAGGAAATCGAGTCCAGATACTCGATCATCTTCGTGTTCAGGCTCGTCCAGAGGTCGTGCGTCATGCACTTGCCCATCTGCTCGCCCATGCAGTTCTCCTTGCCGCCGCAGCTCGTGGCGTCCATCGGCTCATCGACGGCGACGATGATGTCGGCCACCGAGATCTCCGCCGACGCGCGCCCGAGCGAGTAGCCGCCACCCGGGCCGCGCGTGCTCTCCACCAGTTCGTGGCGCCGCAGCTTGCCGAAGAGCTGTTCGAGATAGGACAGCGAGATGTGCTGGCGCTGGCTGATGGCCGCCAGCGCCACGGGCCCGGCGCCCGAGCGCAGGGCGAGATCGATCATCGCGGTCACGGCAAAACGCCCCTTGGTGGTCAGTCGCATCTTGATCTCCTGTCGGCAGTGATGGGCAACGCCTGCCGTCGGCGCGGGTCCGCTTGAACCATCTTGCCCGGCGCGGCCACAGCCGGCCAGGGAATACCCCCGACTGAAATCCCGACTGCTGTTGTCAAGTATACACAAGACCCACCAAAACAATCAAGCATTCAGCGTGGGACCGCTCGCTCGGCGTCGCGCGCCGCGAGCTCCTCGCGCAGGGCGCGCACCAGCCCTTCGCAGGCATCCTCGACCAGATCCAGCATGTGCTCGAAGTCCCGTCCCGAACCATAGTACGGATCGGGCACCACCGGCTGGTCGCGATATCGCTGCGCATGGTTCATCAGCAATTCGACGCGCGCGCGCGCTTCGGGCGGCGCCATGCGCTCGAGCCAGCGCCGGTGGCCCTCGTCCATCGCCAGCATGCGGTCGAAGCGCATGAAGTCGCCTCCGACGACGCGCCGTGCGCGCAGCGCAGAGAGGTCGTAGCCGCGGCTGCGCGCGGCGGCGATGGCGCGCGGGTCGGGCGCCTCGCCGGCGTGCAGGTCCTGGGTTCCGGCAGACCCGACCTCGATGCGAGCGCCCAGGCCCAGGGCATCGAGGCGGGCGCGCAGCACGCCCTCGGCGGTGGGTGAACGGCAGATGTTCCCCGAACAGACCATGAGCACGCGCAGCGTCGGCGCCGCGCCTCGCCCCAGCCAGCGGCGCAGCGCCTTCATGTCCCCTCCGCGGAGGCGGCCGGGGGATGGTCGTGTCCGGCCGCACCGAAGGCCTGTTCGCGCAGCAGCGCGAGCTGGTCGCGCACGCGCGCGGCGCGCTCGAACTCGAGGTTGCGCGCGTACTCCAGCATCTGCTTCTCCAGCGCCCTGATGCGCTTGCCGAGGTCCTTTTCGCCCATGGCCTCGACCTCGGCCGCCGCGCGCGCGGCCTGCGCCTCCTCGCGCGCCACCTTGTCGGAGACGACGCCGTCGATGAGATCGCGGATGCGCTTGCGCACCGTGCGCGGCGTGATGCCGTGCGCGGCGTTGAAGGCGAGCTGCTTGACGCGCCGGCGCTCGGTCTCGTCGATGGCGCGGCGCATCGAGCCGGTGATGGCATCGGCGTAGAGGATGGCGCGCCCGTTGAGGTTGCGCGCGGCGCGGCCGATGGTCTGGATGAGGCTGCGCTCGGCGCGCAGGAAGCCTTCCTTGTCGGCGTCGAGGATGGCCACCAGGCTGACCTCGGGCAGGTCCAGGCCCTCGCGCAGCAGGTTGATGCCCACCAGCACGTCGAACTGCCCCAGGCGCAGGTCGCGCAGGATCTCCACGCGCTCGACGGTGTCGACGTCGCTGTGCAGGTAGCGCACCTTGACGCCGTTGTCGGCGAGGTAGTCGGTGAGCTGCTCGGCCATGCGCTTGGTGAGCGTGGTGACAAGCACGCGCTCGTCGCGCGCCACGGTGTCGCGGATCTCCTGCAGCAGGTCGTCGACCTGCGTCGCCGCCGGCCGCACCAGGACCTCGGGGTCGACCAGGCCCGTGGGCCTCACCACCTGCTCGACCACCTGCGCCGCGTGCGTGCGTTCGTACTCCGCGGGTGTGGCCGAGACGAACACGACCTGGCGCATCTTGCGCTCGAACTCCTCGAACTTCAGCGGCCGGTTGTCGAGGGCGCTGGGCAGGCGAAAGCCGTACTCGACGAGCGTCGTCTTGCGCGCGCGGTCGCCGTTGTACATGCCGCCGAACTGGCCGATGAGGACGTGGCTCTCGTCCATGAACATGATGGCGTCGGCGGGCAGGTAGTCGACCAGCGTCGGCGGCGGCTCGCCCGGCGCCGCGCCCGAGAGGTGGCGCGTGTAGTTCTCGATGCCCTTGCAGTGCCCGACCTCCTGCAGCATCTCGAGGTCGAAGCGCGTGCGCTGCTCGAGGCGCTGCGCCTCCACCAGCTTGCCCGCGGCGACGAGCTCGGCCAGACGCTCGCGCAGCTCGGCCTTGATGGTCTCGATCGCCGCCAGCACGCGCTCGCGCGGCGTCACCCAGTGGCTCGAGGGGAAGACGGTGAAGCGCGGAATCGCCTGCCGCACCTGCCCGGTGAGCGGGTCCAGCAGCTGCAGCGACTCGACCTCGTCGTCGAAGAGCTCGATGCGCAGGGCGAGCTCGCTGTGCTCGGCCGGGAAGACGTCGATGACGTCGCCGCGCACGCGAAAGCTGCCGCGCGCGAAGTCGATGTCGTTGCGCTGGTACTGCATGCGCACGAGGTGCGCGATGAGCTCGCGCTGGCCGATGCGGTCACCGGTGCGCAGCGTCATCACCATCTGGTGATAGTCGGCCGGGTTGCCGATGCCGTAGATCGCGCTCACGCTGGCGACGATGACGACGTCGCGCCGCTCGAGCAGGCTCTTCGTCGCCGACAGCCGCATCTGCTCGATGTGCTCGTTGATGGCGCTGTCCTTCTCGATGAAGAGGTCGCGCTGCGGCACGTAGGCCTCGGGCTGGTAGTAGTCGTAGTAGCTGACGAAGTACTCGACCGCGTTCTTCGGGAAGAACTCGCGGAACTCGCTGTAGAGCTGCGCGGCCAGGGTCTTGTTGGGCGCGAAGACGATCGCCGGCCGCCCCAGGCGCGCGATGACGTTGGCCATGGTGTAGGTCTTGCCCGAACCGGTGACGCCCAGCAGCGTCTGGTACACGAGCCCGTCCTGCACGCCCTCGACGAGCTCGGCGATGGCCGTCGGCTGGTCGCCGGCCGGGGCGAAGGCCTGTTGAAGCAAGAAGGGCGAGCCGGGAAAGCTCGTCAGCTCCGCTGCCGGCGGCGTGCTGGACGGGGCTTGGGCCGTGGGGACTTCGTTCATGGCGGCCTTCGCAGGCAGACGGGTTCGGGCTTGCGCCGCAAGGCGGCTCGATAGAATCGGCGCTGGCGGCCCTGTGCTGCGGCCAAGCGCAACCGGCAAGCGTAGCGCAAGCCGCCCGCCCACCCTTTTCCTCGTTCTCCAGGCCCGGTTCGAACCGCGGCTTCGCCACCCATGACCGCCTCCGCCTCCCTCTTTGCCGCCGTTGACCTGGCGCCGCGCGACCCCATCCTCGGCCTCAACGAGCAGTTCGCCGCCGACCCCAACCCGGCCAAGGTCAACCTCGGCGTCGGCGTCTACTTCGACGATGCCGGCAAGCTGCCCGTGCTCGAATGCGTGGCCGCGGCCGAGAAGCAGCTCTTCGCCAACCCCAAGGCCAAGAGCTATCTGCCCATCGACGGCATCGCCGCCTACGACAAGGCGGTGCAGGCGCTGGTCTTCGGCGCCGACTCGCCGCTGCTTGCCGCGGGCCGCGTGGCCACGGTGCAGGCGCTCGGGGGCACGGGCGGCCTCAAGCTCGGCGCGGACTTTCTCAAGCGCGTCGTGCCCGACGCCAAGGTGCTCATCAGCGACCCGAGCTGGGAGAACCACCGCGCCCTGTTCACGAACGCCGGCTTCACGGTCGAGAGCTACCCCTATTACGACGCCGCCACGCGCGGCGTGCGCGCATCGGACATGCTCGCCGCCCTGCAGGCCGCGCCCGCGGGCAGCATCGTCGTGCTGCACGCCTGCTGCCACAACCCGACGGGCTGCGACCTCACGTCCGAGCAGTGGGCGCAGGTGGTGCAGGTCGTGAAGGCGCGCGATCTGGTGGCCTTCCTCGACATGGCCTACCAGGGCTTCGGCGAGGGCATCGCCGAGGACGGCGCGGTCGTCGGCCAGTTCGCCGCCGCGGGCCTGAACTTCTTCGTCTCGACCTCGTTCTCCAAGAGCTTCTCGCTCTACGGCGAGCGCGTGGGCGCGCTGAGCGTGGTCTGCGCCGACCGCGACGAAGCGCAGCGCGTGCTCTCGCAGCTGAAGATCGTCATCCGCACCAACTACTCCAACCCGCCGACCTTCGGCGCGCAACTCGTCGCCACCGTGCTGAACACGCCCGAACTGCGTGCGATGTGGGAACGCGAACTGGCCGGAATGCGCGAGCGCATCCGCGCGACGCGCCGCGCCCTGGTCGAGAAGCTGCAGGCCGCCGGCGTGAAGGGCGACCTCGCCTACATCACGCGGCAGAAGGGCATGTTCAGCTACTCGGGGCTGTCCCGCGAGCAGATGCAGCGCCTGCGCAGCGAGTTCGGCATCTACGGCCTCGATTCCGGGCGCATCTGCGTCGCCGCGATCAACAGCCGCAACCTGGACACCGTGGTCGCCGCCCTGGCCGAGGTGATGTCCTGACTCGCACCCCACAAATGGGGGGCTGCCGCTGGTGTTTTCCCCGGTTCGCCAAAGCCCACGCGGGAGCAGCATGAATGTCAACAGTTGTATTTTTGCTGCACTGCATCAAATTGGACTCGCGTGTCAGCACCTCACCATGGTTTGACGTGCATCATTGTCCAGCGGCGTACCGCAGCCCAGGAGGCCCGGATTGCTCTACCAGATCTATGAAACCCAGCGTGCGCTGATGGCTCCGTTCGCGGAGTTCGCCAGCGCCTCGGCCAAGCTCTACGACCACCCGCTTTCGCCCTTCGCGCACCTGCCTCTGGCACAGCGCCTGTCGGCGGGCTTCGACCTGCTGCACCGCCTGGCCAAGGAGTACGAGAAGCCGCCGTTCGAGATCACGACCGCCACCGTCAACGGCGTCGAGGTCGCGGTGCAGGAGCAGGTCCGCGCCCGCAAGCCCTTCTGCCGGTTGCTGCGCTTCAAGCGCTTCACCGACAACCCGAAGGCGCTCGAGGTGATGAAGTCGCAGCCCACGGTGCTCGTGGTGGCGCCGCTCTCGGGCCACCACGCGACGCTGCTGCGCGACACGGTGAAGAGCCTGCTGCACGACCACAAGGTCTACATCACCGACTGGATCGACGCGCGCATGGTTCCGCTCGAAGCCGGAGCCTTCCGACTCGACGACTATGTCGCCTACGTGCAGGACTTCATCCGCCAGATCGGCCCTCACGTGCACGTGATTTCCGTGTGCCAGCCGACCGTGCCGGTTCTGGGCGCGATCTCGCTGCTGTCCAGCAACGGCGAGCCCACGCCGCGCACGATGACGATGATGGGCGGTCCGATCGACGCCCGGCGCAGCCCGACAACGGTCAACAACCTGGCGGTCAACAAGAGCCACGGCTGGTTCGAGCGCAACGTCATCTACCGCGTGCCGCCGAACTACCCCGGTGCGGGGCGGCGGGTCTACCCCGGCTTCCTGCAACACGCCGGCTTCGTGGCGATGAACCCGGACCGCCATGTCTCGTCGCACTACGACTACTTCCTCGACCTGATCCAGGGTCACGACGACAACGCCGAGGCGCACCGGCACTTCTACGACGAGTACAACGCCGTGCTCGACATGCCGGCCGAGTACTACCTCGACACCATCCGCACCGTGTTCCAGGATTTCGCGCTCGTCAACGGCACCTGGCAGGTCGCGGGGCAACTCGTGCGGCCGCAGGACATCGTCGGCCCGGCCCTGTTCACCATCGAAGGCGAACTCGACGACATCTCCGGCGCCGGGCAGACGCACGCGGCGCATGACTTGTGCACCGGCATCGCCAGCGAGCGCCGCTTCCGCATGGACGTGAAGGGCGCCGGGCACTACGGGATCTTCTCGGGCCGGCGCTGGCGCGAGACGGTGATGCCGGCGCTGCGCCGCTTCATCGCGCGTCACAACGAGCCCGCGGCCACGCCGCTGTCCGCGCGGGGCGTCCGCCGCGTGAAGTGAAGACCGCGGCCGAAGCGCTGGCGGCCCTGCTGGCCGACGCGCTGCCGCAGACCCAGTGCCGGCGCTGCGGCTACGCCGACTGCGACACCTACGCGCAGGCCATCGCGAACGGCCGGGCCGACCTCGACCGCTGCCCGCCCGGGGGTGCCGAAGGCATCGCCCGCCTCGCGCGCCTGAGCGGCCTGCCCGCGCGCGCGCTCGACCCCGACTGCGGCGAGGAGGGGCCTCGCGGCCTGGCGGTGATCGACGAGGCCGCGTGCATCGGCTGCACGCTGTGCATCCAGGCCTGCCCGGTGGACTGCATCGTCGGCGCGCCCAAGCGCATGCACACGGTGATCGACGACCAGTGCACCGGCTGCGCGCTGTGCGTGCCCGCCTGCCCGGTGGACTGCATCACCATGCAGCCGGTGAGCGGCGAGCTGAGCGGCTGGCAGGCGTGGAGCGAGGAACAGGCGCGTTCGTCGCGCGCGCGCTACGCCGCTCGCCGCGCGCGGCAGCAGCGTGCGCAGCGCGAGCACGACGAGCGCCTGGCGCGGCATGCAGCGGGCGCGGCGGACGCATCGAGCACGGCCGATCCGGTGCCGGGCGACGCGCGGCGCCGCGCCATCCTCGAGGCCGCGCTGGCACGCGCGCGCGCACAGCGCGACGACAATCGGTCGCGATGATCACCGCCGCCGACACCGAGCGCCTCTTCGCGACCCTCGCCGCGGCCAATCCGCAACCGCTGCCCGAACTGCAGTACAGCAGCGCGTTCGAACTGCTGGTCGCGGTGATGCTGTCGGCGCAAGCCACCGACGCCGGCGTCAACAAGGCCACCCCCGCGCTCTTCGCGCGCGCACCGACCCCGCGCGCCATGCTCGCGCTCGGCCTGGAGCAGGTGACCCTGCACATCCGCAGCATCGGGCTCTTCCGCACGAAGGCGCGCAACCTGCTGCAGACCTGCGCCCTGCTCCTCGAGCGCCACGGCGGCGAGGTGCCGCGCGCGCGCGCAGCGCTCGAGGCGCTGCCCGGCGTCGGCCGCAAGACCGCCAACGTGGTGCTCAACGTCGCCTTCGGCGAGCCGACGATCGCCGTCGACACGCACGTCTTCCGCGTCGCCAACCGCACCGGCCTGGCGCCGGGGCGCAACCCGCTGCAGGTCGAACAGCTGTTGCTGCGCCGCATCCCCGCGGCCTACCTGCGGCAGGCGCACCACTGGCTGATCCTGCACGGCCGCTACGTCTGCCTGGCGCGCAAGCCGCTGTGCGAGCGCTGCAGCGTGAGCGCCTGGTGCGAATACGGGCGACACCTACAATCGCCATCGGCGCGTTCTTCGCAACGCCCGCCCGGGGGCCCATGACCAAGCTGCACGACCTTGCCGAACGCGTGGACCGCCTCGTGCTGCGGCACGAGGAGCTCAAGCGCACCCACCAGCTGATGGAACAGCAGCTGCAGGCGGTGACCGCCGAGCGCGACAGCCTGAAGTCGCGCCTGGCGGCCGCGCGCGCGCGCATCGACGCGCTGCTCTCACGCCTGCCTGCCGATGGCGGCGCGGAGGCCAAACCGTGAAGCAGATCGAGGTCACGATCATGGGCCACGGCTACCTCCTGGGCTGCCCGGAAGGCGGCGAGGCCTTGCTCGCCCAGGCCGTGGCCCGCGTCGACCAGGAGATGAGCCACATCCGCGACAGCGGCAAGGTCAAGGCGCGCGAGCGCATCGCCGTGCTCGCTGCGCTGAACCTCGCCTATCTGCTGGCGGAAGCGGCTCAGCGGCCCGGCATCGACCCGGCGGCGCCGGCGCGGGCCGCGTTCGATGCCGAGGGCATCGACGTCGATGCGTTGATGCACCGCGTCGATGCCGCGCTCGGCGGCGACGGCCAACTGCTGTAGCTCGCGCCCGGCGCCGCGCCTTGCAGGCGCAAACGCGGCAGGGTGTGACCTGGGTCGCGCCGCGCGCACGCCGACGGTCCTAGAATGACGGCGTCCGTCGTGCGCTGCGGGTCCAAATTTCCTTGTTCCGATGCTCCATGAGCAGGGCTTGGAAAATCGCTCGGCTGGTGTGAGCATCTCGCGTCAGATGAACCCGAAGCCCTGCTGACCTCGCCCACCTGATCCTCTGCTGAAGGTTCAGGGACACGACCCCGGTTCACGGCGGACACCCTTCGCCGCGTCCAGCGCGCGCCCGCACCACCCGCCTTGTCGCTCTTGTCCCTGCCCGCCCTTCGCTTCGCCCAGCCCGTCGACGGGATTCGCCCGCGGGCAGGTGCGGCGGCCGCCGGCCGCGGGGCGCAGCCGTGACGCTCGACGGGTGGCTGCTGCTGGAACTGCTGGCGCTGGGCAGCGTCGCGGGCTTCATGGCCGGGCTGCTGGGAATCGGCGGCGGCATGATGATGGTGCCGATGATGACCTGGATCTTCGGCCGGATCGGCGTCGAGCCCGGGCAGGCCGTGAAGATGGCGATCGCCACGTCGATGGCGACGATCGTCTTCACCTCGCTTTCGAGCGTGCGCGCGCACCATGCGCGCGGCGCCGTACGCTGGGACCTGCTGCGCGGCCTGGCGCCGGGCATCGTCGTCGGCGGCCTGCTCACGGGCGCGGGAATCTTCGCCGCCCTCGACGGCCGCGGCCTGGCGCTCTTCTTCGCCGCCTTCATCGGCTTTTCGGCGCTGCAGATGCTGCGTGACCGCAAGCCCAAGCCCTCGCGCCAGATGCCCGGACACGCGGGTCAGGTGGCGGTGGGGGGGCTCATCGGCTTCGTCTCGGGCCTGCTCGGCGCCGGCGGCGCCTTCCTCTCGGTGCCCTTCATGACCTGGTGCAACGTGCCCATCCGCGAAGCCGTCGGCACCAGCGCCGCGCTGGGCTTCCCGATCGCGGCCGCGAACACCGTCGGCTATCTGATCGCTGGCCGTGCGCTGGCGCCTGCACTGCCCGGCGCCTACGGCTATCTCTACCTGCCGGCGCTCGTGATCATCGCCGTGGCCAGCGTCAGCCTGGCACCCCTGGGCGCCCACGTCGCGCATCGCACCGACACGCGGCTCCTGAAGCGCATCTTCGCCGTCATGCTGCTCGGCCTGGCGGCCTACATGGCCTGGCAATCGCGGCGCGGCTGATCAGGCGTCGTCCAGGCGGATGCTCGCCAGCGTCACGTGGTTGCCGCCGCGACGGCGCGCCTGGACCAGGGCGGCCTCGCACGCGTTCATCAGTTCGGGCAGCGTCTGCGCGGTATGGGGGAAACTCGCCACGCCCATGGCGACGGTGAAACCCAGTTCGCGCCCGTCCAGCATCACGATCTGCGTCGCGCAGCGTCGGCGCAAGCCCTCCATGCGCGCGTGCGCGGTGGCCAGGCCGACGCCCGAGAGCAGCACCGCGAAGCGCTTGTCGTCGAGGCGGCACGAGGCGTCCATTGCCCGCGTGCCGCTGCGCAGCAGGCGCCCAACGGCTTCGAGGACGAGCGCACGCGCGGGTTCTCCGGCGGCCTGCACGTCGGGCGCTGCGGGATCCAGTTCGACCAGCACGAGCGCGAACTCGCGCTGCTCGCGCGTCGAGAGGTCGGCCTCGCGCCGCAACTGGTCCTCGAAGTGCGCGCGTGTGTAGAGACTCGTCGCCGGATCGCGCAAGGCCTGGTCCGCGAGTTCGCGCCGCAACTCGGCGTTGCTTCGCTGCAACTGCTCCACCTGGTCGAGCGCGGTCTGCAATTGCCGCTGCTGCTGGCGCTCGGCCGCGCAGTCGAACCAGAGCGCGCCGAGTTCCTTGCCCTGCACCAGACGCAGCACGCGGAACTCGCGCACCTGCCCATGCCGCTCGAGGCGATGCTCGCTCCACAGCGGCGCCGCCTGCGCCAGCGCGGTCTGCTCGGCTGCGCGCAGCGCACTGGCCGTCGCGCCGTCGAACCACTCGATGTCGCCATGGCCGCGCACTTCGGCCGCGGAACGGCCGAGGAAGACCGCCATCGCCTCGTCGACGTGCAGGTAGCGACCGCTGGCCGCGTCCTTCACCGCAAGCATGCCGCCTTCACGCGCCAGCAGCGCGCGCAGCAGGGCCGCAACCAACGGCATCGGCGCCGCCACGGCAGCGCTGTCCCCGGGCTCGATCGTCGTCACCGCGTCGCTCATGGAAGCAAGCTTAGACGAAGTCGGTGCGAACCGATTCGCCAAGGAAGACGCCTTGAAGAACGCCATCAAGACGCGCTAGAATCCGCTTTTTTCCGGCGCGAACGCGCATTGGAACCGGTTTTCCCCCCAACCCGCCCACGCATGACCACGATTCGCGTCAAAGAGAACGAGCCGTTCGACGTCGCCCTGCGCCGCTTCAAGCGCACCATCGAGAAGATCGGATTGCTGACCGAACTGCGCGCACGCGAGTTCTACGAGAAGCCCACCTCCGAGCGCAAGCGCAAGAAGGCCGCTGCGGTCAAGCGCCATTACAAGCGCGTGCGCAGCATGCAGTTGCCCAAGAAGCTGTACTGAGGAGCCGGCGAGCACGCCACCGGGCCCGCGCGGGCGACCGCAGCGGGCTTTGTCGTGTTTCCGGCGCGGCGCAAAGAGCAAGACGATGAGCCTGAAGGATCGCATCACCGACGACATGAAGGCCGCCATGCGCGCCAAGGACGCGGCGCGGCTCTCCGCGATCCGCATGCTGCTGGCGGCGTGCAAGCAGCGCGAGGTCGACGAGCGCATCGTCCTCGACGATGCCGCCGTCGTCGCCATCGTCGACAAGCTGATCAAGCAGCGCAAGGACTCGGTCGCGGCCTTCGAGCAAGGGGGCCGCGCCGAGCTCGCCGCCAAGGAGGCCGCCGAGATCGCGGTGCTCGCCGCCTACCTGCCCGAGCGCCTCTCGCCCGCGCAGGTGCAGGCCGAAGTCGCGGCGCTCGTCGCCGAACTCGGTGCCAGCGGCCCCGCCGACATGGGTCGCACGATGGCCGCGGCCAAGGCACGGCTCGCCGGCAAGGCGGAGATGAGCGCCGTATCCGCGGCGGTGAAGGCGGCCCTGGCGCGTTGAGCCGATGAACATCACCACGCAAGCCGCGCCCCTGTACCTGCGGCAGATCGGGCCCGGGATCTACGCCGCGCCGCAGCTCGATGCAGCGGCGATGGCCGAGGCCGCGCGCCAGGGATTTCGCGCCGTCGTCAACAACCGGCCCGACTTCGAACACGACCCCGACCAGCCGACGAGTGCCGACATCCAGGCAGCGGCGCTCGCGCAAGGGCTCGAGTACCGCTTCCTTCCCGTCGACGGCGGCTACCAGTCGCCCGAGGAGGTGGCGGCGATGGTGCGCCTGCTGGCCGAACTGCCGCGGCCGCTGCTGCTGTTCTGCCGCTCGGGCGCGCGCTCGACGCGCCTGTACCACCTCGCGCAGCAGGCCTGACGCGCCCCCGCGCGAACGCCCGCGGCGGCCTCTGCTGCCGGCGGGTCCTACTGGCCCGCGAGCTTCATGCGCTCGACGAGCACCGAGCCGATGGTGCGCGTTCCCGAGGTGTAGGCGTCGGCCCCCACGGCGACGATGTCGCGCAGCATCCGGCGCAGGTTGCCCGCGATGGTGATCTCCTGCACGGGGTAGGCGATGCACCCGTCCTCGACCCAGAAACCGGCCGCACCGCGCGAATAGTCGCCGGTGACGCCGTTGACGCCCTGCCCCATCAACTCGGTGACGAAGAGGCCGCGGTGCAGGCGGCGGATCATCGCGTCGAGGTCGTCCTGCACCGACGTCAGGCGGCTCGTCAGCACCAGGTTCTGCGCGCCTCCAGCGTGGCCGGTGGTCTTCATGCCGAGCTTGCGCGCCGAATAGCTGGAGAGGAAGTAGCCTTCCAGCAGCCCGCCGTCGACGACGCGGCGCGCGCGCGTGCGCACGCCCTCGTCGTCGAACATCGCGCTGCCCTTGCCCTTGGCGACATGCGGATCCTCGAAGACGTCGACATGCTCGGGCAGCACGCGCGTTCCCAGGCTGTCGAGCAGAAAGCTCGCCTTGCGGTAGAGCGGGCCGCCCGAGACCGCCGTCACCAGCGAACCCAGGAGACCGACGGCCACCGTCGACTCGAACAGCACCGGCACCTCGGCTGTCGGCACGCGCCGCGGATTCAGCCGCGCGAGCGCGCGCTCGGCGGCGTAGCGCCCCACCGCCTCCGGCGTCGCGAGATCGGCCGGATCCCGCATCGAGCTCGACCAGGCGTCGCGCTGCATGTGGCGCCCGCGGCCGGCGATCGGCGACACCGAGAGAAAGTGGCGCGAACTGGCATACCCACCGCGGAAGCCGCGTGTGTTGCCGGCCCAGAAGTGCGACTGCTGCGCCGAGACGCTCGCCCCCTCGCTGTTGGCGATGCGGCGGCTGGTGGCGCGTGCGGCGTCCTCGCAGCGCAGCGCGATCGCCGCAGCCTGCGCGGCGTCGATGGCCCAGGGATGGAAGAGCTCGAGATCGCGCGCCACCTCGTCGGGTCGTGCCAGATCGTCGGCGTCGGGCAGCCCCGCCGCCGGATCCTCGGCGGTGAAGCGAGCGATGTCGTAGGCCGCCTGCACGGTGCGCGCGATCGCCGCCGGCGAGAAGTCCGAGGTGCTGGCGTTGCCACGGCGCTGCCCGAGGTAGACGCTGACGCCAAGCGACTTGTCGCGGTTGCGCTCGACGTTTTCGAGTTCACCCAGGCGCACCGAAACCGAGAGCCCGACGCCTTCCGAAACCTCCGCGCCGGCGTCGCTGGCGCCCATCTGGCGTGCCGTCGCCAAGGTGTCCTCGACGATCTGCTGGAACTGCTCGCGGCGATAGGCAAAGCCGGGTTCGGGCTGGGATGGGCTCATGAAGTGCGCCGTCGGGCGTGGGCTGCGGTCCCCAGGATGGGGGCCGCGACTATGATACCCAGCCCTACCCTTCGCACCCGAGCTGCCCTGGCCCGATGAACCGACGCGCCGCGCCGCATCGCGGCATCGACGCCCACTACGGCGATGTCGACGACGAACGTCCGAGCAAGACCCAGCTCAAGCGGCAGTCGCACGAGTTGCAGGCGCTCGGCCAGGCGCTGGCGGCGCTCGCGCCGGATCGCCTTGCCGCCACGGCGATGCCGGAGCCGCTGCGCGAAGCGATCGACACCTACCGCCGCACGCCGTCGCACGAAGGCCGCCGGCGGCAGATGCAGTACATCGGCAAGCTCATGCGCAGCGCCGACGAGGCGCCGCTGCGCGAGGCCGTGGCTGCCGCCGCACTCGGCCCGGCGCGCGCGGCGCTGAAGCTGCACGAGACCGAACGCTGGCGCGCCGAACTGGTCGCGGACGACGCCGCGCTCACGCGCTGGCTGGACCGTCATCCGGAAACCGACGCACAGCAGTTGCGCAGCCTCGTGCGCGCGGCGCGGCGCGACGCGGCGGGACTGCCCCCCGAGGCGCGGCAACCGAAGTCGATGCGCGAACTCTTCCGCTTCCTCGAACCCTTCATCCCCCTGCCCTGAAACGCACCGAGTGCCCGTGATGAGCGACACCCCGACCGACAGCGACTTCGACCCGGTGAACATCGGCGTCGTCTCCATCAGCGACCGTGCCAGCGCCGGCATCTACGAGGACAAGGGCATTCCGGCGCTCAAGGACTGGCTCGGCCGCGCACTGCGCAATCCGATCCGCTGGCATGAGCGCCTCGTCCCCGACGAGCAGGAAGGAATCAGCGCTGCGCTGCGCGCCCTGGTGGACGAGTGCGGATGCGCGCTCGTGCTCACCACCGGCGGCACGGGGCCCGCGCCACGCGACGTGACGCCGGAGGCGACGCTCGCGGTCGCCGACAAGATCATGCCCGGCTTCGGCGAGCAGATGCGCCAGATCAGCCTGGCCTTCGTTCCGACCGCGATCCTCTCGCGCCAGGTCGCCGTGGTCCGCGGCCGTGCGCTCATCGTCAACCTGCCGGGCCAGCCACGGGCCATCGCCGAAACGCTGCAAGGCCTGCCCGAGCGCGGCGTGCACGGCCTCTTCGCCGCCGTGCCCTATTGCATCGACCTCATCGGCGGCCCCTACATCGAAACCGACGACGCCGTGTGCAAGGCCTTCCGGCCGAAGCACGCGATCCGCCCGCCCAAGCCGGCGTGACCGGCGCGATCACCTGACGAGCCGGTTCAGGCGCTCGGCGTCGAAGTGCTCCGTCGTGCGCGCGTCCTCGGGAACGCAGTCCGCCGCAGGCAACTCGCGCGAGCGGCTGGAGAGCTTCTCCACCGCCGCCCACAGCAGCGCGATCTGGTGTTCGTGCCCTGCGGTGCTGTCGATCAGGCCCTTCATCGCCTGCGACACGGGATCGTCCCCCTGCGTCACGCCATAGGCCGAAAAGCCCATGCGCGCGGCCGCGGCCTCGCGCGTGGCCTCGGCGTCGGCCTGCAGGATGCGCGCCGGGTTGCCGACGGCGGTGGCCCCGCCGGGCACCGGCTTCACGACGACGGCATTGGAGCCCACGCGCGCACCGTCGCCAACCGTGAATCCGCCCAGCACCTGCGCGTTGGCGCCGACGATGACGCCGCGCCCGAGCGTCGGGTGGCGCTTGGTGCCACGCCCCAGGCTGGTGCCGCCGAGCGTCACGCCCTGGTAGATGGTGCAGTCGTCTCCGACCTCGGCGGTCTCGCCGATCACCACGCCCATGCCGTGATCGATGAAGACGCGCCGCCCGAGGGTCGCGCCGGGGTGGATCTCGATGCCGGTGAAGAAGCGCCCGAGGTGCGAGACGAAGCGCCCGAGCCACAACCAGCCGCGCTGCCAGGCCGCGTGCGACAGGCGATGGAAAAGCACTGCGTGCAGGCCCGGATAGCAGGTCAGGACCTCCCAGGACGAGCGCGCGGCCGGATCGCGCTCGCGGATGCAGGCGATGTCTTCACGCAGTCGGCTGAACATGGGGGGCAGGAAAGAGGCGTGCGGCGCACGCTTGCGCGCAGTGTAGTCGCGCCTCAGCGCGGGGGCGGCTTGGCCCCGCCGCTCTCGTGGCCACGCCGCCGGGCCGGCGACGGGGATCGCGATGGGGATGGCGACGGCGCCGACGCCTCGTCCACCGCACGCGCGACGCCGCGCAGGATGTCCACTTCCTGGGGGCTCAGCCGCGCGCGCAGCAGCAGCTGCTGCAGTCGCGGCATCAGCTTCTTCGGCGCCGCCGGATTCAGGAAGCCGATCTTCACCAGTGCCTGCTCCCAGTGCGCGAGCGTGGCCTGCACGGCGCCGAGATCGGCCGCTGCGGCCGGCGCCGTGCGCGGCAGCACCGGATAGCCGCCCAGCGCCTGGCGCCATTCGTAGGCCAGGAGCTGCACCGCCTGCGCGAGGTTGAGCGAGCCGTAGGCCGGGTCGGTGGGGATCGAGAGGCAGGCGTGGCAGCGGTAGACGTCCGCGTTGGCCAGGCCCGTGCGCTCGGGCCCGAACACCAGCGCAAGACGCGGCACCTGCCGCGCCAGTTCCTGCAGATAGGGTCGTGGCGCATGCGTGGGCGGGCCGAAGTCGCGCGGCGTCATCGCGGTCGCGCAGGCGTGGGTGCAGCCCTCGAGCGCCTGCGCCAGCGTGTCGACCACGCGAGCGGCGGCGAGCACGTCGCTGGCGCCGCTGGCCATCGCCAGCGCCTCGTCGCGGCTCGCGACGTCGGCAAGGCGCGGGCGCACGAGCACGAGCTCGGAGAAGCCCATCACCTTCATCGCGCGCGCCGCCGCGCCGACGTTGCCGGCGTGGCTGGTGTGCACGAGCACGAAACGTGTCGGATCGGACATCGGACGGGCGCAGCGCCGCCGGGGGGCGGCCGGTAAAATGGCAGGCTTGCGCGGCATTGTCGTCGCAGCGTTCTTTCCTCCACCGCCACGTCCACGCCGAGCCCCTGCGGGCGCGAAGAGCTCCCCATGACGCAGAACCTCCACCCCATGCTCAACATCGCCATCAAGGCGGCGCGCGCAGCGGGGGCGATCATCAACCGGGCCTCGCTCGACCTGGACGCGCTCAAGATCACGAGCAAGGGCCCCAACGACTTCGTCAGCGAGGTCGACCGCGCCGCCGAGCAGGCGGTGATCGAGACCCTGCTCGAGGCCTATCCCGGCCACGGCATCCTGGCCGAGGAGTCCGGGCGCACGCACGGCGCGAAGAACAGCGAGTTCACCTGGATCATCGATCCGCTGGACGGCACCACCAACTTCCTGCACGGCTTCCCGGTCTACGCGGTGTCGATCGCGCTCGCGCATCGCAACCAGGTGCAGCAGGCCGTGGTCTATGACCCCACGCGCAACGACCTCTTCTTCGCCTCGCGCGGACGCGGCGCCTACCTCAACGACCGCCGGCTGCGCGTCTCCCGGCGCACGCGCATGGCGGAGGCGCTGATCGGCACCGGCTTCCCCTTCCGCAAGGGCGACAACTTCAAGCGCTACGTGAAGATGTTCGAGGAGGTGATGCAGAACTGCGCCGGGCTGCGCCGCCCGGGTGCCGCGGCACTCGACCTCTGCTACGTCGCCGCGGGCTGGTACGACGGCTTCTTCGAGACCGGGCTGAGCCCCTGGGACGTGGCCGCGGGCTCGCTCATGATCACCGAGGCCGGCGGCCTCATCGGCAACTTCACCGGCGAGGCCGACTATCTCTACCAGCGCGAAGTCGTCGCCGGCACGCCCAGGGTCTACGGGCAGCTGGTGCAGATCCTCACGCCCTACTCGCGCGTGATCCCGCAACCCGAAGCCGGCGACGTGCCGCGCTGAGCACCCGCGGACGACGCGCATGCCCGTCACGCTGCACGCGCTCGCACGGCAGCTGCAGGACGGCCGCACGAGTGCGCTGGCCCTTGCCGAAGCCGCACTCGCGCGCGCCGAGGATCCGGCCGGCGAAGGCGCCCGCGCCTTCACCGTGCTGCACCGGCAGCGCGCGCTGGCGCTGGCGCACGCCTCCGACACGCTGCGCGCCGCGGGCATCGTGCGCTCGCCGCTCGAAGGCATCCCGGTGTCGATCAAGGACTTGTTCGACGTCGCCGGCGAAGTCACGTGCGCGGGCTCGGTGGTGCTGCGCGACCAGCCTGCGGCCACGCGCAGCGCGCGCATCGTCGAGCGGCTGATCGCCGCCGGCGCCGTCATCGTCGGCCGCACCAACATGACCGAGTTCGCGTTCTCGGGCCTGGGACTGAACCCGCACTACGGCACGCCGCGCAACCCCTGGGATCGCCGCACGGGCCGCATTCCCGGCGGCTCGTCCTCCGGCGCGGCGGTCGCGGTCACCGACGCCATGTGCGCGGTCGCCATCGGCACCGACACCGGCGGCTCGGTGCGCATCCCTTCGGCGCTGTGCGGCCTCACCGGCTTCAAGCCCACCGCAAGCCGTGTGCCGCTGGACGGCGCGCTGCCGCTGTCGCGCGCGCTCGACTCGATCGGCCCGCTCGCCGCCTCGGTGCGCTGCTGCGCGGTGGCCGACGCCATCCTCGCCGGGGATACGCCGCAGCCCCTGGTCGCGGCCGAGCTCGACGGCGCGCGCCTGGCCATCCCGGAGCAGGTCGTGCTCGACGAGACGGACGACGCCGTCGCGCGCGCCTTCGATGCCGCCTGCAAACGGCTGGCGCGGCATGGGGCGAGCGTCCGGCGCCTCCCCATCCCCGCGTTTGCTCGCCTGCCGGCGCTGCACGCACGCGGCACGCTCGCCACCGCCGAAGCCTGGCAGATGAACCGCCGTCTCGCCGAAACGCGCGCCGAGGCCTACGACCCGCGCGTGCTCGCGCGCATGCGCCCCGGTGCCGCGATGGGGGCCGCAGACCTGCTCGACCTGCAGGCGGCACGCCGCCAGTGGATCGACGAGGTCGGCGCGGCCATGCGCGGAGTCGACGCGCTGCTGATGCCCACGGTGCCCATCGTCGCGCCGCCGATCGGTCCGCTGGAAGCGGACGATGCGCTCTACGCGCGCACCAACGCGCTCGTGCTGCGCAACCCGACGCTCATCAACTTCCTCGACGGCTGCGCGCTCTCGCTGCCCTGCCACGAACCCGGCAGCGCGCCGGTGGGCCTGATGCTGGCCGCGCCCGGCGGCCACGACTCGCGCCTTCTCGCGCTGGGTCTTGCTGTCGAGACGGCGCTCGCCGCGGCGGCGCGCTGATGCGGATCCTCCAGCAGCGCCTGCTGGCGGCTCACGGGTGCGGCGTCCGGCCTAGCGGCAGTCGCTGGCGATGACCGAGCGCGCGCGCCGGATCTCTTCGGCGCGGGCCTTGTCGTCGAGGATCTCGCGCTCGCCCGCGGCGTTCATGCGCGCGATGCGCTGGCCGCTCTCCATCGTCGCCAGGTGCTGCCGCGCGCGCGCGCAGTTGTCCGCGCGGGCGGCGGCAAGGCGCTGTTCCTCGGCTTGCGCCTTCTCCTTTTGCTGCTGCTCGGCCGCCTGCTTCCTCGCCTGCAGTTCCTTGTCCACCGCAGCCGCAGCCGAGGGCGCGGCCGCGGGCGCCGCTGCGGACCCGGCCGGCGGCAGCGGGATGGACGCGCGCACTCCCGCGGGGCGCTGCAGGATGTCCTTGTCGGGGATCTCGTGCGGGGGCGGCAGGTCGCTGGCGGTGATGCGGCCATTGGCGTCGCGCCAGCGCCACTGTGCCTCGGCCGGCAGGGCGCCGAACAGCAGCAAGGCGGTCAAGGCGCCGCCGGCAAGCGGCAGAAGATTCCGGGGGGATAGGCGGCGAAGACTCATGGCCGCAAGTGTAGGGGCGCCATCGCGCGCTGTGGTGGGCATTGTGGTGGGCCGCGGCCGGGCAGCACGGCACGGTCGGGCCGGCGGCTCGCAGCGCGCTCCCTATAATCCGCTTTTGCGCCCGGAGCCATTTCATGCGCCTTATCGGCAAAGCGCTGACCTTCGACGACGTCTTGCTGGTCCCCGCGTTTTCCCAGGTGTTGCCGCGCGACACCGACCTCGCCACCCGCTTCTCCCGCAACATCACGCTCAAGCTGCCGCTGGTGTCGGCGGCGATGGACACCGTCACCGAGGCGCGGCTGGCCATCACGATGGCGCAGGAAGGCGGCATCGGCGTCGTGCACAAGAACCTGGCGCCGCGCCAGCAGGCGGCCGAGGTCGCGCGCGTGAAGCGCTTCGAATCCGGGCTGCTGCGCGATCCGATCACCGTGACCCCGAGGACGACCGTGCGCGAGGTCCAGGAGCTCTCGCGCCAGCACGGCTTCTCGGGCTTTCCGGTGCTCGAGGGCAAGGCGGTGGTGGGCATCGTCACCAACCGCGACCTGCGCTTCGAAAGCCGCCTCGACGCGCCCGTGTGCGAGGTGATGACGCCGCGCGAGCGCCTCGTCTACGTGCACGAAGGCGCCTCGCTCGAGGATGGCAAGGCCTTGATGCACCGCCACCGCATCGAGCGCGTGCTGGTCGTCAACGAGGCCTTCGAACTGCGCGGCCTGATGACCGTGAAGGACATCTACAAGCAGACCGACTTCCCGAACGCCGCGCGCGACTCGCAAGGCAAGCTGCGCGTGGCCGCGGCGGTCGGCGTCGGCGAGGGGACGGAGGAGCGCGTCGAACTGCTCGTCGCCGCCGGGGTCGATGCGCTCGTCGTCGACACCGCGCACGGCCACAGCCAGGGCGTGATCGAGCGCGTGCGCTGGATCAAGCGCCGCCATCCGGGCGTCGAGATCGTCGGCGGCAACATCGCCACCGGGACCGCGGCCGCGGCGCTGGTGGAGGCCGGCGTCGACGCGGTGAAGGTCGGCATCGGGCCCGGCAGCATCTGCACCACGCGCATCGTCGCCGGCGTGGGCGTGCCGCAGGTGACGGCCATCGTCGACGTCGCCGACGCGCTGCGCGGCAGCGGCGTGCCGCTGATCGCCGACGGCGGCATCCGCTACAGCGGCGACATCGCCAAGGCCATCGCCGCGGGCGCCAACACGGTGATGATGGGCAGCGTCTTCGCCGGCACCGAGGAGGCGCCGGGCGAATCCATCCTCTACCAGGGCCGCAGCTACAAGCGCTACCGCGGCATGGGCTCGATCGGGGCGATGAAGGCGGGCTCGGCCGACCGCTACTTCCAGGAGAACGACGAGACGAGCAACCCCAACGCGGACAAGCTGGTGCCCGAGGGCATCGAGGGCCGCGTGCCGTACAAGGGGCCGCTGGTGGCCATCATGCACCAGATGGCCGGCGGCCTGCGTGCGGCGATGGGCTATTGCGGCTGCGCCTCCATCGAGGAATTGCGCACGCGCGCCGAGTTCGTCGAGATCACCGCCGCGGGCATCCGTGAGAGTCACGTGCACGACGTGCAGATCACGAAGGAAGCGCCCAACTACCGCATGGAATGACGACCCCGGCGCAAGCCTTGGGCGGCCGCCGCAGGGCCGCGCTGCCCTTCATCCTGGTCACGGTGCTGATCGACATGATCTCGATCGGCCTCGTGGTGCCGGTGCTGCCGCTCATCGTCGGCGTCTTTACCCACTCGCCCACGGAGCAGACCTACTGGTTCGGCGTCGTCGCCTTCGCCTTCGGCGCGGCGAACTTCGTCGCCTCCCCGGTCCTGGGGGCGCTGTCCGACCGCTACGGGCGGCGCCCGGTGCTGTTGATCGGCTTCTCGGGCCTGGCGCTGAGCTTCATCGTCACGGGCCTCGCCACCGCGCTCTGGATGCTGGTCGCGGTGCGCGCGGTGAGCGGCCTGATGCAGGCCAACGTCGCGGTCGCCAACGCCTACGTCGCCGACATCACGCCGGCCGAGGAGCGCGCGCGCCGCTTCGGCCTCATCGGCGCGATGTTCGGCCTGGGCTTCACGCTCGGGCCGGCGATGGGCGGCGTCCTCGGCGCGATCGACCTGCGCCTGCCCTTCTTCGTCGCCGGTGCGCTGGCCATCGTCAACTGGTTCTACGGCCTGTTCGTGCTGCCGGAGTCGCTCCCCCCGCAGAAGCGCCGGCCCTTCGAGTGGCGGCGCGCGAACCCGATCGCCGCCTTCCAGCGCCTGCGTGAGCTGCAGGGCGTGGGGCCGCTGGTCGTCGTCATCGCCCTGGCCTCGCTCGCGCAGTTCACGCTGCACAACAGCTGGGTGCTCTACACCACCTTCAAGTTCGGCTGGGGGCCGGCACAGAACGGCTGGTCGCTCTTCGCCGTGGGCATGATGACGGCCTTCGTGCAGGGCGTGCTGCTCAAGCACATGCTCAGGCGCTGGACGCCGCGCCAGCTCGCCGGCGGCGGGCTCGTCGGTTCGGCGCTGACCTACGCCGGCTTCGGCCTCGCCAGTGAAGGCTGGATGATGTTTGTCGTCATCATCGTCGGCGCCATCGTCGGCGGCGGCGTGCAGGCGTCGATCCAGAGCCTGGTCTCCAACGCCGCCAAGGAGCACGAGCAGGGCCGCACCGCCGGCGCCATCGCCTCGCTCAACAGCCTGTCCGCGGTGGCGGCGCCGGTGATCGCGGCAACGCTGCTGGGCCTGGTCTCGCACCGGCCGCCGGGAGACGTCTGGATCGGCCTGCCGTTCTTCTTCTGCGCCCTGCTGCAGACCCTCGGCGCCATCATCGCCGTCACGCATTTCCGCCGCCGCGCCGCGGTCGAAGCCGCAGCCGCCTGAAGACTCCCATGCAACACGACAAGATCCTGATCCTGGACTTCGGCTCGCAGGTGACGCAGCTCATCGCGCGCCGCGTGCGCGAGGCGCGGGTCTACTGCGAGATCCATCCCAGCGACGTCGACGATGATTTCGTGCGCGCCTTCGCACCCAGGGGGATCATCCTCTCGGGCAGCCACGCCAGCACCTACGAAGACCACCAGTTGCGCGCGCCGCAGGCCGTGTGGACGCTGGGCGTGCCCGTGCTCGGCATCTGCTACGGCATGCAGACGATGGCGGTGCAGCTCGGCGGCGAGGTGCAGTGGAGCGACACGCGCGAATTCGGCTACGCCGAGCTGCGCGCACACGGCCACACGGCGCTGCTGCGGGATCTGCAGGATTTCGCCACACCCGAGGGCCACGGCATGCTCGAGGTGTGGATGAGCCATGGCGACAAGGTCACGGCGCTGCCGCCGGGCTTCAAGCGCATGGGCAGCACGCCCAGTTGCCCGATCGCCGGCATGGCAGACGAGGCGCGGCGCTTCTATGCGCTGCAGTTCCATCCCGAGGTCACGCACACGCGGCAGGGCAGCGCGATCCTCGAGCGCTTCGTGCGCGCCATCTGCGGCTGCACGGGCGACTGGCAGATGGGCAACTACATCGACGAGGCCGTGGCGCGGATCCGTGCGCAGGTGGGCGACGACGAGGTCGTCCTCGGTCTCTCGGGCGGCGTCGATTCGAGCGTCGCCGCCGCGCTCATCCACCGTGCCATCGGCGACCAGCTCACCTGCGTCTTCGTCGACCACGGCCTGCTGCGGCTGAACGAGGCGCGCTCGGTGCTCGAGATGTTCTCGGGCCGGCTGCACGCCAAGGTCGTTCACGTCGATGCCGGCGCCCGGTTCCTGGCTAAGCTCCAAGGCGTCGCCGACCCGGAGGCGAAACGCAAGATCATCGGCCGCGAGTTCGTCGCCGTCTTCGAGCAGGAGGCGCGCAAGCTGCCCCGGGCGAAATGGCTGGCGCAGGGCACGATCTACCCCGACGTGGTGGAGAGCGGCGGCACGAAGGCGCGCAAGGCCTCGACCATCAAGAGCCATCACAACGTCGGCGGCCTGCCCGAGACGCTGGGACTGGCGCTGCTGGAACCGCTGCGCGAGCTCTTCAAGGACGAGGTGCGCGAGCTCGGCCTGGCGCTGGGCCTGCCGCGCGAGATGGTCTTCCGCCACCCCTTCCCGGGCCCGGGGCTGGGCGTTCGCATCCTGGGCGAAGTCAGGCCCGAGTACCGCACGCTGCTGCAGCAGGCGGACGCGATCTTCATCGAGGAGTTGCGCGCCACCGTCGAACCGGGCAGCGGCAAGAACTGGTACGAGCTGACGAGCCAGGCCTTCGCCGTCTTCCTGCCGGTGAAGAGCGTCGGCGTGATGGGCGACGCGCGCACCTACGAGCATGCCGTGGCGCTGCGCGCGGTGCAGACCAGCGACTTCATGACCGCCGACTGGGCGGAGCTGCCCTACGCCCTGTTGAGGAAGGTCAGCAGTCGCATCATCAACGAAGTACGCGGCATCAACCGCGTCACCTACGACGTCAGCAGCAAGCCGCCGGCGACGATCGAGTGGGAGTAGCGGTAGCCGCCGGACGCGGCCTGAGCCGACTCGATCGCGCGCCCCGATCGCGCGGCCTCAGGGCGATGCACGTCGGCCTCGCGCCGCACGATGAACTCCACCTCGACGCGGTAGGCGTCGCCGAGCGCTGCCCAGCACTCGCGCGGCGAGTCGAAGTCGAGGATGACGCGCGTGCGCTGTTCCTCCACGCCGAGCGCCGACACCTTGGTGAAGCCGCCCGGCTCGACGCGCATGACCTTCGCCGCCAACTCGCCTTCACCGCCCCAGCGCAGCACGCGCGCGACCATGCCGGGCGACAGCCGCACGGCGTCGGTGGAGAGCACCTCGGTTTCGATCTCCAGTGCCTCCGGGTCGCCGATCTCCAGCAGCACCTGGCCTGCACTGACCGGCGTCTCGCTTTCCGTTGGGCGCCGCAGCACGCGCCCGGCCAAATCGGCGCCGGCCGTGTCGGCGCGGGTGCGAGCCTGATCGAGCATCCCGGCGCTGACCATGCCTGACGCGTGCAGCGTCCGGGCACGGTCGAGCTCGGTGCGCGCCAGACGTTCGGCCGCCAGCGCGGCGAAGGCGTAACCCGAAGGCGTCAGCACCACCGGCACACGGTACAGGTCGGACTGCATGCTGTGGGCCACCAGCCATGACAGGCCATAGCCGGCGGCAATGCTCAGTGGCAGCGATATCAGTACCAGCAGCGCCAGCTCGCCCAACAGGATGTAGGCCACCTCGCCCTGGGTGAAGCCCAGCACGCGCAGGCTGGCGAGTTCGCGCCCGCGCTCGGCCAGCGCGATACGCGCCGAGTTGTGGACCACGCCGAAGTTGACAAGTGCGCCCATCAGCACGGCGATCCAGGTGTACATGCCGGTCATTTCGGCGATGGTCTTGTAGAACGCGCCGATCGCCGCCAGGCGCGAGTCGGCGCCGGCCACCCGCGGGCGGCGGTCCAGCTCGCGCAGCACGCGGGGCCGGGCCGGGTCGTCCACCGTCATCAGGACACCGCTGATCACGTCGCCGTCACCCAGCGCTCGGTTGAGCGCGTCCAGATACCCCAGGCGTTCGAACAGCGTGCGACCGAAGCGCTCCGGCGCCGGCGGCGGCGTAGACCGCGTGCCCGGTGCCAGCCAGCGCCGCCAGCAGGCTGATGCCGGCGCCGGCCGCCACCACCGGCCAACCGAGTGTGAAGTCGAGAAACGGAAAGCGGAAGTTGACCTGGTACAGCCCGGCCAGATGCGTGCCCAGCCATGCGCCGACGCCGACCCCGATGCCGCAGCCCAGCAGGCAGATCAGGGTGACGATGAGCGCGAGTGCAGCGCCACCTGCACCGTGCCGTAGCCGAAGGCCTTGAGGATGGCGACCCGGTCGCGCTGCGTGCCGATCAGCCACGCGTCCCCGGTGCAGCGCGAGATTGACGTAGCCCGTGATCCGCTTGTTGAACAGCACGCGGCGCCACTCGACACCGGCCCGCGACAGGACGTGCGTGTCCGAGACGTGTGCGATTCGGAACGGCCGACCGGGCGCCGACGGCATGCTATCGGCCGGTCGCCCGCGCCACCCGTTTGCGCAGTTCGTCGAACCGGAGCACCACGCCCGCCATCGCCGCGCAGACCCCCATCACCCCTGCCCACATCCGGCCATCGATGACGCGCTCGTTCGGGGGGCGTGGCCTGCGCGCCATGAGGACCTCGGCTTCCGGATCGGCGCCCATGGCCAGGGCCGGGGCGGCGCGCCGCAGCCGGCGGATCACTCCTCACTCCTCCAGCAGGGAACGCAACATCCACGCCGTCTTGTCGTGGATGTCCAGTCGCTGCGTCAGCAGGTCGCAGGTCGGCTCGTCGTCGGCATCGTCGGCGACGGGGAAGACGCTGCGCGCGGTGCGCGCCACCGCCTCGTGGCCCTCGACGAGGATGCGGATCATGTCGGTGGCCTTGGGCGGCCGGGCGGGCGCGTCGGGCACCGAGCTGAGCTTGCCGTAGGCCGCGTACGAGCCCGGCGCCGGATGGCCCAGCGCGCGGATGCGCTCGGCGATCGGGTCGACCGCGTTCCACAGCTCCGTGTACTGGACCATGAACATGTTGTGCAAGGTGCTGAACATCGGGCCGGTGACGTTCCAGTGGAAATTGTGCGTCGTCAGGTACAGCGTGTAGGTGTCGGCCAGCAGCCTGGAGAGGCCCGCGACGATCGCCGCGCGGTCCTTTTCGCCGATGCCGATGTTGATGGCCGGTGCGCCGCTGGCACTGCGGGCGGACTTTGCATTCCTGGGCTTGGCCATGTTCGTCTCTCCTTGCGTGTGGCAACGCCGGGAAGTCTAAGCCGCGGCCGTCGGTCGGCTTCGAACCGTCGCCGCACGAGCGCCTGACCTAAGATCACCCGCGCCATGCCCGAGCCGATCACCGCCGCCCCGCCCTGGCAGGGCGACCTCAGCGCCCACACCCCCATGATGCAGCAGTACCTGCGCATCAAGGCCGAGTTTCCCGACACCCTCGTGCTCTATCGCATGGGGGACTTCTACGAGCTCTTCTACGAGGACGCGCGCCGCGCCAACCGGCTGCTGGACATCACGCTGACCACGCGCGGGCAGAGCGCGGGCGAGCCGGTGACGATGGCCGGCGTGCCCGTGCATGCGCTCGAGAACTACCTCGCGCGCCTGATCAAGCTGGGCGAGGCGGTGGCGATCGCCGAGCAGGTGGGCGACGTGGGCGCGGCCAAGGGCCCGGTCGAGCGCAAGGTCGTGCGCGTCGTCACACCGGGAACGGTGACCGACGGCGAACTGCTTTCCGAGCGCGCCGACACGCGGCTGCTGGCGGTGCACCGCGCGCGCCAGGGCCTGGGCCTGGCGTGGCTGACGCTGGCCAGCGGCGAGCTCGGCCTGGCCGAATGCCGCGAGGCCGAGCTGCCCGGCTGGCTCGCGCGCCTGGCGCCCGCGGAGATCCTGCACGACGGCAGCGGCGAGCTGCCGCAAGCCCTGCTGCTGGCGCGCGCCGCGCGCACCGCGCGCCCGGCCTGGCAGTTCGACGCGGCGCTCGGCCTGCGCAAGCTCGGCGCGCAGCTCGGCGTGACGAGCCTTGCCGGCTACGGCGCCCAGGATCTGCCGCTGGCGCACGCGGCGGCAGCGGCGGTGCTCAGCTTTGCCGAGCACACGACCGGCGGCAGCGCCGCGGGCACCGCGGGCGAAAGCGGCACGCCGGCGCTGCAGCACGTGCGCAGCCTCTCGGTGGCGCGCACGAGCGAGCTGCTCGAGCTGCCGCCGGCCACGCACCGCAACCTCGAGCTCGTGCAGACGCTGCGCGGCGAGGACGCACCGACGCTGCTGTCGCTGCTCGACACCTGCCTGACCGGCATGGGCAGCCGGCGGCTGAAAAGCTGGCTGCTGGCGCC
>Ga0116144_10000136_pt1 | contig 98002 bp, 71 predicted proteins | sample AD_UKC035_MetaG_FD_89746 | JGI IMG/M metagenome (GOLD analysis project Ga0116144, IMG submission 89746) | Active sludge microbial communities of municipal wastewater-treating anaerobic digesters from USA - AD_UKC035_MetaG | ecosystem: Engineered > Bioreactor > Anaerobic > Digestate | place: USA...
ACGATACGCTGTCCATTGATAGCTACAACGGCAGCGGCCTGCTCGGCTTGCTCACCGGTAACGGCGACGGCACCTTCGGTTACGGTCTGAACGGGCAGTTCGACTATCTGGGGGAGGCCGAATCCTTCTTCGATATCTTCACCGACGGTGTTCTGACCGACACCGCCACGGTTACCATCACCATCACCGGCATCAATGACGCACCAGTCGCGGTGGGTGACGAGTACCTCACAGACGAAGATGTCCCGTTGGTGGTGCCCGCTCTAGGGATACTGGACAATGACACAGATGTGGATGGCGATGCACTGAGTGCAGCGGTGGATGTTCTGCCAGCCGTGGGCAGCCTGGCGCTTGATCCCGATGGCGGCTTCACCTATACCCCACCCCTGAATTTCAATGGTGAAATCACTTTTACTTACATTGCCTCCGATGGCCTGCTCACCGATACTGCCGTGGTAACCATCACCGTCACCCCGGCCAACGACGCCCCGGTGGCAGACGCCGGGGCTGACCAGGCGGTGAACACGCTGGCGACGGTCACGTTAAATGGCAGTGCCAGCAGCGACCCGGATGGCGACCTGCCCCTGACCTACCTGTGGACGCAGACTGGCGGCCCAGCCGTGACCCTGAGCGACGCCGGTGCCAGAAATCCAACCTTCACCGCACCCGGTAACCCGGCGGTCTTAACCTTCTCCCTGGTCGTCACTGACAGCCTGGGAGCGGCCTCTACGCCAGATACGGTGATCGTGATTGTCCAAGGATCAGGGATCTTCTTGCCAATCATCCTGCGCTAGTGCGCACCTTTTCGTAGTAGGATAAGCCATCCATGGATCATGGGTGGCTTATCCTTTTCTTCAGATTGAGCAAGCAACGAACGCCTGCTTAGGGATTCCGGCTGACCACCGGTAAGAAGACAGAGAACCAGTCGGTCTGGGCGGGGGGAATCAGGGCATAGGTCCCAGCCTGGCAGATCGGTACAGCCAGGGTGTTATCGGCCGGGAAGCGCACCACCTCATAGCCAGGGCAGACGGCCAGGTCCCATCCCGTCCCCGACCAACGGTAAATGTTCAACTCGCTCTCTGCTGAACCAGGGGCCAGATCGCTGTCGCGGTAACTGGCGACAAAGATCGCCGGGCTGCTGGCATCAAAGGGGATTTCGGCCACATCTTTCAATTCGCCGGTTGCATCGGCCTGCGAGACGACCACTCGTATTGGGCTGCCAATTGCATCCTCAGCAGAGGATATTCCGACCGGCAGGAGCTGGTAGCGCAGGGTGTCAGAAGTCAGGCCGGTGGGCACATACAGCCCAAACTCCAGGCTATAAAAGGCCTGCGGCGACAACAGGCCAGGCTCTAACACCAAGGCACCTTCTCCAGATGCCTGCAGGTAACTGATGACCTGGTACGAGGCCAACCCAACCGGCGCAGCAGGCTCGACGTAATCTGCTTCGGCAGCGTACAGCAAATTGTAGCCAGTGTTGTTATCGATGATATCGCCCTCATCGTGCACTTCGTCGATGGCATGGCCCGGATCAATCACGGCATAGATGCGCTCGCTGCCGGATGCGCCAGCCACTTGCCAGGTGGCAGAGCACGCCTGCGGGCCGTTGGCCCGCACCAGGTCGGCAGCCGCGATGCTGCAAGAAGCAATCGGCAGGCTGCCGGTTACCGGCTCGCCCAGGTAGAAGTTGACGTCGACCGGTTGAGTGGAGGCCTGGTAGCTGAAATTCCGCAGCGTAGCCGAGAGCTCAACCGTATCCCCATTTTCAGCATAGGATGGCGTGATGCTGATATCGTGGGTAAAGAGCTGTTTCCCAACGCAGATGGGCACGATCGTACCTGCGTTCAGCCAACCGTACCAGGGCAGGTTAAAGGCCGGGTCGGGCAAGTTGTAGTATTCCCCATCCGCGCTCCACAGCGGCGATCCCATCCCTGGGTCGGTTTGATAATCGATCACCAGGTAACCGGCCTTGGCCCAATAGATGAACACCTCGGTAACCATCGCCGTGGCGGGGTCGATGGCGGGAATATCGATGTTCACCGTAGTACCGCTTGTAAGTTTCGTATCCAACGTACTCATGGATGAGGTGTTATAACTGCCTTCAACGTTGGCCTTGAAGGAGTACTCAAACGCCTCGCCTCCCAGGGGCAGCTCCAACTCATTTTCGTAGCTCAGCTCTACCCCTGCGGTAAAAGAATTGTTCGAGGAGTTTTCGGTGACCAGCTCGGTCTCTGAAGAAATATTGAGGGTCAGGGCTGACCCGCCCGAGGTGGCAGAATGGTAATACGGCTGGGCTTCGTCCCGATCGGGGAAGCTGTAACCGTTCAAGCCGCCCCGGTCATACGACCACACATTGTAAGGCTGGTGCCGGGGCGCATAGAAGCTCTCGCTGCAGTAATAGCCTTCCCTGCTCTGAGCGATATTGGTCATCCCGGCTTGTGCCGGCCTGGGGAAGACCACCACAATGGCAGGCGGCCCATTTACACCGCCTGTCACCCCATAGACCGGGTATTCCCACACCTCATAGTCGGTGGCGTTGTACAACACCTGGTCGGCCACGTTAGCATCAACCTGTTGGGTCAAGGACCAGGACGCCAATTGTGTGGTGGTATTGCTGAAGTTTTCTCCATATGTATTTTCCAGGCTGGCGGTGGCGCTGGCGCCAAACGCCCCGGCGCTCAATTCCAGGCCGGTGGACAAAGACCAATCGCGTTGTGACTGCACCGTTGAAATGATTTGCTGGCCAGATTCAAAGGTATAGCTGGCAATGCTATCCATGCCGACATAAATCTCTTCCCCGTCGATGATGTCGCGGTGCTGGGGCGGCATATTGAGCAGTACCAGCGGCGTGATCATCCCGGTTTGGATGCGGTAAGAGGGAGTCCCCACGCGCAGGCTTTCTCCGGTAAAGTCGCCCGAGGCATAGCGCGCCCATTTGCTATAAGGCAGGTTCGCTAAATATGCGAGCGCGCTGTAACTACCATCATTTTCATGGTGGTAAACATGCAGCCATTGATCGTTTTCTGTATCCGCCCATTCTTGCAGCAAGATCTCGGCCTTCATATCGAGATTGAAATCACCTGCCACCAGGCGGTCACCGTAAGACTTACTCGAGGGGCCTTTGGAAGGGCTCCACACATTGACCGGGCTGCCGGCCGATAGGTCAAACGTGGGATTGGAAGCTGCATTGAACGAGAGAACCTGGGTATTGCGATAGAATTTGAATCCCTGGCTCAACGTGTAATCGAAGAATGGTATCCCGCAGTTATAAACCGCTGTATCGAACTTGTCCGGCCAGGTGCGGACGATTTCGTCTTTCCCATCGCCGTTGATATCGCCGGCAGTCATCGCCAGTTGGACAGAATATTTGCTGGCCTCCCTGGTCACATTATTCCAATAGGGGCTGCCCACATCCACTTTTGTGACGTTATTTACACTTTGTACGGAAAAGATGAAGGTGTAAAACGTGTAATCGTATGTCTCACAGAAGTCATACGTATCAAAATGATCGTTCACCCAGCCCACCAGCACAGCCAATTCGCCTGCGCCATCACCATTGAAGTCCCCTCCGGCAATGCTGAGCGTGCCGCCAAATAAATAGGCGGCATTGTGATAGGGGTTCTCGTCCGTCATGTGGCCCCGATCGATCAATTGGTGGCCGGCAGGATCATATTGGTAGAAGTAGACCGTGTAAAACTTCTGATCGGCATGGAAGTTAAAGAGAGCAATATCGTCATAGCCGTCCTGGCCCACGAAATCACCGGTGGCGATCCTGAAATGGCTGGCATAGCCGTCGCTAACAATGGCCTGGGCCAAAAGTTCTGGCTGAAAGCCGCGGGCGGTCTTGCTGTCAGAGATGTCGTACAGATCAAGGGTGATGGCATCGGCATTGCCACCGGAAAAATAGCCCACCACCATCTGGCTGCGCCCATCTCCCAAGAAATGGCCAGTTTCCACGTCCACAGAATAATCATTGTAATCACCAATGCTGCTGTGTAGGCCGGTGTCTCCCAGGTTGAAGACCGCACAGCAGGGGGTGATCCCATCCAGCATGGCCTGCCAGCCGTCGCTTGCATTGTAGGATTGCAGTACGCCAGTTTCGGTCAGCGCAAACAGGTAAAGCTGGCCTGCCAGCAGGGCGCCGCCCAGGTCAGAAGCCAATGCGCCACTCAACGCCTGCCAGGTGCCGCAGTCAGAGCGCCGGGCGACGCTGGCGTTGCAGTGCATGGTCCAAAGCTGGGCATCTGAGCCGCGTAAGTAGATATCGATGCCATCACTAGCAGCCACAGCCAGGGGGGCCGAATAAGCGCTCACATCTTCTTTGCCTGGGGCATTCTTCTGGACATCCAGCGCCAGCACCCAATCTCCCCATTGGCTGGTGGAGGTGGTGTATTGGCGCAGCATCAAGGTGCCACCCGCGTTAACCGAGAGCAGGTAGAAGCTGCCTGCACCCATCGAAACCACTGCCGGGGCAAAATCCAGCATGGGCAGGCCGTGGATCTCCAGGCTTTGCCAGGTGGCGGTGGCGCTGTTCCACCAGCTCAGGGGATGGGTGGCATCATTACGGAACAGGTAAGTAACTCCGCCTGCTTCTACCACGGCAGGTGCGGGCAGATCGGGGATGGGGGGCACGCTGGTCAGCGGCGCCCAGTAGCTGGCATCACTGCCCACTGCCTGCCAATCGCCAGACCAACCCGAACCCTGGTAACTGCGGCGGTAGACCTGGTTGCTGAAATTGCCATCACTCAAGACCGCATACACATCGAAGGCATCGGAGCCTGTTGAGACAACCGCCGGGGCCGATAGTAACAAACCTCCGCTGCTTTCGGAATCCCAGGCACATTGGTTCGAGGCAAGATCGTAAAGGCAGTGCCACAGGGCGTAATCGTAGCCACGCACCAGCACATCGATTTGATCCGTTGCACTGCGAACCGCCACTGCCGGCGCCGAGGTGGCCTTGCCAGGTGCGCCCGGCATCTCGCCAATGCGCAGGGTGACTGCATCCCCATCACCCAGGTACAGCCCGATTTGTTCATCCAGGTAATCCCCATTCAAATCTCCCGCAGCCACATCGAAAGCCGAGTAACCGCCGATAGGAACCGTATCCGTAACCTTCTGGAGGCTGCCGCTGAGCGAGAATGTATCAGCGACGAGTCTGCCTCCCCCTGCGCTATCCACGCTGTAGCGGGCAATCTTATCCAGCGAGACCAGGGTGTAATTCCCAGCTAGCGGGTCAATCCCATTGGCGGCCATGGCATCCAGGCCGCGCAGTTGTGTGATTTCAAGCTGGCCTTTGGGGTTGGTCGTTTGTACCTGTGTTGTATACTGCATGGCATTTGAAAGGTGGCCGGGTTCATGATAGGGCACCGGTCTTTGTGGCAGCGGGTAGCCTGGTGCATCCATAGAGATGTCATCTTGCAGTTCAGTCCACTGTAGGCCGGCTGCCTGCGCCCCAAGTGTTAAGGGTTGGAAAACCAAAACAAATATCATGAGCATAGCAAATAGGTTCTTCATCTCATTGCTCCTGTTTTAGCCGAACAATTTCCGGATCCGAATCCGGTTAAAGTGCTGGCAGGCGTTGGCTGATGAAGCGAAGCTTGTCAACGCCAAAGCCGGCATGTTCAACACGGGCCAGGGAGAAATGGTACGCCAGTGGTTTAGGGATGAAGATTGTTGTAAACGGGATTTGGCTGCAACACAGATGCACACACGGCGCATTTTCTCAATGCTGCCAACCGCGCGTTCCAAAACCACTTCACAATATCAACCGGTCAGATTAATGGAAAAACAGGGGGAGAAATCAAAGTCTCACGTTGGCAATGAAACTTCCACTTTCACTATAACGAAAATTGATTGGCGAGTCAAGCACTTTCCATTCACCCTACACGGTGCCGGCAGTCCTGACCCCCCTTGCCTCCAAAATGACTGAACCCCGCCTAGTCGTGCGGGGTTCAGTGTTATTAATAGAGGAGACCAGGCCGGTCAACCTAGATTTCTGGCTGCGAGCTGCCCCCATGCAACCACCAGGGGCCAACTGCTAGGGATTGGGGGTGCGCATCACGATCGGCAGCACCATGCGATAATTTGACACAACCGTGATCTCACCTTGGTGCCCATACCCATCTGTATAAGTGTAAATGCCGGGGCGGGTGAACAGGCGCGAGTAACTTTGCCCGGGGCTCAGCATGCCGCTGTCCCAGCCCCATCCATAGGCAAGCGGGTCGATCAGCGAACCCAACCGGAGCAGTGGATTTTCAAGAGCCCGGCTCCAGTCATCGACATTTACACCTTCCCACAGCACCGCATTCCACACCACCCGGCTGCCCGCCGGGATGCTGAGGGTAGGTTGGCTGATCTCTTGCGGGGTGACATCGATGACGTAGTCTTCATCTGCCGCCCAGAGCGTCAGGGGGATGTTGACATGCACGATCTCTGTGATCACCTCAACCACAGGGCTGCGCCAGGACTGGTAGCCATCAGCGCCGGTGGCCTGTAGATAGTAATGCCCAGGCGGGGTGAAGAAAGCGAAATAGCCATCACTGCCTGTCACCTGGGGGTTGACCTGGTTTTGATACAGGTGCGCCGGCCAGGGGAACCAACCGCCCCATTCGGGCACAGAGACATAGGCCGTGACGGTGATGCCAGGAACCGCCTGCACGGGGTCGAACATGCCGGTATCGGCGCTGTAACTGCCGCCCAGAGCACTGTTGAACACAAACCCATCCGGATCGATCAGAACCTCTCCACGATTCGTGTGTGGTTTGCCCTCAGCCCCGCCCACGCCATAACACTGCGATTCGACGATCACCTCATGGGCAGAGCCGATGTTGAAGGTCCAGATGCGCCCTTCGTGCCCCGCCGGATCATCATAAGTGACCCCATCCACCTTTAACTTGAAGGGGTTGATCGTATCGTGTGGGCAACAAGAGTACAGATGGATCTGAGTATTCCAGAAACCATACACGCCGGGCAGGTAAAAGTCGTTGGTGGCATAACGCCCTGCATCATTGCGGAAGAAGAATGTGTAATGGTCTCCAAAAACGTCCCCTTCCCAGTAGGAGCGCTGCGGACACCAATCGGCTTCTGGATAGGCAATATTAACCGTATCAGAAGGCGCGCTGCATGTGCCACCGACTGCCGGCTCGCAGGCAACGGCAGTCAGGTTGACGGGGGCGTGGCTTTCTGTAAGGGCTGAAGTCCAGGTGATGTTGAATTCGCCGGTTTCGCCAGCCGTGGTCTGACCTTTGATCTCGCCATCCTCGTAGATGCGCACCACCATGCCCACGCCAGCCAGGCCATAGGCTTCTAGTGTATTGCCCGGGCCGAGGCACATTTCGCCATTCAGGGGGGTGATGAAGAGCGGCGGGAAGACGGGCCGCTCAGGCACTTCGATGGTTGCCGAGAAGGGCAGCGTGGCCGAGTTGCCATTTGCCAGTGTATAGCTCATCTGCCCGGTGTTGACGATCAGTTCGCCGCCGGTGGCATCATCAGAGCGAGCGTTGAGGCCGATCCAGTCCCAGCCGCCTGGGGCAAGCGAGGCCTGTGAGGTCCACCTGAGCGTTTCGCCATCTTGAGAATATGCCATCTCCTGCGGGCTGGATACTGACACCAGGTCCAGGCTGGCGGGGAAGTTATCTTCAATCGTGTATTCGGTGACCAGCGGGGCGTTGCCAGGGGCAAGATAAGAGAAGGGGATGAGGTAATCTTGCTGCAGATAAGTGGAGGGAGGTACGTTCACACCGGTATAATACACCTTCCACTCTGGAATACTCGCCAGGTTTGAAATCTGCATTCCACTGCCGCCCGTCGAATACGGGCTTTCGTCTGCGCCGATATCAGGGGCTGAGCCCAGCTTGCGCGGTTGACCATCGATGTCATGAACCAAATCCGTCGCCGCGCCAGCATCCACCGCGGCCGAGACGGCAGTGAGGTGATAGCCATCGGCAGCAAAAGCAGGCGTCCCGGTGATGGGCGCAAGGTCGGTCAATCCCCACGAACCGGCATTCAAAGTTGGCGTGAGCACATCGTAACGCAGCACATGATCGAGGGTAACGTAATCATGCTGCCGTGAAATGCCAATCATGCCATCGTACAGGATGGTGTTGGTGTAGTAGGCGTTGCCCATCATATGGTAGATCATGGCGCCGTCGCCTCCGGTGTTATTGGCCACGGTCAGGTGTTCAAAGGGCACTGCCGAGTTTTCATAACGGTAAAAGTATAGAGCGCTGCCCGTGCCGGTGACGGTATTCTCTAAAAACACCATGTTCCGATAGGCAATGTTAAGGTTAGGGCTGAATTTTGGAATGGAATACAGCCCGCCGCCCTCAGCAGCCGAGTTACCCTGGAACAGGTTGCCATCATACACCGCGCTGGCATTATCCTTGCAGGTATAGCTGCTGTATCCATCCGAGCAGTATTCATCCTGGTAAACACCGCCGCCTTTACCGCCCGCCTGGTTGCCGATAAAGCGGTTGAAGAGCACATCCACCGCGCCGGTAAGGTAAGCTCCGCCGCCATTGGCAGTGGTGGTATTGCCCTCGAACAGGTTGTCTCGCACGATCACCGGGGTCGCGGCGCCCGTATCCGATTTGGCCCGCAGCTTCAGACCGCTGTTACCATTGCCGATGAATTCATTCTCTTCGACGATCATGCTCACCGCGGGGGCCGATACAAGCAGACCAGTAGCGGTATTATTTTCAAGCAAGTTGCGGGTCACGGTGATGTTCACCACCGGCTGTCCCCACGAGCCAATCGCCAGGCCGTTCCCAGTATTGCCGGTAAACGTATTGCCCTCGATCAGTGCGCCGGGGGTCTGCACCACTGCGCCGCCGTTGGTATTGCCCTCAAAGGTCGAGTCAAGCAAGCGTAAAGAGCCGATGCGGGTCCATATTCCGCCGCCACCACCGTTGCACGTGGTGGCAACGTTGTTGCGGAAAGTGGTGCCCTGGATCAATGTGGTGCAGTTTTCCAGGCGGATAGCGCCACCCGTCCCGCAAGAACCGCCCTCAAAAGCAGCGGTATTGCTCAAAAATTGAGAATTGCTGATCTCGACCGTCGACTCAATGGCGTACAGGCCGCCACCATCATGCGAATAATCCCCCCCGGGCAAGGGTTCGTTGCCCTGTACAATACTGCTTTGCATGCTCAAGTAGCCATTTGAGATGGACAGACCAACACCATAGTTGCCGTTAAAGTGAGGCGCCAGGCGGTTGTTGCCAATGGTGCTATTCAATACGTACAAGGTGGAATCGACGGCGTACACGCCCGCCCCGCTGCTATTGTTATAACCATTGACCATCTGCAAGCCATCCAGCGTAACCGTGACCGCGCCGCTGGCGTAGACCACCCGGCCCTGGCCTTCCGCATCAAGCGTGGTAGTGTAAAGAGCAGGATCCCAAACCGAAAAATCGGGGCTGTAGCCGCCGCGCAGGGTCAGGGTCTTGGTTACAATCACCATCTGCGTCGAACCAGATATGGACTGGACGCCTGTGTAAACGCCCGCCGCGATCTTGATCACATCGCCGCTGTTGGCCGCCAGCGCAGCATCTTGCACCCGGTCGAAGTCGCAGCCGCTAGCACAAACGGTCAGCTCGGCTGAGGTGCCGGCCCGGGCAGCCCGCACCCCCCAACCTTGCAAGCTGAACAGGATGCCCAGGGCCAGTACCAGCCCAGCGCAACAAGAGAATCCGGTCAACATGAAAGAAGATGCCTTTATTTTCATAGTTTCCTCCTAGGATTAGTGCCTTTGAGTTCCAAGAATTTGCCCCCACAACCATCGAGGGTGCGTAAATACTTTATACCAGGCACCACTGCCACAAGACTGCCAAAAACAGGGGTAAGATGATATGGTACACTTTCCCCATGCAAACTGCCACAGCCCAAGCCTTTGCCAACATTGCCTTTGTCAAGTATTGGGGTGACCTGGACCCCTGCCTGCGCCTGCCTGCCAACGGCTCGTTATCGATGAACCTGGACGGGCTGTACACCCGCACCCAGGTGCGCTTTGATGCTGCGCTGCCGGCTGACCAGTTGACCATTAACGACCAGGCCGTCATTGGCCCAGGATTGGAACGGGTCAGCGGCATGCTAGACAGCGTGCGCCAGATGGCAGGACTGCACCTGCCCGCTGCTGTGACCAGCGAGAACAATTTTCCCATGGGTGCGGGCATTGCGTCTTCAGCGGCGGCCTTTGCTGCCCTCAGCCTGGCGGCTTCATCGGCTGCCGGGCTCTCACTCAATGAGCCGCAGCTCTCGCGCCTGGCGCGCAGCGGCTCTGGCTCGGCCTGCCGCTCTATCCCCGGCGGCTTCGTGGAATGGCGGGCCGGTGCGGGCGACGAAGATTCGTATGCCTTTTCGATCGCCCCGCCCGAGCATTGGGGCCTGGTAGACTGTGTAACCATCATCTCGCAAGCGCACAAACCGGTGGGGTCCACCGAGGGCCACGCCCTGGCCCTCACCAGTCCCGTCCAAGCGGCCCGGGTGGCAGACGCCCCCCGTCGGCTGGATGTTTGCCGCCGCGCCATTGCCGAGCGTGACTTTGCCGCCTTCGCCGATATCGTTGAGCTGGACAGCAACCTGATGCATGCCATCATGATCACCTCCACCCCGCCCCTGCTTTACTGGCAGCCCGCCACCCTGGCGATCATGCGGGTGGTGCAAACCTGGCGCGCAGCAGGGCTGCCGGTGTGCTACACCATCGATGCCGGCCCCAATGTGCACGTGATCTGCCTGGAAGAAGCCTCTGCCGAGGTGATCGCCCGCCTGGAGCAGATTGAAGGCGTGACACGGGTGCTGGCAGCCCGCCCGGGTGGCCCGGCACGCCTGATATCAGAATTGCATTAAATTCGCGGCGCGCGCCTACCCCATTCACGCCGCGCAGGATATAATCGGGGCGCTATGAACATACAATCTATCTTAGGAACCGCTCAATCGATCCTGGAATTTGTCCTTGCGCTTGGGGTGCTCATTTTTCTGCACGAGCTGGGACATTTCTTGGTTGCTCGCTTATGCAAGGTGGATGTCGAAGAATTCGGCATCGGCTTTCCACCGCGCGCCATCACCCTCTTTGAGAGAGGCGGCACAAAGTACTCGCTCAACTGGCTGCCCTTCGGTGGTTTTGTGCGCCTCAAAGGCGAAGCCGATCCCACCGTTCCGGGCAGCGTGATGAATGCCAGCCCCTGGAAACGCATCGCCATCACCGCGGCCGGTCCATTCATGAACCTGGCTACCGCGGTGATTCTCTATGCGGTCATATTCCAGTTGATCGGTGTGCCTGTCACCAACAAGGTGATGATCCGCGATGTAAATGCCAATTCTCCGGCTGAACAGGCCGGCATCCAGCCAGGCGACTTGATCTTGCAGGTCAACGATGTGCTCATCGACAGCCAGCAGAAGCTGTCTGAAGCGATCAGTGCCCACGTGGGCGAGACCATTACCCTGGTCTACGAGCGCGAAGGGCAGCCCACCACCGTCAGCCTGGTACCCCGTAAGAACCCGCCTGTGGGAGAGGGCGCCATGGGCATCTTGATGACCAACCCCACCACACCCATCAGCTTCTTGAACGCCTTGCCAAAAGGGCTGAGTGCCACGGTCGATCACTGCCGCGCCCTGCTGACATTTGTGGGGCAGGCCATCCGCGGGGCCATCCCTGCCGACCAAGGCCGCCTGGTGGGCTTCAAAGGGATGTACGATATGTATGCCCAGGCGCGCAGCGAGCCAATCGCCGGGCTGCCGACCATCATCAATGTCCTGGGATTCTTTACCAGCATCACCGTCTCGCTGGGCCTGCTCAACCTGCTGCCCATCCCGGCCCTGGATGGCGGACGTATCATGTTCGTCTTGCCAGAGCTTGTGCTGCGCAAGCGCATCCCGCCCGAGTACGAAGTGTGGGTCAATGCCATCAGCCTGGGCCTGCTCATCTTACTGCTGGTATACGTCAACTTGCAAGATTTTATCAACCCAATCACTTTGCCTTAGGCCAAAATAAAACACATGTCTAACCCTAAAGAGATTCCCTTCCAAAATCTAGTGGACGCCTTGTTGGACGAGAACGTCCCCTTTCACCCGCGCTACCTGTACCGCCTTTCGGACATCATCCAGGCTGACGTTGCGCTCTTAAAAAAGGCCTGGCCCCAGGTTTCGGCGCAGCGCCGCCAGGCCGTGATGGAAGACCTGGAAGAGTTGAACATGGCTGACGACCTGCTCTCGTTTGAAGAGGTAGCCCGCCTGGCACTCAACGACAGCGAGCCCGGTGTGCGCCGCCTGGCGATTCGAATACTGGGAGAATATGAGCTAAAAGACCTGGCTCCTACTTTCGTCCATATTCTCGAAAAAGACCGCAGCACCGAGGTGCGCGCTGCTGCCGCGGCAGCACTGGGTGCCTTCGTTTACTTGGGCGAGGTGGAAGAGTTGCAACCCGCCACCTGGCACCGGATAGAAGAAAGCCTGCTGAACGCTTATCGCAGCGACAGCGAAGTGCTGGTACGCCGCCGCGCCCTAGAAGCTTTGGGGTTCTCTTCACGCGAAGAACTGCCCCCCATGATCGAGCAAGCCTATACCAGCGGCGACAGCGACTGGTTGATCTCTGCCCTGATGGCCATGGGGCGTTCAGCCGACGAGCGCTGGAATCCCCAGGTTCTGGGCATGCTGGATCACAAGCACCCCCTGGTGCGGGCCGAGGCCGCCGCAGCCGCTGGCGAGCTGGAGATTGCACAAGCCGGGAAACGCCTGCTTGACCTGCTTGAGGACCCCGATTCAGACGTGCGCGCGGCGGCCATCTGGTCGCTGTCGCAGATCGGCGGTGAGGGGGTTGCCGTCCGCTTACAGCGCATGCTCAACCACTCCAGCGACGATGATGAAGCCCAGCTCATCGAGCAAGCCATGGAAAACCTGGCTTTCACCGAGGGGGGGCACGGCTTCTCAATGGGCAATGCAATGGAAGACGACGACCTAGCGGGCGAGGACGAAGATGAGGACCAACTCGACGAGCTGGACGAACTCGACGACGATTTCGAAGATGCCTACCTGGACGACCTGCTCGATGAGGACGACGAGGTTTGATCGACCTGCACTACCTGCTCGACCTGGTTAACCTCTTCCTGAACAACCTGCTGCCGATCATCCTGATCACAGGATTCGGCTACGCCCTGGGACACCTGGCCAAGACATCTCCACGCCCCCTCTCGCAGGTGATCTTTTATATTCTCACCCCTGTCTTGGTCTTCAAGCTGCTCACCCACAGCCAGCTCAACGGAGAGGATATCTTACGCACCGTGGGGCTGGCTGTTCTATTAACGCTCACCATCGGACTGCTCACCTGGGCCAGCGGGCGCGCCCTGCGCATCGAAGGGCGGCTCATGAATGCCGTTTTGCTGATCACCATGTTCATGAATGCCGGCAATTTTGGCCTGCCCCTGACCATGTTTGCCTTTGGTGAGGACGCCCTGGCCTATGCCGGCCTGTTCTTCGTCACCACCCTCACGCTCACCAATACCCTGGGGGTGCTGATCGCCTCCTCTGGTACGCGCAGCCTGCCGCAAGCGCTGCTCGAGCTGCTCAAGCTGCCTGCCACCTATTCCCTGGCACTCGGGCTGATTTTCTTACAGTTCAAATGGCAGCTTCCCACTGCCGTCGAGCGCACCGTTGTTCTGGTGGCAGATGCCGCCATCCCCTCCATGCTGGTCTTGCTTGGCTTGCAACTGCACACTGTGCGCTGGGATGGGCAGCTTAAGGCCTTGGGCCTGGCAAGCGCCATGCGCCTCTTGGTTGCCCCACTATTTGCCATTGGCTTGAGCCGGTGGATCGGGCTGAATGGCCCCGCATATCAAGCAGTTGTGCTAGAATCAGCTATGCCGGCAGCGGTGATGACGACTGTCCTTGCCACCGAGTTCGATACAGAACCAGCCTTCGTTACAACAGTTGTCTTGGTCACTACATTACTAAGCCCCCTCACCCTGACCCCTCTGCTGGCTTTACTAGGAGCCTGATATGCGCCAATGGCTGATCTTGCTGCTTTGCCTGGCTGCCCTGCTTGGGGGCAGCGATGCTGTTTGTGCCGCGCCCCTGCCTCAGGTGAACAACCCGCTGGTGGAGTATACATTTGGCGGGCAGGTCAATTTTTCTGCTCAACTTCCGCCCGACCTGGTGCTTGAAAGCGCCCAGGTCTTCTTGCGCAGCCAGGGGGAGGCCCAAACCATCGTCGGCGACGCCACCCTGCTGCCCGGCCAGCTTACCTATACGCATGACCTGAGCAGCCAACCGCTGCGCGCCTTTTCAACCATCGAGTATTGGTACCGCTTGCAGCCCCCCGGCGCAGAGGCCTACACCAGCGAAACCTACACCTTTGTCTACGAAGACAACCGCTTTACCTGGCAAACGCTCGACAGCCCCCCCTTCCGCGTCCACTGGTACGATGGCGAGATCAGCTTTGCTCAAGATGTGCTCAATGCGGCTCAAAAAGGGGCCGAGCGGGCCAACAAGGTCATTCAACTGGCAGACCAAGACCGGCAGATTGACATTTACGTCTATGCCAGCGGCAAAGAAATGCAGTCCACCTTGCTTTTGGGCGGATTAGATTGGGTTGCCGGGCACGCCGATCCCGAATTGTACACCATGGTGGTCACCCTGCCGCCTGGCCCCAGCCAGAAAAGTGAGATTGACCGCCAGATCCCCCACGAATTGATGCATATTCTGATGTACCAGGCGATTGGGCCAGATTATTACGGCCTGCCCACCTGGCTCAAAGAAGGGCTGGCCTCATACAACGAGCTGCGCCCCAATCCTGAGTACTACACCATCTTGCAAAATGCCGTGGAAAAAGAAAGCCTGATCCCGCTAACCTACCTGTGCCAGCGTTTTCCCAGCGATCAAACCGTTTACCTGGCCTATGCTGAGGCAAGCTCTTTTGTCAGCTATTTGTTCCTGGAATACGGACCGTCTGGCTTGCAGGCCATTGTGAACGGTTATGCGGCTGGTCAAGGCTGCGAGCAGGCTACGCTGGAAGCTACCGGGCTGACCCTGAACGAGCTTGAAACAGACTGGCGGCGGACCACGCTGGGCGAAGATGTGCTGCTGGCGGCCTTTGAGAAGCTGCTGCCCTGGCTGGTCTTGATTGCCCTAGCCCTACTGGCCCCATTCGTCCTAAGCCTGGCAAACCTGGGAGCCCGCCGCGCGGCCAAGGCCCCGGCGCCACGCGTTTCATAAGCAAGCATCAGGAACCTCCCATGAACGATTCCCCCATCTCTGGTCATGCCCGCCTGCACGCCGTGGTCACGGGACGTGTGCAGGGCGTCAGCTTTCGCTACTTTGTCAGCGAGCAAGCCGGGGCTTTTGGCCTGTTGGGCTGGGTGCGCAACCGGCACGATGGCAGCGTTGAAGTGACCGGCGAAGGCCCGCGCCCGCGCCTGGAGGGCCTGCTGGCGGCTTTGTGGCAAGGCCCGCCCTCGGCCCGCGTGGACGATGTGCAAAGCGAATGGCAGGTCGCAACCGGCGAATTCGGCTCGTTTTGGGTGCGCGCCACAGGTTAGCCGCCGGTTGGCGAACCAAACCCCAATCCCCGTTCTTTGAGCGATACAAAACGCCCGCGCCCGATCACCAGGTGATCGAGCACCTCCACGTCTAACAGCTTCCCCGCCTGGACCACCGCCCGGGTCAGGGCCACATCGTCGGGGCTGGGGGTGGGGTCTCCCGAAGGGTGGTTATGAACCACGATCAGGTTGACCGCGTTGCGCCGGATGGCATCCTTGAACACCTCGCCAATGCGCACCTGTGATGAATTGACTGAACCGCGATAGATGGTCACCACATCTTGCACGCGGTTGCGGGTGTCGAGCAGCATGACCCTCAATTCTTCTTGTTCCAGTGCGCTCATCTCATACTGCACCAGGGCGGCAGCGTCGGCCGGGCTGTGCACCGCCGGGCGCTCATCTGGCGATTCCAGGGTCAAGCGGCGGCCCAATTCAATCGCCGCCTTGATCTGGGCGGCCTTTGCCGGGCCCATGCCGTGCTGGCCACAAACCTCTCCGAATGAAGCACGGTGCAGTCCACTGATCCCACCCAGTCTCTGCAAGAGGCGCTGGCCCATCTGCACAGAATTCTCTCCCGGCACACCCACGCGCAGCAAGATCGCCAGGAGTTCTGCGTTGGTCAAAGCCTGCGGGCCCAGGTGAGCCAGCCGCTCTCGGGGCCGTTCGGATTCTGCCAGATCCATGATGCGATACGTATTATCATTTGCCTTCATCAATGCCATCTACTCCCCGGTTATCCGAATCCAAATCTCGATTCTCGGCTATAATCATGCTATGACCATCGATCCCCTAACCATCAACAATATCTTGCTCGGCCTGGCCGCCTGGGGAGCTGCTTTTCTGGCAACCCTCTGGGTCAGCCTGGTCATATGGACTTATCGCGATATCCGCCGCCGCGCCCGCGACCCACTCATCCGCTTCCTCGCAATCATCGTGGTGGCGCTGCTCTTCTTACCTGGCATTGTGATCTACTTGATCCTGCGCCCGGCGCGCACCCTGGAAGAAGAATACCAGCAAACGCTCGAAGAAGAAGCCCTGCTGCACGCCATTGAGGAAAGCCCGCTGTGCCCTGGCTGTGGGCGGCATATTAAAGAGGCCTGGACCATCTGCCCCAACTGCCACACCAAGCTCAAGAAACCCTGCCACCAGTGCAGCAAGCTGATGGAATTATCATGGAATTTGTGCCCCTACTGCGGCACACCCGCCCCCGGTATGCGCCGGGAAAACCTGACGATGGACGAGGCCTTACGAACCATCCCGGTCGAAGAAGAACCGGATAAGCCAGAAAACAATGAAGCGGTGCAATAGCACCGCTTCATTGTCATCATCACTTAGCGCTTCAAGGCGCTCCAGCCCGCATAACGGGCGGCATCGCCCAATTCCTGTTCGATGCGCATCAATTGGTTGTACTTGGCCACCCGGTCTGACCGCGCCGGGGCGCCGGTCTTGATCTGGCCCATGTTGAGGGCAACCGCCAGGTCGGCGATGGTCGAGTCTTCAGTCTCGCCAGAGCGGTGAGAGGTGACGGCGCGCCAGCCAGCCCGATGGCAGGTCTCAACGGCTTCGATCGTTTCGGTGAGGGTGCCAATCTGGTTAAGCTTGACCAACAGGGCGTTGGCGGCCTTGTCTTTGATGGCGCGGCGCACGCGCTCGGGGTTGGTGACCAGCAGGTCGTCCCCAACGATCTGGATGCGATCGCCCATCTCTTTGACCATCAACTGCCAGCTTTCCCAGTCATCCTGGGCCAGGCCATCTTCGATTGAAACAATGGGGTACTGATCCACCCAATTCTTCCAGAAAGCCACCATCTGCTCACCGGTGAGCTTCTTGCCTTCTTTGCGCAGGTTATACAGCTTGGTTTCTTCTTCGTAAAGCTCTGAAGCAGCCGGATCCAGGGCAATGCCAATCTGCTCACCAGCTTTGTAACCGGCTTTTTCGATGGCTGCCAGGATCACTTCCACAGCTTCTGAGTTGGCCTTGAGGGCCGGGGCATAGCCGCCCTCATCGCCAACCAGGGCGGTATAACCGCGCTCTTTGAGCACAGACTTAAGGGAATGGTAGATCTCAGCTCCCCAGCGCAGGCCTTCGGCAAAGCTAGGCGCGCCCAACGGCATGACCATGAATTCTTGGGCATCGGTGGACTGCCAGCCAGTGTGAGCGCCGCCGTTGAGGATGTTCAGCATGGGCACAGGCAGCACATGGGCATACACGCCGCCAATGTAGCGATAAAGCGGCAGGCCCAAAGAATTGGCAGCCGCCTTGGCAACCGCCAGGCTGGTGCCCAAGATGGCATTGGCGCCCAGCTTAGACTTATGCTCGGTGCCATCGATCTCCAACAGCGCCGCATCAATGCCGCGCTGGTCAGTGGATTCCCAGCCAACCAGTTCTTCGGCGATCAGGTCGTTAACATTCGAGACGGCCTTGATCACGCCCTTACCCAGGTAGCGTTTCTTGTCGCCATCACGAAGCTCCAGGGCTTCATGCACACCGGTGGAAGCACCAGAAGGCACAGCCGCGCGCCCCCAACTGCCATCCATCAAGGTCACCTCAACTTCCACGGTGGGGTTGCCGCGGGAATCCAGGATTTCACGCCCCAGGATTGATTCAATCAATGTTTCCATGCTAAGCCTCTCTCTTTATAAAATGTTTCCCCGGTTAACCGGAGTTTGTCTTGAAAATGGTGCCGGATGAAAGCATCATCCAACCAGGGCATATTTTACCGCGTTCACCCATGTTTATCCAATCCTCTTAGACCTGCCCAGCTTTTTCTTTTACAGCCTGCAAAAAGGCCAGGAACAAGGGATGCGGGCGGTTTGGACGCGATAGAAATTCGGGGTGGAATTGGGTTGCCAGCATGAAGGGGTGGTCAACCAGCTCTGCGATTTCCACCAGGCGCCCATCAGGCGACACACCCGAGAAACACATACCATGCTTCTGCAAGACCTCACGATAGGTGTTGTTCAACTCAAAACGATGCCGGTGACGCTCTTGAACTTCGTTCACACCATATGCGTTGGCGGCGCGGCTGCCCGGCACCAAGCGGCAGGGATACAACCCCAGGCGCATGGTGCCGCCCATATCAGCGATGCTGCGTTGGTCAGGCATCAGGTCGATCACCGGCAGCGAAGTTGAACGATCGAATTCGGTCGAGTTGGCATCATCACCCAGGCATTGGCGGGCGAAATCCACCACCATCAACTGCATACCCAGGCATAAGCCAAAGAAGGGTACCCGGTTTTCACGCGCATAGCGAATGGCCTGCAGCTTGCCCTCGATGCCGCGGCTGCCGAAGCCGCCGGGCACCAAAATGCCGGCCGCGTTTTTGATCGCATCCATGCCGCGGCCCTTCTCCAACTCAGCAGAGTGCACCCAGGCAATATCCACCTCTACCCCCAAAGCCAGGCCGGCATGCTTGAGCGCCTCGCGCACGCTCATATAAGCATCGTGCAGTTCCACATATTTGCCCACCAAAGCCACCTTGACGCTGGGTTTTGGCGAGCGCACCCGCTCGAGCAGGTTTTCCCAATCGCTCCAATCGGGCTGGCGGCGGGCTTCTAAGCCCAGGCGCTTGAGCAGGTAATCGCCAATCCCTGCCTTCTCTAACAGCAAGGGTACTTCGTACAGGTAGGGCGTGGTGACCATTGGAACAACTGCCTGGCGTTCGACATCGCAAAACAGGGCGATCTTTTCACACAGGTCATCGTCCACCGGATGGTCAGAGCGGGCAACGATCACATCGGGAGAGATGCCAATAGAACGCAGCTCACGCACCGAGTGTTGGGTGGGCTTGGTCTTCAACTCGCTGGTAGCGCCGATATACGGCAGCCAGGTGACGTGAATGTAGAGCGTATTTTCGCGCCCAACGTCACTGCGCATCTGGCGCAGCGCTTCCAAAAAAGGCAGCGATTCGATATCACCCACCGTGCCACCCACCTCAATCAAGATGATTTCGGCATTGGTAGCCCGCTCCACCTGGGCAATGCGGCGCTTGATCTCATTCGTAATATGGGGAATGACCTGGATCGTACCGCCCAGGTAGTCGCCACGCCGCTCTTTGCCAATCACCTCGGCATACACCTGCCCGGTGGTCATATTGCAAACCCGGTTGAGGCTGGTGTCAATGAAACGTTCATAATGGCCCAGGTCCAGGTCAGTCTCAGCGCCGTCATCCAGCACGTATACTTCGCCGTGCTGGTAAGGGCTCATGGTGCCTGGGTCAACGTTGATATAGGGGTCCAGCTTCTGTGCAGAAACCGCAAAACCGCGTTCTTTCAGCAGGCGGCCCACCGCTGCGGCAGTCACCCCTTTGCCCACCGAACTCACCACCCCACCGGTAAAGAAGATGTACTTGGTTGTCATACTGCCTCCTTATGGCTTTGCAACCCAGAATAACAAGGTTTCTTACAAACAAAGGCGGTGGGGAGGGCCGTTTACCGGCAACCTCCCCACCGTGAGTGTACTCTAGCTATTCATACCAGCAGCGATCATCCCACGACACGCGCCAAGTCCTCGGCCGCGCGGCGCATTTCCAAAAAGATCAGCCCCAGCTTGGCCTGTTCGCGTGCCAGGGCTGTTAACACAGCTTCTCCGCCGACTGCGGTCAAGATCACGTACCCGTTGCCGCCCTTAATGTAAACCTGCTCTAAAGAGCCGCGCCCCAATTCCATCGAGATGCGCTCGCCCAGGCTGAGCATAGCCGCCGACATTGCCGACACACGATCTTCTTCTACATCCCCAGGAAGGGCCGAGGCCATGATCAAGCCATCTACCGAGACCACTGCTGAGGCCTCGATATCCGGCGAAGCAGCCTGCATATCGCGCAAGCGTGCCACCATTTGATCTGTACGTGAGCGGGTCATGAGATTCCTATCGCGAAGGTAGATAACCGAATTATTGAAGTGAAAAATCGCTTACCGCATTCAGTTTATGAGTTTACCACATTTTCAGCGCTTGAGACATAAAGGTTTTGATGGCTCATTGGGAGTTACCGTGATTCGGCCACATATGGTGGTCAGCCTGCGAACAGGCGATAACCTTCCAAGTCGAGGAAGATGCGTTGGAAGAGATGCTTGAGATTGAACAATCCATAGCAACGTCGCTTGAGCACCTTGAGTTTGTTATTCAGGCCTTCGACAAAGCCGCTATTGTCTCGGCTGACGAAATAGTTGCTGATTTCTTGCCACCAGCGGCCCAGGGTGTTGATGAACTTATCAAAGCAGCGCAATCCACTTTTGGCAACGCGTTTGATCCAGGCCCGGATTCTGGCTTGGGCAGTTGTCTGAGTAGTGTGCAGGTCAAAAATGGCGGTCAATTGCTGCTGCAAGGTATAGGCCTGCTTCAGCTTGGGCGAGTAATGGAAAAGCTGCCTCAAGGTGCGTCTTTCATCGATGTCCAGGTCGGCAGGTTTCTTGCGCAAGGCCCACAGGCTACCCTTCAACTGCTTGTAGTCGGTATCGGGGAGCTCTTTTTTCAGCCGTCCCAATTCTTGCTTACGCAAGTCATCCAGGCCATCTCGATAAGCCCTGGCAACATGGAAACGATCAATCACAATCCGCACATGCCCCAACACTTCTCGCACGGCTTCGGTAAAGCCCTCATACATATCACAGCATGCCGTATGGATGCTCTGCTGCAAGCGGGCCGGGATCGAGCGCAGAAATTCGACCACGGTATCCTTCTGGCGGTCTGGCAGAACTGCCAGGATGACCAGCCGTCCATCCAACAGGCGGGCGGTGATAATCACCACAAAGTTGCGATGGCCTTTCTTGAGGGCAATTTCATCCAGCCCGATCACGCCCAACGCCGTATACTGCCACCAATCCACGCTGGCGCTGATTCGACGCTCCAAGGCGCCCAAGACGCAATCATAGCCTATGCCTTCTTTAGCGCTTACATCCTCAATCGTCGAGTTCACCAGTTGCAGCAGCAGGTGGTCATCATACACAATACTATGGGGACTATTGCTCTCCCGCCACTCCAGACGCTCCGTCGTGGTGGGGTGCCCCTCGCACTCCAGGCACTGATACCGCCGTGGTCGATAGCGCAGATAACTCGGCCGTCCAAACACCGGCAGGTGTCGGATCGTCGTCCATTCATCATATCCGTGTCGCTTATGGATCGCCCGCCCACACCAACGGCAGAGCGTGCCTTCCTTTGCGCTCTCAATCGTGATGATCAATTCGCCAGCTTTGTTGATTTCTGTGCTCAATACCCGCACATCAGGAATATCCAAGGGGACGGTAACTTGTGCCTTTTTCATCTGCTTATTTTACCTGCACTTCAGCTATTCCTTTGGCGCTATTTTACCCCCACATCTGGGGGGTACCACGGTAACTCCCAATGAACCGTTTTGATAGGTAAGGGGCTGGGCGCCCTGTGCGCTATTTGCCGCCGAATTTTCTTTGCCACTCAAAGAGCTTGTTCAAGGCTTCGATTGGCGAAAGGCTGTTGATATCCAGGATTTTCAACTCATCCAGCAGGGGGTTGGTCTCGGGGAACAAAGCCATCTGGCGCGGCAGGTCAGGAGACAGCTTGACCGCCTTGCCAGAGCTCTTTTCAAGCTGGCGCAAGATCTCTTCTGCGCGCTGCACCACCGGCTTGGGCAGCCCGGCCAACTGCCCCACGTGAATGCCATAGGACCGGTCGGCCCCGCCAGGAATGATCTTGTGTAAGAACACCACCTGCCCGCCCGTCTCACTGACCGCCACGTTATAGTTACGCACACCCGGCAGCAGGTCAGCCAACTGGGTCAGCTCGTGATAGTGGGTGGCAAATAAGGTCTTGGCGCGCAGGTCTGGGTGATTATGAATATACTCAACCACCGCCCAGGCGATCGAAACACCATCGTAAGTGCTGGTTCCGCGGCCAATCTCATCCAAGATCAACAGGCTGCGCCGCGTGGCGTGGTGAAGGATATTGGCGGTTTCAACCATCTCCACCATAAAGGTAGATTGGCCCGAATGGATCTCATCTTGAGCGCCGATGCGGGTAAAGATGCGGTCCATCAGGCCGATGCGGGCCGAAGCCGCCGGCACAAAGCCACCCATCTGCGCCATCAGCACAATCAGGGCCACCTGGCGCAAGAAGGTAGATTTACCCGACATATTCGGCCCCGTCAGAATGCGGATGCGCTCATCGGGCTCAAAGATCGTCTCATTTGGCACAAAGCGTTCTCCGCTCAAGGTGTGCTCTACCACCGGGTGGCGGCCTTCATGGATCTCGAGCGCATCATCTTCAACTACTTCTGGCCGCACATAACCGTTCAGGGCGGCGGCCTCTGCCAGGGCTGCCAGCACATCCAGCTCAGCCAGGCAGCGCGCGGTGCTCAGCAAACGGCCCGAGACGCCCGCCAGGCGCTCGCACAATTCTCGGAAGAGACGCGTTTCGATCTCGTGAATTCGGTCTTCAGCGTTCAGCACCAGCGTCTCGTATTCCTTCATCTCCGGCGTGATGTAACGCTCGGCGTTGACCAGGGTCTGCTTGCGAATATATTCGGCCGGGGCCATTTCGGTGTTGGAATGGGTGATCTCAATATAATACCCAAAGACCTTGTTATACCCCACCTTTAAGGACTTGATCCCCGTGCGTTCCCTTTCCACAGCTTCAAGGTTGGCAATCCATTCGCGAGCATGCCGCGAACGTTCTACCACCCCATCTAACTCGGCCGAGTATCCCGAGCGAAAAATGCCCACGTTCTGCAGCGTGGCTGGGGGGTCGTCGGCGACGGCTGTCTCCAGCAAGGCCAGCTCATCGGCGCATACATCGAAACCAGACAGGAAGGGTGTCAAAGCTTCAGACGGCTGGGCCGCCAACAGGGCAGCGATTCCCGGCAGGCTGCGCAATGTGCTGCGCAAAGCCACCAGGTCGCGCGGCTGGGCGGTACCGCCGACCACGCGCGTGGTCAGCCGCTCCAGGTCATTTAAGGGTTTGAAAGCCGCCCGCAGCTCGGCTCTCAACAACCCCTGCTCGTAGAAACAAGCCACCCCATCCTGGCGCCGGCGCACCTGGGCCACATCCAGCAGGGGCTTGCTGACCCACTGGCGCATCAGGCGCTTGCCCATCAAGGTGACTGCATAATCCAGCTCGCCCAACAGTGAGCCGCGCATACTGCCGCTACGGATGGTCTCGGTCAGTTCAAGGTTGCGGCGCGTAGAAGCATCCAGGATCATGAATTCTGACAGTTGGTAGGTGCTCAAACGGGTCAAGAGCCTCAACGCGGCAGGCTGGGTTTCAGCCAGGTACTGCGGGATGACACCCGCGGCGCGCACTGCCAACCCCATCTCTCGCAGGCCAAAGCCGTCCAAAGAGGCAACAGCAAAATGGCGCATCAAAGATTCCTGGCAGCGTCCAGGCTCAAAACGCCAGGCCGGCCAGGCAGTGGTATGGCCTGGCAGGCCATCTGGCAGCACCAACTGGTCAGGATGCAAGATCTCAGCCGGGCGTAAGCGCACCAGCTCGGCGCGCAGCACAGTATGAATATTTTCGCCTTCTAGTTCTGTGGTCGCAAATTCACCCGTGGTAATATCCACATAAGCCACCCCGGCCCGCCCATCTTGGATCACCACGCTAGCCAGGTAATTGTTCGAGTCGGCCGGCAGCAAACCGGGCTCTACCAATGTGCCGGGGGTGACCACCCGCACCACTTTGCGCGGGAACAAACCCTTTACCGGCTGGTCGCCCACCTGTTCACAAATTGCCACGTGGAAGCCGCCCTCAATCAAGCGCGCCAGGTAGTTCTCAACGGCGTGGTGTGGAATGCCTGCCATAGGGATGCGTACCCCCTTGGCCACATTGCGCGAGGTGAGCACAATATCCAGCTCACGCGATGCAATCTCCGCATCCTGGTCAAAGGTCTCATAGAAATCGCCCAGGCGGAAGAAGACAATGGCATTGGGGTGCTGGCGTTTGATCTCTAAATACTGTTTACGGATCGGGGTGATGTCGTCATCGGTGTTTGACATGCGGCCTCCACAAAAAAGGTGCCATCATTCTATATCTTGCCGCCAAAACTCGCAAGGTACAAGAGAAAACATTTGTAAACGTTCCGGCAAGGCGGTGATTTGGGCGGCGAATGGCGAAAATCGCTTCAGATAAGGTTGTATTTTTCTGGTACCGCGGCTATAATTACGTCACTATATTCTCGTTGAAAGGAGAAAATCAATGGCTAGTGTAACTTTTGATCATGTCTACAAGCGTTTTGGGGATGTTGTCGCCGTAAACGATCTTAACATCCACATCGCGGACAAAGAATTCCTGGTACTGGTTGGACCGTCGGGCTGTGGCAAGACCACTGCTCTGCGCTGCCTGGCCGGCCTGGAAGAGATCAGCGAGGGCAAGATCTTGATTGGCGATCGCATCGTCAATGATGTTGCCCCCAAAGACCGCGACATTGCAATGGTGTTCCAGTCTTACGCGCTCTATCCTCACATGAGCGTTTATGACAACATGGCTTTTGGTCTCAAACTTCGCAAGACCCCCAAGGAGGAGATCAAACGCCGGGTACAGAATGCCGCCGATATCTTGGGCATTGGCAACTTGCTGGACCGCAAACCCCGCCAGCTTTCTGGCGGTCAGCGCCAGCGTGTGGCAGTAGGGCGCGCAATCGTTCGCGAGCCAAAGGTTTTCTTGTTCGACGAACCCCTCTCGAACCTGGACGCCAAGCTGCGCGTTGAAACCCGCACCAACATCAGCAAGCTGCACCAACAGCTCCAGACCACCTTCATCTATGTGACCCACGACCAGGTCGAGGCCATGACCATGGCTTCTCGTATCGCGGTGATCAACAAGGGCCTCCTGCAGCAGATCGACACGCCTCAGACCCTCTACGATCGCCCCAACAACCTGTTCGTTGCCGGTTTCATCGGCTCGCCCGCAATGAACTTCTTCAAGTCCAAGCTGGTGCGCGGCGATGGCAAGCTCTTTGTGGATGGTGGGTCGTTCAAGCTGGAAGTTCCCGCGGACCGCAACGATGCCTATGCCGCATACGTAGATAAGCCGGTCATCATGGGCATTCGCCCCGAAGATATCCAGGATCCACACTTCTGCCCGCCTGGCATGTTCCCGCAGGAAGTGGAAGGCACTGTTGACGTTGCAGAGTTGATGGGTAACGAAATCTTCCTGTATGTCACCACTGGTGATCACAATTTCTGCGCTCGCGTTGACCCACGCACAAAGGCCGTCATGGGCGAGAAATCCAAAGTGGTCTTCAACATGAACAACATGCACCTGTTCGACCCCGATACCGAGCAGGCCATTCGCTAATCGATGGCGCTCACCCGCCAACAGTAGCAACATCACAAACGTCTCCCCACGCAACCTGTTCCGGTCAATCCGAGACATCGTGGGGGGACGTTTGGTATCTATCAAAAAAAAATGGAGTAAACACATGGAAGCTACATACAAACTTGTCCTCGTCCGCCACGGGCAAAGCACTTGGAACCTTGAAAACCGCTTCACTGGTTGGACCGACGTCGGCTTGACCGATCAAGGCGTCAAAGAAGCACATGAAGGCGGGCGATTGCTGCGCGAGGGCGGTTTCCAATTTGATATCGCCTACACCTCGGTGCTCAAGCGCGCCATCAAAACCCTGTGGATCGTGTTGGAAGAAATGGAACTGGAATGGATCCCGGTTGTACGCGCCTGGCAGCTTAATGAGCGTCATTATGGCGCGCTGCAAGGCTTGAATAAAGCCGAGATGGCAGTTCAGTACGGCGAGTCGCAGGTCAAACAGTGGCGGCGCAGCTACGACATCCAGCCGCCGGCGCTTGAGCTTGACGATCCACGTCACCCGCGCTTCGACCGCCGCTATGCAGGCTTGAGCGAGACAGAAGCCCCGCGCACCGAATGCCTGAAAGACACCGTCAACCGTATGCTGCCATATTGGCATTCTACGATTGCTCCGGCAGTCAAATCAGGGCAGCGCGTGCTGGTGGCTGCCCACGGCAACAGCCTGCGCGCCCTGGTCAAATACCTGGATAACATTTCGGACGAGGCCATCGTCGAATTGAATATCCCCACCGGCGTGCCCTTGGTGTATGAGCTGAACGCCGATCTGAAGCCCATAAAAAGCTATTACCTGGGTGATGCTGAGGCCGTGCGCAAGGCCGCCGAAGCGGTGGCTAACCAGGGTAAAGCCAAATAAACTTTGTAACCTGAGCAAGAAATTGGTTCGGGGTGTAAACAGCGTTTGCTGCCCGTTTGCACCCCGAATTTTTTAAACTTGACAGCGGGGTGCAGTTGGCAAAAAACAGGGTTTTGCACCCAAAAGGAAGTCCAGGGGAGTAATAAATATTGCAATCTCGTGACAAAATCCGATTATCCGATATAATTGAAAATGATACTGCAAGGCTCAAAAAAGACGCCAACCACAATCATTCATTTCCAAAGGAGAGAAGATCTATGAAACACAAGCGTATCGCACTTGTCTTTATCGTCTTGGTATTGGTCGCCAGCATCCTGGCCTGCGGTGGCAGCGCTGCACCCACAGCCACTGTGCCGCCCACCCAGCCGCCGCCCACCCAGCCGCCGGCCCCCACCAATACCCCGGTTCCACCGCCGCCCACCGATACGGCTGTTCCGCCCACTGAGCCCCCTGCCGCAGAGCCCACAGCAGATACCAGCGGCACCACCGCCCCCAATATTGTCGCCGGGCAGATCAATATTGTGCAAGTCACCGGCTACAAGGATTCGTGGGATGATTGGCACATTGTGGGCCTGGTCAGCAATAACACGGCCCGTGCGGTTAATGATATCGAGATCGAAGTAGAGATCCTGGACGCCAACGGGGCCTCTCTCTACAAAGAAACCGCCTATGCCGACCTGTGGTCTCTTGCACCTGAAGAAATCAGCACCTTCGATGTATGGGTCTACGAAGACCTGCCCACTGCCGACACGGTCAGCGCAGTGGTGGTTGGCAATGGCACCACCGAATTGGAACGCGCCACGGTAGATTTCCAGAATGTCAGCATGGTCGTTGACGACTACGATGATATTTACCTGACCGGCGAGTTGGTAAACAATGGCAGCCAACCCATCTCTATCGACGGCCTGTCAGCCGCCCTGTTCGACGATGCCGGCTCGATCGTGACCTCCGACTCATCCTACACCATGCGCCGCTACCTGGATCCTGGCGACAGCGGCCCCTTCCGCATCACTCTGGACGCCCCTGAAGGCCAGGCCGCATCGCTGACCGACTACACATTCTACACGGATGTTGGAGTTGAAGGTGCCGCTGAGGTCTACGACCTTACCTTGTCAGAAGACCATTACAGTTACATTGACGCTTACGATAACTTCCACCTGGTCGGCACGGTGACCAACAACAGCAGCGAAGCCCTGAACGTTTCGCTGGTAGCAGGGCTGTATGACGCGGCCGGCAACTGCCTGGACGCCGCATCGCTCTCCCTACCGGTGTATTCTCTGGCGCCAGGCGAAACGATGGCTTATGATTTCGATGGTTGGGGCCCGGTCAACTACGCCAGCGGCACTTATGACGCTGCCGATAGCTACCGCGTGGTGGTCGACTGGAACTGGACTTACACCAGCTACAGCGAAGTGGTGGATATCGTTACCGTTGAAGCCAACGATGCCAACGATTACGACGGCTACCAATTGAACTTCACCGGCCAGGTACTCAACAACTCGGGCCGCGATCTGACCGGCGCCACGGTCATTGTGGTGATCTACGACAAGGCCTCTGGCCAGGTCATCGCCACCGATTACGGCTGGATCTTCGATGATATTGTCAACAATGCCTCCGCCGATTATGAGGTTGCAGTTTACCTGCCCGAAGGCTTTGATATCAACTCTGCCGAATATGAGATCCTGGTCAAGGGCGACCTGCCCTAACAGACCCTGTTAAAAACAACACGCCTGGCCGGCCGGCCAGGCGTGTTGTTTTTAACAATCAACTTTACACATCGCCAATGATCACAAAAGTAGCCCAGACCTGATCTACCACATCGCTCTCGCCCATCGGAACCTGGACAATAACCAATAGGACCACTGGCGGATCTCCTTCGCTGGGGACTGTGGCAAGCACGTAGGCATCATAACCACTGCAGTTGGTGTAATGATCATACTGGCCCACATACACACCGTCATCATAATCCAGGCGTTCAGCCGTTTCGCAATATGGGCCATAAACGTCCTGGTAAGCCGCCAAGAGGTCGTGATAATCGCCGCCGGTTTGCGCCAGGTCAGCCGAAACGCCGAAGAACATGCCCGAGGCGTCATAGCTGGTTTCATAAGCGGCCAGGTCAGGGGCAGCCGCCAGGCCGGGGCCAACCATCTCTCCATCCACATACCAACCGCTGCCATCGTAATCCAGCCAACCTACCGGCACATCCACCTTTAGTACCCCGGCTTCATCCGTGCAGCTCATGTATCCTGAGGCATACGACTCGATACAGTTGACCGGCATACCGCCATCCTGGCCAGCGTCTTCGCCTGGTTCGTCAGGCGGCGGAGACTGCTCTGACGACAAAACATTGGCGTCGCACACCAGCACGCTGCCGCTTGAAACACAGCCAGAGAAATCGGCTGCCACCAGCCTTGCTATGGCGTTGACCAACATCTCTTCATCCGATGCCAATACCGTCAAGACCCGTTGATCCGCGCCGTGCGTCTCGATGTACAAGGCAGTGTTTTGAGCCACAAAGCCGCCCAGATCCTCAACCAGGACCAAATCTTTCGGTGAGGCTCCTGTGCCATCATCAACCGGCTCCAACCCGCCATCTGCCAGGTCGACCGTCACGCCTGCACGATCCAAGATGTCATCCAATGGCTCTGTTTTGTCATACAACCCCAAATACAACACATCTCCGCCTGCATCAGGGGCAGTGCGCAAAGCAGCCTCAAGACCAGCATCTTCAAAAGCGGCCTGCAGGGGAATGCTCTCAGTCAGCATCTCTGGATCCAGAGCCTCTGCAAATGTCTGCACCAGGCTGACCGGGCGGGTGAACAAATAAGGAAAATCACGCACATCCCAGGCCCTGCCATCAGCAGCCAACCAATCCGCAAGGTTGCTCAAAAAGTGATCGTTATCTGCCATCGTATGATAAGGCGAAGTCATGAAGGTCATATCGCCCATCACCAACACCCGCCCAGCCTCGGCAAACACAGCAGCAGCCAGGCTGCTTTCGCCTGTGCGCACATTTGAACGTGTCTTAGCATCACCGGCTAACAAGGTCACCTCACCGCCGCGCAGTGAGTGCGATGCATACAATACCAGTGTATCCAGCCCCTCGAAAAGCGGTTGATCACCATCCAGGGCCTCAAAACGCACGTTGCGATAGTTGCCGGAATTATCGTTCAGGTTATACAAATAATCGTCAAAATACGAGACCCCAAACAGGTTCGCCAGGCTGTTGGCAGCCGGCACCGCGCTGATGGGGAACAATACTGAGGAGAGATCGTAATATTCATCTTCTGTGGTCGCGGGCCGGGTGGGATCAGCCGCCAACAAAAGCCTGCCGCCATCGGCCACAAAGGATTGAATGGCATCTAACTCATCGGCAGAAAACTGCCCCGTAGGGGCCACCACCACCAGGGCCGTGGCGCCGCGCAGCAGCTCAGGCAGGCTGCCATCATTGCCGGTGTACATTTCAATCTCTGCACCGCGCGCAGAAAGGCGCTGGCTCAAGGGGGTCAGATCGTCGATCTGCAGATTGTTCTCATGCGCCAGGTCGATGATCACCCGTCCGTTGCTGGCGGTTGGCTGGTCAGCATATGGGTTATAGGCTGCGGTTGACAGTACGATATCGTCCGAAGAGACACTTGGGATCTCAGGAGCCTGATAGGTAGTGCGGCCGTACAAAAACCAGCGCACAACGAAAGGCAGCGCCAATAACGAAAGAAACAACAGCAGTTTGGCGAGTGTTTTCATCGTCGGGTACTCCCAAGCCGGGCATCATACAAGAGGTAAAGGCCGGGCGGCAGACTGCGTTCTCCAGTCTTGGGGTTGGTTGCCCCTTCCCATGCGGGCAGACCGCCGTAGTACAGCTCTTGATACTTCTCTGTCGCCAAAACCTGCCGCTCCAGGTCTACCACCACGTAGCTATCAAGCCCGGCCAGCTCAGCCGCCCGGTCAATAGCATCCGATTGGCCGCCCATCTCATCCACCAACCCCAGGCTCAAGGCCTGGCGGCCCGGGTAAGCCAGGCCTTGAGACAGGTCTGAACGAGACATAACCAGGCGGTCACCGCGGCCGGCGGCTACGGTAGCCAGGAATTCTTGTTTGATGCCGTCAATCTCGCGCAGGAATTCTTCAGTATTGCTGGCGGTAAGCTTGAAGGGGCCGCTGGCCAAGACCACGTCATTAACGCCGATATTGGAAGGGAAATACCCCCACACGCCCACGTTGCCTACCGTAGATGATGGCTTGGCAAACAAGGGGTCGACAGCCATGGCCACATAATAGCCGCCGCTGGCTGCATAGGAGTCGATGTAGCCCACCACCGGCATTTGCTGGCGCAGATTCAGCAGTTCATAATAAATGGACTGGGTGGCAACCACCTCTCCACCGGGTGTCTCGATCTGCACGACCACAGCCTTGATCCTTGGGTCGCGGCGGGCGGCTTCGATCTCGTCATTGACCAACTCGGCGCTCAAAGACCAGATTTCTGTATTGATACGCACAATGCCCACAGCCGGTTTCTTGACCTGGGCAGACGACAGCCACAATCCCAGCATCAGCGGCAGTACAATCCAGAAAGCCGCCTGCCCCAAAGCTCGCCACATGGAAGGTTTCTTCTTCACAGGAGCGGGAAGTGCGACAGGTGTATCTGCTTCACTCATGGTGCACTCCTTTCGGAGCCAGACTCAGCCGTTATTGCGGCGTTGGATCCGGCCCAGCACAAACCATACAAGCCACCCCAGGGCAGCCGATAAGCCGCCAACCATGAAGAATGTATCGCGCCAAAAACGCTGGGGAAAGAGGCGGATAAGCGTATCGCTGTATAGAAATGTCCAGGTGCCTTCTGCAAAGAAAATCCGGTGGAAATTGACAAAGATGAAACCAAAGGCCGCCACCACTAATAACAATATAACGCCAATTAAGATAATGGTCAACAGACCCCCACGCCGGACGGCCTGGAGGTAATCGGGCAGCCATTCTTCCTTCCAGGCCCAAAACCCAAATGTGACCAGCAAGATAAAAGCCGCAATCCACACGCGCAAGGCCCCCTGAACCACGTTTTTCACATCCAGCATGTGTTCCAATTCCCGATCATTATACATGTAGGTGCAGTCGACCATATTGGCGCAAGAAGGCGCTGGGGTCTCTTGCCCTTCTGGGAAACGCAAGTCGCCTAAGAATTCGATCCCGGCATCGTTCACCAGGTATTCTACCGCCACGCGCCCATAAGCCAGCCGCTCACCCATGGTGAAGCCATAATAATCGTCCGGGAACATCGGGGTGCGGTATTCAAACTCCAGGTACCAGGGACTGAGCATTGCGCGCACCGCAGTAAGCGTCAACACCACCGGTACCAACACGGTTATCAGGAAACGCAGAATTTTCAACAACCAGCCAGGCATTAGTGTAAGACCTCCTCATCACCAAAGAAAACATAGTTCAGAACCATATTATTTGTCACCCACTCGATCGGCGCCCAATCATCTGTGTAGACCACACCCACAGTGGGCGTGGGGCGCGCATTTCCATATGCCACTTGCAAAGACCTGAGCAGCAAAGGATGGACCGAACCCGGGTTACCCAGCTCGCGCGTGGCCAATTCAAGCAAATTGGTCTGCATGTTGGCTGCGGTCGAGGGCTGCACCGTGGCATACACAATGGTGTTAAATGAAGCCGGCACATCCACCACGTGCACACTGGGGAAGACTGTTTGAATTGTAGAAGCCAGGTCGTCAATCAACGTACGATTGGCTGGCGAACGTCCAACGTTGATCACCAAAACACCGTCTTCATCCAGATGATCGTACGCCACCTGGAAGAATTCTTGCGTGGTCAGGTGCCAGGGAATATACGGCGGGCGGTAGGCATCAACGCCAATGATGGTGTAGCGCCGCGTGCTGTGTTCCAGCCCCCAACGACCATCTTGAGCCACGGCATTCAAGTTTGGCATATCCATATCGAAATAATCTCGCCCCACCTGGATGATATCGGGGTCGATCTCAAAACCGTCGATTGGAATAGGCCCAAATACGGCGCTGGCCTGGCGGGCCACTGTGCCCGCAGCCAGGCCGACAATGGCAATGCTCTCAACCTGCTCGGTAAGATACGGTGCGGCATTATAAAATGGGGCTGCCAGGAACATCTCCCAGGGGCCGCCGTAATCCAGACGCTCGGCATGCCAAACAGAGTGGATGCCCTGGCCTTCATTCAAGCGCAGGTAGCGATAGCCATCTTTCTCTAACACCTGGATATAGTTATAGGCCGACTCGGCCTCATACACCTGCCCGTCCGTCTGCTTGATCGGCCCGGCAGCCCACAAGGCGGTCAGCAGCACCAGGACCAGGGGCATCAACAGCCAGGGCAGGGTTTTCTTCCAACCAATGGCGCTCCACAGGCCAACCAATGCCACCAGCAGCAGCACGCCGCTAAAAATCAAGATCGTCAGCGTGGTACCCACCAGGGGGATCAGTACCAGCACCGGCAAAAAGGTGCCGATGAAGGAGCCCAGGGTCGAAATGGCATAAATTTGTCCAGAAACTCTGCCCGCCTGGCGAGAATCGCGGATTGCCAGGCGAATTGCGAAGGGCGAAATGGTCCCCAGTAATGTGATTGGCACAATGAAGAGCACCAGCACAGCCGTGAACGAGCCCAACAAAACACCCACCTGTAGTTGGTCAAAGGCATCTGCCGCCAGGCGTAAAACAGGCCGCGCCACGAACGGCACGATGCCCGAAGTAAACGCCCCCCAAGCCAGGATGCCATACATGGTCTTTTTGTGAGGAGAGCGGTCGGCCCATGATCCGCCGATGAAATAACCGGCAGTCAGGTAAATCAAGATCAGGCCAATGATACAAGCCCATACCAGGTTGCTCGTGCCAAAAGTGCTGCCCAGCAAACGCGAGGCCGCAAATTCTAACGCCAACGTGGTCATTCCAGATACAAAGACGGTGAAGTAGAGGTATCGGTTCATTCGAAAGATTATATCCTAAAACATCTTTGAGGGGGCAGGGCCTCGCTTCTTGCCCTGTATTCGATACCTTTTCCCATTGCCCCATTTTGAATGCTTGCGTATAATTAGCATGTTCTTAACTCACAATGGAGGAGATAAAATGTTAAAAGAATTCAAAGAATTCGCCATGCGTGGCAATGTGCTGGACCTGGCTATCGGTGTGATCATCGGTGGTGCATTCGGCAAAATCGTTACCTCGTTCGTCAACGACGTTATCATGCCGCCGATTGGCTTGTTATTAGGGCAGGTAAAATTCAGCGACCTGTTTTGGGTGCTGAAAGGCAGTGTCCCGGCTGGCACCAGCCTGGAAGTTGCGAAAACACTTGAAGGCGTGGTTACCCTGAACTACGGTGCTTTCATTAGCACGATCATTGATTTCATCATCGTCGCCCTGGTCATCTTCCTGGTGGTCAAGCAGATCAACCGCATGAAGAAGCCTGCCCCGGCTCCGGCTGCCCCAGCCACCAAAGACTGCCCATACTGCTTCTCAGCGGTCAATGTCCAGGCCACCCGCTGCCCGAATTGTACATCAGAGCTTAAGTAAGACGGCATTTGCGACAAGAACAGCAAATGGGGTTGTATGGGCGGGCGCTGAACGCTCATACAACCCTATATTAAATTAAAGGAGTTCGAATGACCACCAAGGCTCAACAGCCGCTTAGCGGTGCAGAAATCCGTAAGATGTTCATCGAGTTTTTCGAAGAAGCCGGCCACACCTACGTGCCATCCGCTTCACTTGTCCCGGGCGGCGACCAAACCCTGCTCTTCACCAACGCCGGTATGGTTCAGTTTAAGGATGTATTCTTAGGAACCGACAAGCGCCCTTATACCCGCGCCGCCAACTCTCAGAAGTGCATGCGCGTGGCTGGCAAACACAACGACCTGGATGACGTAGGGCGTGACGACACGCACCACACCTTCTTCGAGATGCTCGGCAACTGGTCATTCGGCGATTATTACAAGAAAGAGGCCATTCAGTGGGCCTGGCAGCTTCTCACAGACGTCTGGCAACTGCCAAAAGAATGCCTGTGGGCAACCTGCTTCCGCGATGATGAGGGCGATGTTCCCCAGGACGATGAGGCGGCTGCAGCTTGGCGTTCTCAACCCGGCATGGACCCGGCCCACGTGGTTTTCTTTGGGCGCAAGGATAATTTCTGGGAAATGGCCGAAGTAGGCCCTTGCGGCCCTAGCAGCGAGGTGAACATCGACCGTGGACCTGAGTACTGCGATAAACAAGGTGTTCCCGGCCACCAGTGCAGCGTCAATGGCGATTGCAAACGCTTCCTGGAAATTTGGAACCTGGTTTTCATCCAGTACAACCGGATCGATGCCAACCACCTCGAGCCACTGCCCGCCACCCATGTTGATACGGGTATGGGCTTTGAGCGGATCGTCTCGGTGCTGCAAGGCGTCGATTCGAACTACCGCACGGATCTATTGTGGCCTCTGATCCTGAAGACCCAAGAGCTCACCGGGCAGACCGACGAGGAACGTGAAGCCAACTTCACCTCATACCGCGTCATTGCCGACCACACCCGCTCGGCCTCCTTCTTGATCGCCGACGGTGTGGTGCCCGGCAACCTGGGGCGCAACTACGTGGTGCGCATGATCATCCGCCGCGCTTACCGTTTTGCCGGGAAGATCGGCCTGCACGAGCCTTTCATGGCCCAGGTGGCCGAGAAAGTGATCGAGGGCTACGGCCAGGCCTTCCCCGAACTGGTGCGCAACCGCGGCGCGATCTTGCGCGCCATCACCCGCGAAGAAGAACAATTCCAGCGCACCCTGGATCGGGCCACCGCCAACCTGGAAAACCTGCTCACCGGCCTGCAAGAACGTGGCGAAACGGTCCTTGCTGGTGACCAGGCAGCCGTTCTATACAGCACCTACGGCATGCCGCTGGAAATCACACGCGACATTGCTCGCGAGCGCGGCCTGGACGTGGATGAAGCGGGCTTCAAGAAGGCCATGGAAGATCACCGCCTGGCTTCGGGCGCGGGTAAAGCAATGGGACCATTGGGCGGCGAAGACGTAGATATCTACCGCAGCCTGTTCCTAGAACTTGAAAAGAACGGCAAGCTGACTTCTAAGGGTGTACAGCACGACCCTTACACGCGCCTTGAAGTGGAAGGCCCCGTTCTCGCGTTGATTGTCAAAGGCCAGCCCGTCACCGAGGCGCAAACCGGCGATCCGGTAGAAGTGCTGCTGCCCGAGACTTGTTTTTATGTCGAATCCGGTGGACAGGTTTCAGACACCGGATCCATTCGATCTACAGATGACGAATGGGAGGTGCAGGTCAAAGAAATGCGCAAACCCGCGGCCGGAATGATCGTGCATGTTGGAACCATCATCCGCGGCGCCCCCCAGGTTGGCGACCAGGCTGTTGCCAGCGTAGATGCCCAACGCCGGCGCGATATCATGCGCAACCACACCGCCACCCACCTGCTGCACGCCGAGCTGCGCGCCGTATTAGGCGAGCACGCACGCCAGGCCGGTTCGCTGGTGGCCCCCGACCGTTTGCGTTTCGACTTCACCCACCCCGAAGCAGTTACGCCAGAGCAACTGGCGCGCATTGAAGCTGGTGTCAACCGCAACGTGCTGGGCGATTACGCCCTGGCCATCACGCAAAAGCCCCTACAGCAGGCCATCAGCGAAGGCGCCATGGCTTTGTTTGGCGAGAAATATGCTGAAGTGGTGCGTACGATCACCATTGGCGGCAGGGATCCATTCTCGTATGAGCTGTGCGGCGGTACACACGTGGAAGAGACCGGAGATATTGGCATCTGCCTGATCGTCAGTGAAGGCAGCGTGGCATCGGGCATCCGGCGCATTGAAGCCGTTACCGGCCGCGGCGCCTACGAGCTGATCCAGCGCCGCTTCCGCGCCCTCAACCAGGCCGCCGCACTGCTGGGTGCCGCCCCGGAACATCTGCCCGAAAAAGCGAGTGATTTGCTCGATGACCTGAGCGCCGGACGCAAACAGATCGCAGCCTTACGTCAAAGCCTGGCGGCGGCCGAATTCGAACAATCCTCGCAGTCCACCAGCCTGGTCAAGGATGTACACGTGCTCACCGCCACCCTGCCCGAAGCCGACGCCGACACCTTGCGCCAGATGGTGGATCGCTTCCGCCAGAATAACCCAACCCAGGGCGTAGCCGTGTTAGCCTCGGTAAGCCAGGGCCGCCCGACCCTGATTGCTGCGGTCACCGACGACCTGGTGAAGCGCGGCGTGCACGCCGGAGACCTGGTCAAGTTTGTTGCCGCACCGCTGGGCGGAGGTGGCGGCGGAAAGCCGAACCTGGCCCAGGCAGGTGGGAAAGATGCCAGCAAGCTGGCCGAAGCATTAGCCAGTGTATCGGGTTGGCTGGAAAACAAGCTCAAATAACCCCTGGAGAAGCGGCTATGAACAAACAAGAAGCTACTGAATTCATCTTGCAAGCGCTGGCCAATCACCAGACCACATCTGAGATCGCGGACCAACTGTCAGGAGAGTTGAAAGCGCCGCGCGAAGTTGTGGAGCAATTTGTGCTACGAGTTTCGGCCCAACAGGCGGCGGCAAATCCGCCAGCCCCTGAGGCAGCCGCTGTGCCGGCTGAAGAAGCGCGGGTCTCAGAAGCAGGCGTTGTGCCGGTGGTTGAATCACCTGCGCCAGAGGCCGCCGATGTGCCAATCGCAGAAGAGCCGCCTGCCCTCGAGGCAGAAGTTGTAACGGCAGTAGATGAACCCTTGCAGGCAGACAGCGCCCAAGGAGAGGAAGAAACCTCTTATCCCCCGCTGCCCGTAGCCCACACACCCAAGGTTGAGCCAGATTCTCAGACCTGGGAAAACGAAGAGGTGCAGGGGAACGACCTGCTGGATGACAAAGAGCTGGTGAAGGTGGTGTTACGCCGCCTTAACAAAGGGGATAATCGCAACGATATCATCACCATGGTCTGTGAACGTGCCAATACTTCTTGGCCTCAGGCCCAGCGCCTGGTTTCACAGGTGGAGGTGGATAATTACCAGGGCCTATCCTTAAAGCGCAAATTGCCTCTCCTGTTGGGCAGCATCGGGATCAGCATCCTGGGCGTTCTATTGATGCTTTTTGGCGTGCTGGCTGCCGGGTCTTACCTGGCTGAGCTCACAGGCCAGAGCAGCGGCGTTCCCCAGAACTTGCTCAATCCAGCCATGGGGCCTGATGGCGCATTGGTTCTTGCCATCATTGGAGCGGGGATGGCAGCGGGCGGCGGGGTTGGCATCTTCCGGGCCTTGCAAGATCATCTCTAGCCCTTCGCAGCGCACCGGATCTAAACCAGCATGAAGACCCAGCTTATTCAATTGGAACCCAATGACGATTTCATTTCGGTCAGTGACCGAATGGGCTGGAGTCAAACCGGGCGCATCTTGTTGGTATGGCCGCGGCGCAGCCAGGTGTTAACCCGCCGCCTGGACCTGGTGCTATTGCTGCGCCGCAGTACAGAGTTGGGAGCCCAGCTTGCTCTGGTGACCAACAACAGCCAGGTGCGCTACCACGCGGCAGAGCTGGGCGTACCGGTATATAAGAACGCATCAGAAGCGCAAAGCGCACGCTGGCGCACCCGCCGCCTGCGCTGGCGAAACAAACGCAGCCTTCCGCCACCAGATCCAGAAGAACTGCGTGCCAACAAGCCGTTATTCACCCCCGGCTGGCAAAGCCATACCGCCGTGCGCCTGGGAGCTTTTGCGATAGGCGTCTTGGCGCTATTGACCCTGATGGCTTTTTTGCTGCCTGGGGCACAGTTAACGCTCACGCCTGAGGTACGCACTCAAGAAATCACCTTGCCCGTCTCAGCTAGTGCCAAAATCACGGCCGTCAACCTGGCTGGCGAGCTGCCGGCTCGCCCGGTCAGCATCATTGTCGAAGGACGCGGCAGCCTCGATTCTAGCGGCACCATCCAGGTGCCTTATAAGCCTGCCATCGGCAGCGTGCGTTTCACCAACCTGACCGAGCAAATCGTAACCATCCCGGCCGGAACCATCGTCAGCAGCCTGGATGTGCCGCCAATTCGCTTCAAGACCAATCGCGAGGGAAAAATCCAGGCCGGGCCCGGAAAAAGCACGATCATTTCTTGCACGGCCCTGCTGCCGGGTCCAGATGGCAACCTGGCAGCCAACAGCCTGGTGGCAATCGAGGGCGGTCTCGGGCTCAGCCTTTCGGCGACCAACCCCGCGCCCACTCACAGCGGCAGTAGCGGCCCAGCCCCCGCCCCCAGCACAGAAGACCGCCTGGAACTGTACAACGAGCTTCTTGACACGCTGCACCAAACCGCCCTGGCTGACCTGCAAACCCGCCTATCGCCAGGCGATATTGCTTTGCTGCCTACCCTGGCCCTGTTGAACACACTTGAAGAGACCTATACGCCAGCCGAAGGGGAACCCGGTGCCCAGGTGGAGCTGACCTTGCAGCTTGAATTCCAGGTGCTGGTGGTTTCAAACGAAGACCTGAACGCCCTGGTCACACCGATCATGAACGCCAGCCTACCTGCCGGTTTCACAGCCCGGCCCGACACGCTTGCAACCCAAGCCCAAACCTCCCCAAAACTAGATAAAACCGACGGCGTTGTGCGGTGGACGCTGTACGCCACCCGCACCCTGCAGGCAGAGATATCGCCCTCGCAAGCCGTGGGCCTGGCCCTGGGCCAACCCACAGCCCAGGCCAACCTGCGCCTGGCTGAGGCGCTGCCCCTGGCAGAACCGCCTGAACTGAGCCTTTACCCGAGCTGGTGGCCGCGCTTGCCGTTCTTGCCATTTCGCATCTCTGTGCTCACCTATAACCAACCTTAGATCACCTACCCACGACTATGCGCATACTCGCTGTTGACCCGGGGGAAAAGCATATCGGCATTGCCCTGAGTGACCCAACGGGCACCATTGCCAACCCTCTGACCGTATTGAAACACATTGCCCGGCCAGTGGATGCCGCCGCCATCGCTGACCTGGCTCGCCAGCACGAGGCCAGGCGCATTGTGGTGGGCCAGGCCCTGGATGACGATGGACAACCTACCCCGCAAAGCCGCCGCGCCGTTCGCCTGGCAGAGGCCATTCGCCAGCAGAGTGAACTGCCCGTAGATCTTTGGGATGAGAGCGGCTCGACCCAGGCAGCTCGTGCAGCCCGCTTACAAATGGGTGTGGTGCGCAGCAAGCGGCGCGGCCACCTGGACGACCTGGCAGCCACTTACATTTTGCAAACCTACCTGGATGCAAACCAAACCAGAAATCCGTGAGCAAAAATGACCCGTCGTAAACCAGCCTCACCGTTTCAACTATTGTTTTTGCCGCTGATCGCCCTTTTCATGTTAGCGTTGGTTTTGCTTGGCGCAGCGGTGATCAACATTCCCCGCCAGGCCAGCGCAATGTTCGGCCCCCCCGCCCCCGGCCTGGATACCAGGCAGCGCTACACACTTTCGACCATCTTATTGATCCGGGCCGATCATTTAACCCAGGCACTCAACCCCGGCGGCCCAGAGACTCAGTTTGTGATCGAGCCCGGCGAGTCCACGCCCTCCATCACCGGGCGGCTGTGGGAGGCAGGACTGATCGCCGACCCGGGCGCCTTCCGCTCATACCTGCAATACAGCGGCCTGGATACCCGCCTCCAGGCCGGGGAGTACACGCTCAACCCAGGCATGACGCCAATCGAGATCGCCCAGGCCATGCAGAGCGCCGTCTCGGCTGAGGTCACTTTTGCCATACTGGCGGGGTGGCGGATCGAAGAGATTGCCGCCAGCTTGCCCACCTCTGGCCTGGATATTGCAGCTGATGAATTCCTCAACGCGGCGCAAGTGAGCCCACAGGGCTACTCCTTCTCTGCCGAGCTGCCCGGCAATTCGCTCGAAGGTTTTCTTTTCCCAGGCACCTATGACCTGCCGCGCGAGACAACCACCCAGCAGTTGATCCCGGCACTGCTCAGCCGCTTCGAAGAAAGTGTCAGCAGCGAGCTGCGCCAGGGCTATTCTGAGCAAGGATTGACCATCTACCAGGCCGTGACCCTGGCATCCATCGTCGAGCGCGAGGCGATTGTTGACGATGAGATGCCCCTGATCGCCTCGGTCTTTTATAACCGGCTGGCGGCGGGGGCTCACCTGGCTTCAGATCCGACGATCCAGTATGCCCTGGGATATAATGCCGCCCAATCCACCTGGTGGACCAACCCGCTCAGCCTGGAAAACCTGGAATATGATTCGCCTTACAACACCTATCGCTATACCGGCTTGCCGCCCGGCCCAATCTGCAACCCGGGTCTGACTGCCCTGCGGGCGGTAGCTTTCCCGGCCCAAACGCCTTATTACTACTTCCGGGCGGGCTGTGATGGGTCTGGGCGTCACTTGTTTGCAGTAACCTACGAAGAGCACCTACAGAATGCCTGCCCCTGAGTTGATCTTGATCAAGCACGCTGCGCCGCTGATCAAGCCAGGTATCCCCGCGCACCAGTGGCACCTGGCTGAGGCGGGGATTAAAAAAGCCGCCCAGGTGGCATTGTTGCTGGAAGCGCATGCCCCTCAAGCGCTTGCCTCCAGCCGAGAACCCAAAGCCAACGAAACGGCTACCGTCATTGGCGGTCACCTGGGGCTGCCGGTAGAGATCATCCCCGGCCTGCACGAACACGAACGCAGCCGCAGCCCCTGGAGCACCCAGGCCGCCTTTGAAGCCGCCGTTCAGGCCTGTCTCAACCGCCCAGGCGAACTGGTCTATGGCGATGAAACCGCTGACCAGGCCTATACACGCTTCGCCACGGCCGTCGATCATTTCTTGGCGCGCCACGCCGGTCAAACTGTGGCTGTGGTAGCGCACGGCACCGTGATCAGCCTGTTCGTCTCGCGCCGCTGTGGGCTAGAACCGTTCAGTCTTTGGCGCAGGCTGGGCCTGCCCGCCCTGGTCACCCTCTCCAGGCCAGACCTGGCATTGATCCAGGTAGTTGAATCCATCTAATTTCACCAAGCATTCTTCCCAGGAAAAACCATGAAATTTGCCATCAATTACTCCCATCCAGCGGCAGCCCTTTACGCGGCGGGCCGCATCACCTTAGATTACTTCAAGGTGCCCAATTGGCCGCACCTGATCGCCGAAGCCCGCCAGTACTGCCCCTTGGCCGTGCACTTTGACCTGGATGCCGGTTCTGGTCAATTGGCCGAAAAAGCCGATTGGGAACTGACCGAACGCTTGTTGAACGAGACGAACACGCCGCACGTCAACTTGCACCTGGACCCCCTGGCTGAATTCTATCCCGGCGTGCGGGTTGACGAGCCAGAACCGGCCCAATTTGCCGAGGTGGTTGAACGCATGCTGGCTGATGTGTGGACCGCCGTGAAACGTTTTGGACCCGAGCATGTCATCATCGAAAATGTACCCTATCGCGCCGTCGATGGTCGAACCATGCGCCCGGCTGCCGAACCAGCGATCATCAGCCGGGTGGTCGAAGAAACCGGCTGTGGGCTGCTGTTCGATATCCAACACGCGCGCATCGCCGCCCACTACTTAGGCATGCCAGAATTGGATTATATCCAGGCCCTGCCCATGGCACACCTGCGCGAACTGCACTTCGCAGGCCTGCACGTGATAGACGGCAAGTTAAACGACCATCTGCCCGTACTAGAAGATGACTGGCAAGTATTGGCCTGGGTGCTCGAACAGATCCGAGAGAAAAAGTGGAATCACCCCTGGATGCTGGCCTTTGAATACGGTGGCGTGGGAGGACCCTTCACCGGGCGCACAGATGGCAAAGTGATGGAAGAACAAGCGCCAAGACTATACGAGATGGTCAAAGATATCTGATCGCTCAGCGCCGGATCTGTTCGGCCAGCCAACGGGTAAAGGCCTCTGCCGCCGGGAGGGTAACGTGATCGACCGTCTGCATCTGCTCTGCCGGGAAAGTCATCACCTCTCGGACGATGCGCGCAAAATACGCTTCTTCTGCCAGGCGCAGCACCTGTGCCTGGGCATCGTCAAAATAGGCTCGAAAGGCCGGTGCGGTATATAAACCCTCGTACATAGGGCTGTTGAACACGTAAACTGGGATTTTGTAACGTTCTGCCAGGTCTGTGATCTCGCCATACGACTGCCGGTTGATCGGGGAGATGGAAAAAGGGTTGTCAGACAGCTCGTCCAGGTGGTCTTGGGCATCACGCCGGACAATATCTGGATACGGTTCGCTGGCAATCACAAAACCATCTGCATCCATCCTCCAGGGGGGCGAAAGGGGATTGTGCTGTAAGAAAAACGTTGAGCGCATAAGCTTGGTCAGGGTGACTGGTTGCGATAGCAGAGGTACATAGCGTTCCAGGAACAACTGAGAGCGCACATCCGGGTCTTCTAATAGATCTTCCCCCAGCGCATGATCACTCCAAAAACCCCAGGGGCGCGGGATTTGCCCTAACAACACGGGGTTCAAGTCGCGCGGCCACACGTCGTACACGTGCACCAAAATGATTGCCTGGGGCGGGTCAAAACGGGCAAGGTACTCTTCCAATAACCACAGGTCGCCTAACACCGTGATATTGCCAACCATGCACAAATTGAGCGCCCGCCCGCCTAATTCCTCTTCCAGCACAGATGGGATAACCCCCTGGTTGCATGATGAGTCGCCCAAGACCAACCAATCAACCGGCTCATCAAGCCTGCCCAGGAGGAACCACTTCTGGTGAATGGTCCAATAGCCTTGATTGGTTGAGAAATGCGCCAGGTAAACACCAGCAGCCCAATTGATCAGCACCACCAGGATCAAAACACCCAATAGCTCAAGCACCAGGTGCAGCGGCCTGGCTTTGGGGGGGAGCTCTTGAGGCAGTTGACGATAAGAAGGTTGGTCAGGCATTTTCTCGATCCAAGTCGGTCTCCACACAGGCTGATTATACACAATAGTTATTTATGTGACCCCGGGAATAGTACCTTCGTCAAGGGATTTTCCAAAACCAAAATGGTATAATGCGCGCATCTGCTGATATAAGCAGGGATCGTGCCATTTAACCTCCAGGCTGAGGAGCTGAAAAGGAATGAAATTACACGAATACCAATCGAAGCACATTTTCTCCAAGTACGGAATTCCAATTCCAAAAGGACGTGTAGCATCCACATCTGGCGAGGCGCGCGCCATAGCCGAAGAATTGAGCGGGCGTGTGGTCGTCAAATCCCAGGTACTGGTGGGGGGGCGCGGTAAAGCCGGGGGCATTCGCCTGGCAAAAGACCCCCGCGAAGCCGAAGAACTCGCCACCCAAATCCTGGCGATGGAAATCAAGGGGCTTCCAGTCCGCAAAGTGTTAGTAGACGAAGCATCTGATATAAAGAATGAGATTTACCTTGGTATCACCAATGACCGGTCTGCGCGCAAACCGGTCATCATGGCGTCATCTGCCGGCGGCGTAGAAATTGAAGAAGTGGCCCGGGTATCGCCAGAAAAAATCATCAAAGTGCACATTGACCCCTTGCTAGGGCTGAGAGATTACCAGGCGCGCGACATTGCAGCTGGGATCGACCTGCCGCGTGAACACTGGAGGCTGTTCAGCCAGATCACGAAAGGCTTATGGCAGGCGTATATCGACAACGATGCAACCCTGGCCGAGATCAACCCCCTGGTCATCACCCACGATAACCACCTGGTGGCCCTGGATGGCAAGATGGTGCTCGACGACAATGCCCTGTTCCGACACCCAGAGCTGGCCGAGATCCGCGACCTGGATATCGAAGCCCCTGCCGAGATCGACGCCCGCAAGTACGGCCTGACCTTCATCAAGCTGGACGGCAATATTGGGTGCATGGTGAATGGGGCCGGGTTGGCAATGACCACCATGGACATCATCAAATTGTTCGGCGGCGAGCCGGCCAACTTCCTGGACATTGGTGGGGGCGCCGGTGCAGATAAAGTTGCCGCCGCCATGCGCATCATCTTGTCGGACCCCAATGTCAAAACCGTGCTATTCAACGTTTTCGGCGGTATCACCCGCTGCGACGAGGTGGCACGCGGCATCCTGGCTGCCATTGATGAGGTCAAACCCAAAGTACCCATGGTCGTGCGCCTGGTGGGCACCAATGCTGAAGAAGGCCTTAAGCTGCTTGAAAATGCCCACATGATCACCGCCGAAACCCTGGCCGACGCCGCCCAAAAGGCCGTTGCAGCCGCCAAGTCTTAGGGCAAAGGAAGGTTATTACTCATGAGCATCTTGGTTAACAAAAATACTCGCCTGTTGGTGCAAGGCATCACCGGCAATGAAGGGCTGTTCCATACCGAGCAAATGGTGGCTTACGGCACCACTGTGGTGGCTGGGGTAACCCCGGGTAAAGGCGGCGAATGGGTGATGGATGGCAAGATCCCGGTCTTCGACTGCGTCAAACTGGCTGTAGAAGCCACCGGCGCCAATACCAGCATCATCTTTGTCCCGGCTCGTTTCTCGGCCGACGCGATCTTCGAAGCCGCCGATGCTGGAATTCCCCTCATTATATGTATTACCGAGGGCATCCCGGTGCAGGATATGATGCGGGTTCGCAACTACCTGGATACCAAAAAGGTGCGCCTGCTTGGGCCGAACTGCCCAGGCCTGATTACCCCTGGCGAAGCCAAGGTAGGGATCATCCCTGGCAATATCGCCATCCCCGGCAACGTGGGCGTTGTCTCTCGCTCGGGCACATTAACTTACGAGGTCGTGTATGCGCTCAAGCTCTTGGGGCGTGGTGTCAGCACCTGTGTAGGCATTGGCGGCGACCCGATCAATGGCACCAACTTTATTGACTGCCTGGAGATGTTTGAAGCCGATCCTTACACAGAGAAAGTGGTCTTGATTGGCGAGATTGGCGGTACAGATGAAGAGAAAGCGGCTGAGTTTATCTCAAAGTATATGATGAAGCCGGTGGTAGCTTTCATCGCAGGGCAAACCGCCCCTCCCGGCAAGCGCATGGGGCACGCCGGGGCCATTGTCGAGGGTGGGTCGGGCCTGGCAGCCGATAAGGTCAGGGCACTCGAGGCTGCCGGTGTGCGGGTGGCAACGCACCCAGAAGAAATCCCCGGGTTATTGATCAACTGATCTCAACTGCCTGGCTCTATTAAGCAAACAAGGATGAAGCGGTGCTGGTGCATCGCTTCATCCTTGTTATTGTGTTGTTTGTTAATGCTATGCTTGATGAGACTGCATGTACTCGACAGCCTGGGCAACGGTCTTGATCTGCTGAGCTTCCTCATCAGAAATCTCGCCGCCAAACTCGTCTTCAAAGGCCATGATCAACTCGACCAGGTCGAGCGAATCTGCCTCAAGATCCTCGCGAAAGCGCGCTTCCATGACCACCTTCGCTTCATCAACACCCAACATATTCACGATGATGCTCTTGATCTTCTCGTAGATATCATCGTTAGATAACTTCGCCATATATGCCTCCTTATTAATGGTTAATCTTGACTTGGCAATTGTAACCAGGGTTGTCAATCTGTCAAGCCCCACGCGCCAGTTGGTTGACAGGCCCGAATCAGGCTGGTAAGATTGCCTACAAGACAGGAACACCCCATCATGCCAGAAGTTACGCCCATCAGCTCACGAAAACTAGACCACATTCGGATCAACCTGGATAAGGATGTCCGGTCGGGTCTGACCAATGGGCTGGAGCATTACCGGTTCATACACCGGGCCTTACCAGAATTGAACCTGGAAGATGTGCGCCTGGAACAAAAATTGTTTGGGCGGCTGGTTAAATCGCCAATTCTGATCTCATCGATGACCGGTGGGACAGATGAAGCCGCGGCAATCAACCGCACACTGGCTGCCGCAGCCCAACAATGCGGTGTGGCGATGGGCCTGGGGTCGCAGCGGGCTGCCATCCAGCACCCTGAGCTGGCTGCCACATTCCAGGTGCGCAAGGTGGCGCCCGATATTCTCTTATTTGCTAACCTGGGGGCAGTGCAGCTTACCCTCGGCTATGGGGTCGATGAATGTCGCCGGGCGGTTGACATGATCCAGGCAGATGCGCTGATCTTGCACCTCAATGCCCTGCAAGAGGCCGTTCAACCAGAAGGGGAAGCCTGCTTTGACGGCCTGTTGAAGAAGATTGAAGCCGTGTGCAAGGCCCTGCCCGTGCCCGTGATCGCCAAGGAAGTTGGCTGGGGCTTCTCACCCACCGACGCCGCCCTGCTGGCCCAGGCAGGTGTAGCCGCCATTGATGTTGCCGGAGCGGGGGGCACATCTTGGAGCCAGGTGGAAATGCACCGGGCGCAGAACGACAGCCAGAAGCGGCTGGCAGCGGCCTTTGTCGATTGGGGCATTCCAACCGCCCAAGCCATCCAAAATGTCAGCCAGGCCGCACCCGGGCTACCGATCATTGCATCTGGCGGCCTGCGAGATGGGGTCGAGATTGCCAAATGCCTGGCCTTGGGCGCAGTGATGGGCGGCATGGCAGGACCCTTTTTGCAGGCGGCGGTTCAATCCGTCGACGCAACCATCCAATTGCTCAATGAGATTCGGCGAGAGATCCAGGTGTGCCTGTTTGCCACCGGCTCTGCCGACCTGGATGCTTTGAGACAAAACAAGCTGGAACGCCATGACTCTTGAAAAACTGTCGCAAACCTACATACCGGCTATCGAAAATGGTCTCCAGAACGCGGTAGCAAGTGCCGCGGGTGAAGGAGCGCATGAGCTGAGCAGTATGCTGGCCTACCACATGGGCTGGGAGGGAGAAGGGGCCGGCCCGGCTGCGCGCGGCAAGCGCATCCGCCCGTTGTTGGTACTGCTGACCACGGCAGCAGCAGGCGGAGCCTGGCAAGCAGCTATACCGGCAGGCGTGGCGGTGGAGCTGGTGCACAACTTTTCACTGATCCACGATGATATTGAGGATAACAGCCCGCTGCGCAGAGGCCGCCTGACCGTTTGGAAGAAGTGGAACGTCGCACATGCCATCAACGCAGGCGATTCGATGTTCACCCTGGCACACCTAGAAATCCTGCGCACCCAAGAGATGGCCTCTCTGGACGTGACCCTACAAGCGGCGCAAGTTTTACACCGGGCCTGTTTACACCTGACCCAAGGACAGTACCTGGACCTATCGTATGAAAACCGCCAGGAATTGGGACAGGCCGACTATTGGCCCATGGTGAACGGGAAAACCGCTTCTCTTTTGGCCGCCTGCACCGAACTGGGGGCTTTGATCGCCCAGGCTGACCCAGCCACACGCCAGAGCTACCGCCAATTTGGGCAGTCGTTGGGGTTGGCCTTTCAGGTTCAAGATGATCTCTTGGGCATTTGGGGGCAATTAGAATTAACTGGTAAATCGGCCGAGAGCGACCTGGTAGCCGGCAAGAAATCTCTGCCCATCCTATATGGTTTAAGCCAGCAGGGTAAGTTTTACCAACGCTGGACCCAGGGACCAATTCGGGCAGACGAGGCAAGTGAGATTGCCCGGGTGCTGGAAGATGAAGGCGGGCGCGATGAAACCCAACGCCATGCCGACCGCCTGACCCGGCAAGCTCTGCAAGCCCTTGAAGACGCCAAACCCAGCGGCGAGGCCGGGGCCGCCCTGCGTGAATTGGCCGATCTGCTGCTTAAACGCCAGGCCTGAAGTTAAATAAATTCCATGAACACACGGTTGCCCAACAGACGCCCACGTTGGGTCAACCGCAGACTCGTCTGCGGCTCTCGAACCCATTCCAGCAGGCCCTGGCCTACCAGGCGCTCGATTGCCACGCCATAAGCGCTTTGCAAGCTGACCCCAAAACGTTCCTCAAACCCTAATGCGCCAACCCCCTGTCGCACCAGGCGCAGGCCCATCATCATGGTCTCACCCATTTCGGCCTGCCGGTCGATGACGATGGCATTGGCTGTAGCCGGGGTATGGGGGAAAGCCGGGCGAGGCTTTTCATCCAGCGCTGACAGACGTTGAATATAATCTGCCGGCGATAAGACATTCGCCGTGCGCACCCCACTGGCATATCCGTGGGCCCCCGCCCCCAGGCCCAGGTAAGGTTGGTTGCGCCAATACTGCAAATTGTGGAGGCAAGCCATAGGCTGCCCAGCGGCATCCAACCGCGCCCAGTTCGAGATTTCATACTGGGCCATGCCCGCTGCCTCCAATCGCTGGCTGGCATACTCGTACATATCAGCCGCCAGGTCTTCATCGGGGGTATCCAACAGGCCGCGCCCAACCCAGCGCTGCATGGGCGTGCCCTGCTCAAGGGTCAGCGCATACAGCGAGAGATGATCTGGGTTGAGCGCCAGGGCGGCATCCAGCGTCTTCAGCCAGTTCTCTAATGCCTGGCCCGGCAAGCCGTAGATCAGGTCCAGGCTCAGATTCTCAAAACCAGCCTGGCGCGCCCAGCCTACCGCCCGGATCACATCTTGCAGATCGTGCACGCGCTCTAACAAACGCAGTTCGGCGGTATCTGCCGACTGCATACCCAGGCTGAGGCGGTTCACCCCCCAGGCTCGCAAATTGCGCAGCATAGCCAACGATACGGTACCGGGATTGGCTTCAAGAGAAATCTCTGCGCCGGGCTGCAAGTCGAACGCTTCCGCCAGCGCCCCCAGGATCTGCCCCACAGCATGCGGGGCGAGCAAAGAGGGGGTGCCTCCGCCGAAGAAAATTGTATGCACCGGCAAACGCTTGCCCACTGCCTCCGCCAGGTAAGCCGCCTCTCGGCAAAGAGCGTCAACGTACCCAGGGATCAGTTTCTCCAGGTTGGCATAGGTGTTAAAATCGCAGTAAGCGCAGCGGCGCACACAAAAAGGGATGTGCAGATAAATGCTGTAGGGCAACATAGAATAAGTATACCAAATTCAAGCATTGCGGATTCTTTCTTTCTGTATGGTATAATCCGCCAAGTCTGGTCCATTCCCAGCCATAAAAATATCATGAGTCCTGAAAACCCTACATCCACAAAACTTTGCCCCACCTGCGGCACGCGCCTCAGCGCAGATGCAACTCGCTGCCTGGTGTGTGGTGCTGACCTGGGGAGCAGCGAAAAACAAGCTCCCGCAACCAAAGGCGTGCAAGGCAGCCGTATGCCATCTGTCACGCTGAGCCTGCCGGCTGCCATTGGGCTGTTGGCGCTCTTTTTGACCATTGGCGCAGTTCTGGTGTACTTTGCCCTAAAACAAACACCTGAGGTGATCGTCCCGGCTACCGCCACACCAACGGCCACCATGACCACCACGCCAACCCTCACCACCACCCCGGTGCCGCCCACCACTACTTATACCCCTGAGCCGAGCGCCACACCGCAAACCTATCTCGTCCAAGAGAACGATACCTGCCTGGGAATTGCGGCCTTTTTTGGCGTTTCGGTGCAGAGCATTGTTACGTTGAACGGCCTGCCTGCGGCGTGCGACACCTTATACATCAACCAGCCGCTTCTCATTCCTCAACCCACCCCCACCGTTACCCCCTTGCCATCTGCCACCTTTAGCCCTGCTGAGCAAACAGAGGCTGCCTGCGAAAAGATCAACTATGTGGTCCAGGCAAATGATACCCTGGGTGGAATTGCCGCCAACTACGACGTTCCCATGGAAGCCATTCGCGCAGAGAACGGCCTGCCTGGGGATTCGGTGTACCTGGGTCAAAATATCGTCATCCCGCTCTGCAAGCGTGCAGCTACCCCGGGGCCATCCCCCACCCCCACCCTGCCGCCGCCCTACCCGGCGCCCAGCCTGCTGCTGCCGCCTGATGGCGCACCCTTTACGCTGGCAAATGACAGCATCACCCTGCAGTGGGCATCTGTGGGCACCTTGCGCGAAAACGAAGCCTATGCGGTCAGCGTGATTGACCTGACAGGTGCGACGGGCGATACGATGACGGATTATGTCACCGATACCAAGTACATTGTACCCGCTGCTTTGCGCCCATACGACAACGTGCCGCATGTCTTCCGCTGGTGGGTGAGCGTTGTCCGGCAGACCAGCACCGATGAAAGCGGCAACCCGGTTTGGGAATCAGCAGGCACAGCCAGCGCGGGGCGCGTCTTCACCTGGTCTGGCGCTGCCAGCGCGGCAACCCCAACGCCGTAATTCCTTAATTGTCTAAACAAAAAGACGGACAGCCCACTTGCGCTGCCCGTCTTTTTATTATCCCAATCCCTTATGAATGCTCTTCCAGGAAACGAATCGCCTGCATACCGGCCGCGGCACCCATCCCCGCCGAGGTGATCACCTGACGATAATGAGGGTCGCCCGCCTCGCCCGCCACAAACACCCCTGGCACACTGGTGTGCATGGTGACGTCAGTTTTGATGTAGGTGTGCGCGTCCATCTCCAACTGCCCGGCAAAAAGCTGGGTATTGGGTTGGTGTCCGATAAAGATGAAGATGCCATCGGTTGGATGTTCGTGCACCTGGCCTGTTTTGACATTCTTCAAACGCACCGCCCGCACAGCTTCTTCGCCCAAGATATCGGTGGCCACAGTATCCCAAATGAAGTGGATCTTGGGCTCATCGAAGGCGCGCTTCTGTAAGATGGCCCCGGCGCGCAAACTGTCGCGACGGTGAATAATGGTCACCGAGCGGGCATGGTGGGTTAAGAAGATCGATTCTTCCAATGCACTATCGCCGCCGCCAACCACAACCACATCTTTCCCCTTGAAGAACCACCCATCGCAGGTGGCGCAATAAGAGACACCCCGCCCGGTCAGTTCCTGTTCGCCAGGAATATCCAGGTGGACTGGGGTGGCGCCGGTCGCCACGATCAACGTTTCAGCCTGGTATTCCCCGTTATACGTCTTGACGCGAAAAGGCCGGCTGGACAAATCCACCTCGCTGGCGGTATCGTATTCCACGCGGGCTCCAAAACGCTCTGCCTGTTTTTGGAAGGATTCCACCAACTGCTGCCCACCCACCCCTTCGGGGAAACCCGGGTAATTCTCGACTACGTAGGTCAGCGAAACTTGTCCGCCCAGCGCCATACCGGTCAGCACAAGCGGCTCGAGGTTGGCGCGCGCCGTATATAACGCTGCCGCCAACCCGGCCGGACCCGAACCCAAAATCAACACCTTGACATGTTGGCTGGCAGCCGCTGTGCCGCCAGGCAAACCTACCAGATTAAATTCCATTTTGCTCCTCTCTACTCTAAACCACGTAATCGAGCCAGGCCTGGGCATGTTTGCCTTCGCCATGGATCGTGTCGGCAAAAGCTTTCGAAATGCTCTGGGTCACTGGGCCAACCTGGCCGCTGCCGATTGGGCGGTGATCTATCATGCGCACGCCGACCACCTCGGCCGCGGTACCGCTGATGAACACCTCATCGGCGATATAAAGCTGGTCGCGGGTGAACAGGCGCTCTTCCACGCGCAGCCCCATATCAGTCGCAAACGTAATAATGGCATCGCGAGTCAAGCCCTCTAGCACGGTAGCCAGCGGGGGGGTCCAGACAACACCCCGGCGCACCAGGAAGATGTTTTCGCCGGTACACTCGGCCACAAAGCCTTGCGGGTCCAGGATGACGGCTTCGTCATAGCCAGAGCGCAGGGCCAGGGTCTTGACCAGCATGGAGTTGACATAGTTACCGGCAACCTTTGACTTCGTCATGTTGATATTGGGGTGCAAGCGGGTGAAGGAAGAAACCATCATGTGTACGCCTTTTTGCTTGGCCTCCTCACCCAGGTAAGGACCCCATTCCCAGGCCGCAATGCCCACCCTGGGGCGAGAGTTGTCCATATTCAAGCCCAAAGGCCCCTGCAAATACATCAGCGGGCGAATATAACATTCAGTAAAGTGATTGACCTTGATCGTCTGATGCACTGCCAGGCACAGGTCTTCGACCGTATAGGGCAAACCTTGCACACCCAGGATATGGATGGATTCAAGGAAGCGCCGCATATGCTCTTGCAGACGGAATACAGCCGGGCCACGTGGGGTTTGATAACAGCGAATGCCCTCAAAAACACCCAGTCCGTAATGCAGGGTGGGCGTCAGGAAATGAACTGTGGCCTGCTCAAAAGGAACCAATTCGCCATCCATCCAGATAAAATCCGATTTCATACGCTTCTCCTTTTTCAGAATCTCGAACCAGGTCGAATGCTAGCCAATAATAACAAAACCCCACTACCGCGGGCGAGAAAGCAGCAGCCACAACAAAGACAGGGCCGCTCCCACCCACAAGATGCCCGCCGGTAAAGCTAAAGCTGCCAGGTAAAATTGAATGCCGCCAAACAACAAGGCCGCAAAGACCACGCTGCCGGCTGCCTTCAAGACGGCGCGTTCCAAACGCCGGACCTGCTCAGCAAGTTGAGGGTCGCGTGTAACCAGGTCGCCGCGCTCGATCTTGGTCAACATGGCGTCTGCCCGGCCCGGCAGTGCCACCAGCTTACGCGCCAGGCCGCCCAATTCGTCCAGCCAGGCACCCTTGCCAGCCGCGGTTTCTTCTGCCAGCAATTTGCCAGCATAAGGGGTCAGGTATTCCCAAAGGTTAAAACCAGGGTCCAGGCCTGTGCACATGCCCGACAGGATACCCACCGCTCGCCCCAGGAAGATGATATCCTGGGGAATTTGAAACGGCATGTCATACACCAGGTCGCTGAATTGGTGGGCGAACTGATGCATCTCTTTCACATCCACCATCTGAAGCTCGGTCATACTTTTGCCCCAAAAGTAATCAAACATGGTGCCCATAGCTTCTTCGATCAGCTTCAAGTCGGCACCAGGGAGCAGCATGCCCAACATCTGGTAAGCGCGGATCACACGCCCGGTGTCTCGCGTTCCCACACCAATGATCAACTCGCGCATCGCCAGCCGGGTTTCAGGAGGTATGCGCCCTACCATGCCAAAATCTACGAAGGTCAGCTTCCAGGGTAGATGCACCTCTGACGCACCCCCATCAGCAGGCGCCTTGGGCAAGGGCATGACAAACAAGTTCCCGGGGTGCGGGTCAGCATGGAAGAAGCCATCTTCAAAGATCTGCTTGAGATAGGTATCCAACAAGCGGCGCGCCACCTCACCCCGGTCGATGCCGGCTTGGCTGATCGCCTCGTAATCGGTGATCTTGATGCCGCCAACATCTTCCAGGGTCAGCACATGCGGGGTAGTGTGCGTCCAGATGATGCGCGGCACCCGAATATTGGGCTGGCCCTTGAAATTGGCAGCAAAGGTCTCTGCATTGCGCCCTTCAGCCAGGTAATCGACCTCTTCATACAACGTGCGCGTAAACTCAGCCAACAAAGCCGGGACATTGGCCCGCTTTCGAATGGGTGGGTAACGCCGCAGCCACTCACCCACCGTGCGCAGCGCTGCCAGGTCGGTGGCGATCAGAGCCTGGATGTTGGGCCTTTGCACCTTGACCACCACGTTCAAGGTCTCAAGCACCTCCTCGCCAGCCGGGTCAACACCATGAACAGCCAAACAAGCACGGTGGACCTGGCCCAGAGAAGCGGCTGCCAGCGGCGCGACATCGAATTGGCGGTATTTTTCTTCCAGCGGCATGCCCAGGTCGGCTTCGGCCACGGCGCGGATATCCTCGAAGCGTTCAGGGGGCACTTCATCTTGCAAGCCGGCCAGTTCGCCGGTGATCTCGCGCGGCAAAACATCCACTCGAGAGGAAAGGAATTGGCCCACCTTGATCAGCACACCGCCCAATTGGATGGCCATGGCGCGATATTGAACTGCGGCTCGGCGAAGCCGCTCTGGGCGGTTCTGCCGCGAAAGCTTTCGCAAGCCCAGGCGCGGCAGAATCAGATCCCAGAAAACAACCCCAGCCAGGATCCTGGCAAAGAAGAAAACGATGCGGCGGTAGCGCGCGCCCAGCATGCCCAAATGGATTTTAGACGATCAACACCGAGCAAGGAGCATGGTTCAGCAAACGATCAGCAACATCATCCAGCAAAATTTCAAGCCAACGGTTCTGCCCAGGCTGATGATGTGCGCCCACCACCAACAAATCGTAATGGCCTTTGTTGAGCTCATCCAGCACTTGCTCAACGACCAGGCCATGCCGGAGGAGCGGCACAATTGGGCTGGTCAACCCAGCAGCTTGCAACTGCTGCATGGCACTCTGAAGATGTTGGCCTTCGCGTGTCTGGCGATCGATGGCAGTTTTTGCGGTGTCAAAAAGATCGCTGGGGGCGTTATCGGGCTTGAGCGCCACCTGCGACATGACGTGCAGCAAATTGACCTCGGCTGTTGTACCCTGCAGCAAAGTTCCTGCCCGGCGCATGGTTTCAACAGAGGGGATTTCAGCTCCGGTGCAAACCAGGATTTTTTGCAGCGTGGTGGGCACCGTTCGCGCGACCAAGAGGTGAGTATGGATCTTGCGCGCCAGCTTGCTGCTCGTCGAACCCAGGTTGAGCAGCCGCAGGCCGCGTTGTTGACCACTGCTGCCCATGACCACCAGGTCATAAGCCTGGCCCTGGGTTTCAGCCAGGATCTGTTCCACCGGGTGACCATGCCGGACGTGCTGTTTTACGCCAGCCCAGCCTGGCCCCAAGATGCTTGCCATGCGATCCATCGAAGCGCGCAAAGCAGCCTCTTCGGCCTCATTTTCACAAACCCCCAATAAGGTTAACTGACCACCCGCAGAGTTGCCCAGGCGGGTGAGCAGCGCAGCAGCCGCCTCGGCTGCTGGCGAACCATCGGTACAAATCAGTATTTCCATCAAAACCTCCTATCCAAAAATTAACAGAACAAACGGAACTGCAAAGATTACAAAGATGTAGCCAACCAGGTGACGACGACGGCGTCCCAAAAAATTCACGATCCCGTCCAAAAAACACTCATACTGGCGAAAGCCAAGCGCCATAACGAGCAGCGATACAACGGCAACACTGATCATCATCACCAACACCACCGTTACGGCAGATGAATTTGCCAACAAGGCAGCCGCCACCAATGTATCGATAAAGGTCGTGATATTCGCCCCCATTATATATGGAATTGCATTTTCTCGTCGGATGATTCCGCGCACTGACAGGGGCACTAACAGGCTGAGCGATACCGAAACCGACATCGTCAGCGAGGTCACCAAAGCCCCCGCCAAGAAAACGACCACCGGGCGGTACAGCGCGTGCGAGAGCAGCCCCAGGCCAGCCTCTTCAAAGTGGATTTCGGGGATGGCTTTGTCAAACAGCCACAAGCTCGATAAAACCAACAAGAAGCCGACCGGGAACAACGCCCAGGTCGGCAGCAGCTCTTGGAAAACGATCAACAGCGGATTGATCAGTGTCTCCAACGGCGAGCTTACATCCTGCGAGGCCTGTACCTGCCAGCGGTCGAGCCAGCCATTGGACATAAAGAAGAAACCCAAAGCCAGCACCAGTGGATACATGGTTTGAGTTACCAGCAAGCTCAGCAGACCCACGTTCAAACTCAAAACCCGCTGTTTGCCCCGCAGCATGTAAACGAGCCCAATCAGCAAAACCACAAAAGCCGCCCCCAGGCGAGAGCCCGCAATCATTGCAAAACTCTCAACAGCCGAGAGCACATTGGCATCTAGCAGTGCCAGAGAAGTGGCCGCCACTGGTGAACCTGAAAGCGTCAAATTTGCAGAAAGCCAACCAAAGCCCAGCGCGCTCGCCGGGCTGTCGACCGAAAACTGGTTGCGGATCAAGGGTGCAAACGGTTTGGCGCCTTCTTTCAACAAAATCAACGCCAGAACAAATAAAACAATGCAAAATAGGGCCAACCCTAAGCGGAGGGCAGCACTGACATACCAGGGGCGGGAGCGTTTGCGATTATCAGACATTCGATGACACAGCCTGCGCAGAGCCTGGTGCTTACAACCCTGCAAGGAAAAACACCCTACTATTTTACCCTGAATGTGTCCAATCTCGATATTTTTGTGGTATGCTATCGAGCATGTCGCATATTCCTCCCGATCGTTTTGCCCAACTATACGCCTCCTTCCAATCCCCGATCGCGGCGCTAGATTGCGGAAAGAAATGTTCGCCCTATAATGAATTTGGGGCACCGTTTTGCTGTGACACCCGCCACGCCGTACCCTCTGCGTACCAGGCTGAGTGGGAATATCTACAGGCCCATACGTGCATGTGGCATCTCTGGCAGTCACCCAAAGACGAAGCCGAAACCGCGCGTGTGCAATCTCAGGCTGCCCCGGGCCAGGTTCTCATTGAATGCCAGGGGCACCTTTTATGCCAACGCGAATTCCGTTCGATGGTGTGCCGCGAATTCCCCTTCTTTCCTTATGTCACCCGCCAGGGTGAATTCATCGGCTTATCCTACTATCGCGAATACGCCGATCGCTGCTGGGTGATCAGCAACCTGTCAGCAGTCACCCATGCGTACCGTCAGCAATTCATCCAGACTTATGACGCCCTGTTTGCCGCCTGCCCTGAAGAAAGAGAGCTCTTCCGCTATCATTCGGGCATCGTACGGCGGGTTTGTGGACGCCAGCACCAACAGATCACCGTCTTGCACCGCGATGGAGAAATCTATGCGGTCACCCCGCGCGATGGCAGCCTGCAACGCATCCACGTTGAAGATCTACCCAGGTTTGGCCCCTACGCCATCAGCGCAGCACTGGCTTTCCCCGACGAGTTGGAACCAGGCGCGCTTGGCGGCCAAGAGCAGGCAGCCACTGCATGACATCCATTCCTGTGTTGGCCGAATTCACCCTGCCCGAGCATTGGCGCTCAGACCGCCGCGGCCCAGTGCGTTGGGTATTTTCATATTTACGCAGGCAATGGCTGCTGGCGGTCTTGATGACCATCGGGGCCATTGGCAATGCAGCCCTGGCTGCCGCCGTGCCGGTATTGATTGGGCGGGCATTTGAGGCCATCACTGCCGCACCACCCCAGGTCAACCTGCTGAGCGGACTGGCCTTTATGATCGCCGGCACGCAGATCGTACGCGGCATTCTGCGATTTGGCCGCAACTCTGGCGCCGAGTTGATCGCCCAACGCATCGAGCGCGATGTGCGGTCTGAGTTGTACACCAGCCTGCTGGGCAAAAGCATGACCTTTCACAGCCTGCAGGCAGTTGGCGATACCATGGCCCGCGCCACCAACGATGTGCGCGAAGTGAACTACATGTTCAGCCCCGGGTTGAACCTGGTACTGGGCTCGTTTTACTTTATGCTCATGCCGCTCATCCTGGCACCAACCTACCACCCGGCCCTGATGCTGGTGCCAGGCCTGTTTATGTTGTTTTACTTCCTGGCATTGTGGCAGTACTTGAAAGAATTGGACCCAATCACCACCGAAGTGCGCCGGGCTTTTGGCCAGTTGAACACCCGCCTGGCAGAAGCCCTGGATGGGATCGAGACGGTCAAAGGCATGGCACAAGAGGATAATGAAGTAGTCCGCTTCGGCAATAATGCTCGCCGGTTTCGGGATGCTTTTATCAAACAGGGCGATGTTGAAGCCCGGTTCTTACCCCTCTTGCTGCTCGGCCTGGCCGAGGCCACCAGTTTTCTTCACGCCATGCTGCTGTACCGTCAGGGCTTGATCGGCCTGGGCGATGTGGTGGGATACTTTGGCCTGATCCAATTGTTCGGTTTCCCCACGTTCACATCGCTCTTTGCCTACTCTCAGGTTTCACTCGGCATTGCCGGGGCGCGCCGTATCCTCGAGCTGATCAACCGCGAAAACAACCTGGACCAAAATGCCAGCGGGTACACCGGCCCCGCACTGGGCGCAGTTGAGTTCCGCAAAGTCAGCTTTGCCTACAACGACGGTGAGCCGGCCCTGGAAAATATTTCTTTCAGCATTCAGCCTGGGCAAACAGTAGCCATTGTGGGGCAAACCGGGTCTGGGAAGACATCACTGGTCAAGTTGATCAACCGCACCTACGACGCCGCCCCGGGGCAAGTGCTGGTTGACGGCTGCGATGTGCGGGGCTGGAACCTGGAAACCCTACGCCGCAGTGTATCGATCATCGAGCAGGACGTTTTCTTGTTCTCGCGCAGCATCGCTGAGAACATTGCTTTTGGCAAGCCTGGTGCCAGCCAGGCAGAGATCGAAGCGGCTGCAAAAGCGGCCCAGGCGCACGAGTTCATCACCTCCTTCAAAGATGGCTACCAGACGGTGATCGGGGATCGCGGCGTTACCCTCTCTGGCGGCCAGCGCCAGCGCCTGGCCCTGGCACGTGCCTTCTTGACCGACCCGCGCATCCTGATCTTGGATGATTCAACCAGTTCGATCGACAGCGCCACCGAAGACAAGATCCAACGCGCCATTTATGCCGCCGCCCGCGGGAGGACCACCTTCTTGATCACACACCGTCTATCACAGATCCGTTGGGCCGATCTGATCATCGTGCTTCGCCAGGGAAAGATTGCCGCCATCGGCAGCCATGCCGACCTGATGCAAACCTCCGAAGCTTACCGTCGTATCTTTAGCGAGTGATTTATGGGCTTCTTTTCTGGACTTGCCAACGAAGGATACGACCGCCAATATTCAGACCAACAGCTTGCCCGGCGCATTGGCAGCTACCTCCGTCCCTACACAACCACCCTGCTGGGCATCGGCGGACTGCTTTTAGCAACCGCCATCACCGGGGCTGTCACCCCCATTATTGTCTCACGCGGGGTTGACATGCTGGGACTCCAGGCAGAAGAGATGAGCATAATTGTGCTCTTCTTGATCATCCTGGGCATTGGCGTGATCAACTGGGGCATCAACTGGCTGCGCCGCCGGCTGACCGTGCGCACCCTGGGGAATATCGAGCTGACGCTGCGCACCGATGCCTTCAAGGCGGCTGCCGAGCACGATCTTTCTTTCTATGACGAATTTTCATCCGGGCGCATCGTCTCGCGCATCACGTCTGACACCAAAGACTTTGGCAATCTCGTGGTGCTGGTCACCGATCTGCTCTCGCAAATCGTCCAGGCAATCATCCTGGGTATTGTGCTCTTCACCATTGAGTGGCGGCTGACCTTACTCCTGTTCAGCTTTTTACCGGTTGTTTTTCTCACGGCTTTCAGCTTCCGGCGCCTAGCGCGCACCGTCACCCGCCAGGGCATGCGCGCCATGGCCAACGTTAACGCGGCCATCAAAGAGACCGTCAGCGGCATTGCAGTGGCAAAGAACTTCCGCCAGGAGGCCTCGGTTTACCAAGAATTTGCCGAAGCCAACCAGCAATCGTATCGCGTGAACGTGCGGCGCGGGATCATCCTGGCCCTGGTCTTCCCCACCTTGAACGCACTCGAAGGAATTGGTACGGCCCTGATGGTCTACACCGGTGGGTCTGGCGCGGCGAATGCCGTGGTGACAGCGGGCGCCTTTTACCTTTTCTTGCAAAGCATGGGGCGCTTCTTCTCGCCGATGCTGAACCTGTCTGCATTTTGGGCCCAGGTGCAAAATGGCCTTTCGGCTGCCGAACGTGTTTTTGCCCTCATCGATGCTGAAGCTGCCGTTACACAAAACGACAACCAGCCCGTCCCGGTTCTTGAAGGCGATATCCGCTTTGAGAATGTCAACTTTCACTATAAGCGTGAAGAGGCCGTGCTGGAGAACTTCAGCCTGCATATCCGCCCAGGCGAAAACATTGCCCTGGTAGGGCATACTGGCGCAGGCAAATCATCCGTTGCCAAGCTGATTGCCCGTTTCTACGAATTCCAGGATGGGCGCATCCTGGTGGATGGACACGACCTTCGCACACTGGATCTAAGCGCTTACCGCCGCCAATTGGGCATTGTCTCGCAGGTGCCCTTCCTTTTTTCCGGCACGGTGCTTGAAAACATAGCCTATTCGCAGCCTGAAGGGGTAGACCGGCAGGCCATCACTGCGCTTGCCCACCAGATTGGGGATGGTGAATGGCTGCACACCCTGCCGCAAGGATTGGATACCGAGGTTGGAGAACGCGGGGCACGCCTCTCGATGGGCCAGCGCCAATTGGTCTCGCTGATGCGCGTCTTGGTTCAGCGCCCGGCAATCTTCATCTTAGATGAGGCCACCGCCAGCATCGACCCCTTTACCGAATGGCAGATTCAGCAAGCCCTGAACCTGATCTTAAAGTGCTCCACCAGCATCCTCATTGCCCACCGTCTCTCTACTGTTAAGGCGGCCGATCGCATCATCGTCCTGGAAAAAGGCCAGATCATCGAGCAAGGCAATCATAACGGCTTGTTGACCCAAGGCGGGCATTACGCCAGCCTGTACAACTCCTTCTTCCGGCACCAAAGCCTGGCCTATATTGATGAAGCCCGCCAGATGGCGCAGGCCGAACCGGCAAACTAGAAAAATTCGAGCGTATCCTATGTGTCCTCAAATTACCATCCCATCTCCAAAGGCTGCCATATATCCCAATTTCAGCGACCTACCCTGGGATATGCCGCTGGACACCTGGAGCGGTCACTGCCAACGCATCGAAGAAGAAGTGCCGCGCGGGCTCTCGCGCCACCCAGTTGTATTTGTCAATTACGACGGGGATCTGTATGCATTAAAAGAACTACCGCCCCATCTGGCGGAAGAAGAGTATCGCATCCTGGCCCAGATGGACGAGATGCGCCTGCCCTGCGTCACCCCGGTGGGCTATGTTCACACCCACACCGTCAACGGCCCGGCCAGCGTGCTGATCACGCGCTACCTCGATAATTCCATCCCCTACCGGTCTCTCTTTATGCGCAGTAATCTTGACCGGTACCGAGAGCACCTGTTGGACGCCATGGCGGGGCTGATCGTGCAGCTTCACCTGGCGGGTATCTACTGGGGCGACTGCTCACTTTCAAACACCCTCTTCCGCCGCGATGCCGGCGCACTGCAAGCCTACCTGGTGGATGCAGAAACAGCCGAGATCCATGCCTCGCGCCTGGCACCCACCTTGCGCCTGCACGACCTTGAGATCATGGAAGATAACGTCACCGGCGATCTGGCAGACCTCGAAACGCTTGGACACCTGGCAAGCAATTACCCCATCCTAGAAACCGGTTCTTACATCCGCCAGCGCTACCGCGGCCTGTGGGAAGAGATCACCCGCGAAGAAGTGATCCGGCCTGACGAGCGCTACCGCATTCAAGAACGTATCCGTGCCCTTAACGCTCTGGGGTTTTCAGTCAACGATGTCGAAATCCAGGGCGACGAGGGAGGTGACAAGCTGCGCTTGCGCATCCAGGTTACCGATCGCAGCTTCCACCGCGACCAGCTTTTCGAGTTAACCGGCGTGGAAGCGGGAGAAATGCAAGCCCGGCAGATGATGAATGAAATCTATGCCATCAAAGCCTATCTCGCTCAAGAGCAGAATCGCAGCGTACCGCTCAGCGTGGCAGCCAACCACTGGCACGCCCAACTTTACCAGCCCGTGACCGAACGCCTGCAGCCGATCATCCAACAGCGCGAGCAGGCTGCTTCAATCAGCGACCCCGCTGAACTGTACTGCCAGGTGCTTGAGCATAAATGGTTCTTGTCAGAGCAAGCCCAACAAGATGTGGGCCACCAGGCCGCCGTAGAAGATTACCTGCGCCGTTTCGGGTAATCGGTGGATTGCTCGATAGATGAGTTGACGAATCGACCAGGTATAACATACAATTAAGAACATGGCTGATACTATTCAAAACCCGCCATCCGGCAAACAGGACTCTTTATTCCATCGATGGATCATTCCTGGCATTGTGCTGTTATACCAGATCCTGGGATTGGTTGCTTTTGCCGCCTATGCCGCTTTAGGCTTCCAGTTTATGCGGCAGCCCTTCTTGGGGGCTTTTGTAGAGCACACCCTCTACATCAGCAATACCGGGGCAGGCAATGCCGAATGGGAATTGGCTCAGAAAATCGATCAACACCTCGAAAGCGTCAGGACGCTCAACGCCGAGGCAGACCCGGACGAGCAAATTGACCGCTTCGGCTACCGGTTGAGAGCGCTGGATGGCGAGGAAGTCGCCGACCACTTCCAGCTAAACGAGATGCTTGCCCAACGCCAGGTTGGGGACCAGGTAAACCTGGTGGTCACCACCCCCGATGGGCAAACGATCACTCCCAGCGTCACCCTGGGCAAGTTTCCGGTGTCAGACCAATTCAATTACTTTTACATTCCCTATGCCACCGGTATCATTTACCTGGTTGCCAGCCTGTGGGTCTTCACCCTGAGACGGCGCGATACGGCCGGGCAAGCCTTTGCGGTCTTCTCGACGTCGGCGGCCCTGGCACTGGCTGGCTTCTTGGATATGTCAGCCACCAGCCAATTGGTGATGGTATGGACGGTGGCAATGGCCTTTTTGGGCGGCACACTGTTCAGCCTGTCGATGATCTTCCCCGTAGAACACCGCCTGGCTATGCGCCTTCCTTTCATGCGCTGGATTGGCTATGTCATTTCAGCCGGCCTGGCAATTTGGGGATTGAGCACGATTTACAATTACAACTACCCTGATGCCTATGTAATGCCTTGGAGGTTTTCGTTTATCTGGGCCGGTGTTGCCATCCTGGCCTTTGTGATGTTCACCACCGCCCGGCTGATTTCCACCTCGGTGCCGGTGGTACGTGAGCAAACCCGCCTGATCTTCTTTGGTGCGCTGCTCGCCTTTGGCCCGCTCGGCCTATTCTTTTTCATTACATCGGTTTCGCAAACGCGTTTCCAGCCCTGGCTGTTTTTAACCGTTGTGGCTTTCCCGGTGGCGGTGGCTTACGCCATCTTGCGCTACCGGAACCTCAATACCGACTACCTGTTCAGCCGTGGGATCGTATATGCCATTCTGCTGGTGCTGGTGGTGGCTGCTTATGCCCTGTTGGTAACGGGTCTGACGCTGGCCCTGGGGCAAGAAACGGTTGTCGCAAGCCCTTATCTTGCCGGGGGACTCATCTTCCTGGTGGCATTGGCTTTCATGCCAGTGCGCCAGCGGCTGCAACATGCCATTGACCAGGCCTTTGCGCGCGGTCAATCAACTTATCGCAGCCGCCTGCAATCCTTTGGGCGTGAGCTAACTCGCAGCCTCGATTTGCCGGGCATATTGGCACTGCTGCGCCAGTATGTAGAAGACGACCTGGTGCCGGTGAACATGCACCTGTACACGCACGACCCAATGACCGAGCACTACATCGCAGCCAGCAACGGCGGTTCTCGTTCAGATTCGACCAGCGACCTGCGCTTTTCTCCAAGCAGCGCCCTGGTCAAAACCCTATCTCAACAGCGCAGCTCCATCTTTTTGGGCGAAAATAAATCGCTGCCGTCTACCCTGGAACCTGAACGAGCCCGCATTTCTTTGTTGGGCGCGCAACTCTTCGTTCCATTACCCGGCCGGCAAAAACTGACTGGCTGGCTGGCCCTGGGGGCGCGCCGCTCTGGCGAGCCGTACAACAGCCGCGACCTCGAATTTCTCGAATCGCTCTGCGATCAATCTGCCCTGGCAATCGAGCGCGCCCAGGTGGTTGCCGACCTGGAACGCCGGGTGCACGCCATGAATGTGCTGACGCGCGTATCGCAGGGCATCAACGTTACGATCATGTTCGACGATATCCTGGAATTGATCTATGCCCAGACCAACCAGGTCATCCCCACCAGAGATTTTCGCATTACCCTGCAAGATAATATCAGCGAAATACCCTACCACGTTTTCTACCTCGAAAACGACGAGCGCCTGACAGAGCGCGAAAACCAACCCATCCCAATCACCCAGGGCCTGGAACGTGAGATTCTCAAGATCCGCCGCGCTATTGTTACCGAAGATTACGAGAGTGAATGCCGGGCACGCGGCACCCTGCCGGCGGCCAAGGGCATTTATTCGTGGGCGGGCGTGCCGCTCAACACCGGTGCTTCCACCATCGGCGTGCTCAGCCTGGGCAGCCGAGACTCAACCGTGGTCTTCACCGATGAGCAAATCAACCTGCTGCAGGCCATTGCCGACCAGGCCGCCGGCGCCATCGTCAAAGCGCGCCTGCTGCAAGAGGCCGAACGCCGCACCAAACAGCTCACTTCACTGAACGAAGTCGCTCGCAGCCTCACTTCGACGTTGGAACTGGAGCCCCTGCTCAACCAAATCCTGAATAGCGCCGTAGAAATCCTCAACTGCGAAGCCGGCAGCTTGCTGCTGGTGGAGCAAGAGACGGGCGAGCTGGTATTCGTGGTGGCTGTTGGCCCGGTGGGCTCAGACCTGGTGGGAAAACACCTGCCCCCCGGCACGGGCCTGGTGGGCAAAGCAGTTGATTCGCGCCTGCCGCTGATTCAGAACGATGTCCGGCGCAGCAAAGAGTGGTTCGATAAATCCGATGAACAAACCGGGTTCACTACCAATGATCTTCTGGTGGTGCCCATGCAGGTCAAAGATCAAGTTTCTGGCGTCATCGAAGTGATCAACCGCAAAGACGGCCTGCCCTTCAATTCAGACGACCAGGAATTGTTGATGGCATTTACCAGCCAGGCGGCGGTAGCGCTCGAAAATGCTCGCCTGTATACCCAAACCGACCAGACCCTCTCAGAGCGCGTGGAAGAGCTTTCGGTCATGCAGCGCATCGACCGTGAATTGAATGCCAGCCTGGATGTTGGCCGCGCCATGCACCTCACGCTCGAATGGGCCATGCGGCAGTCGAAAGCCGATGCCGGCCTGATTGGCATCGTAGATAAAGAGCTGAATAAGACCCGCATCACGGCATCACAAGGCTATACCAACGAGCTGAACAACTTTAAAGATTCGCTCTTACCCGGCGATTTGCCCTCGGTCAATGAAGCCATTGCATCTGGGCAGCCCCAATGCGTACTGGTTGCAGACACAGCTTCGCTGGATGGGGCACGCCGTTCGAACATTCTGAAACGCAGCAAGAGCCAGGTCATCATCCCAATCCGCCGCGAATCAGAGGTAATTGGTGTGGTGATGCTAGAAAGCCTGGAGGCAGAAACCTGCCCCGAAGACGTCTTGGCCTTCCTCTCTCGCTTGAGCGATCACTCTGCGATCGCCATTTCCAATGCCCAACTGTTCGCGGCCGTCCAGGCTGCCAACCAGGCCAAGAGCGAGTTTGTTTCGTTTGTATCCCACGAGCTCAAGACCCCTATGACCTCCATCCGCGGCTTTTCAGACCTACTGGCGGCGGGCGTGGTTGGGCCGGTCAATGAAGCCCAGCTCAACTTCTTGGGAACCATCCGCTCGAACGTGGAACGCATGGCAACCCTGGTTTCGGACCTGGCAGATGTCAGCCGCATCGAAGCCGGACGCCTGCGCCTGGACTTTGCAGCCGTCTCGGTAGCCGAGCTGGTCGATGAAGTGGTGCGTTCTGCCCGTGCCCAGGTCGAAGATAAGCAGCAAACCCTTGAATTGCAAATCCCCGAGGACCTGGCGCCCATGTGGGGCGACCGCATGCGGCTGATCCAGGTACTCACCAACCTGGTGAACAACGCCCACAAGTACACCCCGCAAAACGGCCACATCATCGTGGCGGCTGAACAGACCAAAAACACCTGGGATCCTGAAGGTGCGCCAATTGTCATTCACTTGTGGGTCAAAGACAACGGCCTTGGCATCAGCCTTGAGCACCAGAAGAAGATCTTCCAAAAATTCTACCGCGCTGAGGATACCAAGATCCGCGACATCCCTGGCACCGGCCTGGGCCTGAACATCACAAAGACCCTGGTAGAGATGCAGGGTGGGCAGATTTGGTTCGAGAGCGAAGTGGATAAGGGAACAACCTTCCACTTCACCACCCCCATCGTCGAAAGCGCGTAGAAAGGATCGTCATGACTCTCACGGCAGTTGTTGGACAGGCACAGGCATTAGAGGGCCGCGAGGCGGCCGCTCAAGCTACCCACCGCGCCCTGGACCAAATCGGCCGCAACCAGGCCGTTTTTGGGATTGTCATTGCTTCGCGCTATCATGCCATCCAGCAGGTACTGACCGGTGCATCGACACTGCTAGGCGATATCCCCCTGCTGGGCCTGAGCACCAATGCCGAGATCACCGAGGACGGGCAGTCACAGCGCTCGGTGGTGGTTGCCTTATTGGCCGGTGACGGGATCAGCGTCAAAGCAGATTGGTGGGGCGGGTTCGGCGAAGACAGCCGCGGGGTTGCACAACGCATGACACAGACCCTGCAGTTGTACCATTCCGACGGCACCCTGCTGGTGGTTGCAGACGGTTTCAATGGAGATGCCAAGCAGTTCTGCGCCGGGCTGCCTGCCGGAGAGTACACCCTGGCCGGCTGCCTGGCAGGCGGAGCGCTTAACCAGGCCCGCACCTATCAGATCGGCGGCCGCCAATCGGGAACAAATGGCCTTGCCGCCGCATTGATCAGCGGCAAGGTGGTGACTGGCGTTGGCTATGCGCACGGGTGGCAAACGGTCGGATCTTACTATCGCGTTACCCGTTCTCAGGGCCCTTGGGTACGGATGTTAAATGAAGTCTCGGTTGCTGAAGCATATTCTCGCCTCTTTAAATACCCGGCCCGCCAGTGGGCATTTCCACCTTTGAATGAGCTGGTTCGCCTGTATCCATTGGGCATTGAACAAAAAGCAAGCGACCCGCTCTTGGTGCGCTCGCCGCTGCGCATGGAAACAGATGGCAGCCTGCGCATGAACACGCTGATCCCCGAAGGCGCTACCGCCCACCTGCTGGTAGGCAGCATCCAGAACTGCCTGGAAGCTGCAAAACAAGCTGCCCAGGCCGCCATCGATTCGTTGAACGGCGCTCGCCCGGTTTTGGCCTTGATCTTTGCAGATATTGCCTGGCAGATGTTGTTTGAATCAAATGCCGGGCAAGAGTTACAGGTTATTCGTGAAGTTCTTGGTCCCGACGTGCCAATCGCCGGCGGTTACACCTTTGGCCAGATTGCCCGCGTAAACAAAGAGAAAAAGAGCGCTCCCGAATTGTTGAACCAGCAGATTGAAATTGTCTTGTTTGGAGCGCCATAATTGATGGTTGTGGTTTCCAAAAAAACGAGAGTGGGGCGGTGCCAATGCACCGCCCCACTCTCGTTTTGGGGTTTTCCCAGCCGATATTATGCCGGTATAGATACTTTGGGCAGATTTTCCAACGAAGCCTGGATCGTCTCGGTGGGGTATTCGTAATCTTCCAGCTTACCGCTTAGATAGGCCTGGTACGAAGCCATATCAAAGTTGCCATGCCCCGAGAGGTTGAACAGGATGACGCGCTTTTCGCCCTTGCGCTTGGCATCCATGGCTTCATCGATTGCAGCACGGATGGCATGGGCCGACTCGGGCGCCGGAACCAGGCCCTCGGTGCGGGCAAAGCGCAGCGCCGCATCAAAGGTAGCAAGCTGTTTGACAGCCACAGCTTCGATATACCCGGCATCATACAGGGCGCAGAGCGAAGGCGCCATGCCGTGATACCTCAGACCGCCGGCGTGGATAGGAGCGGGGACAAAATCATGCCCCAGTGTATGCATCTTGATCACCGGCGCCATTTGAGCAGTATCGCCATAATCGAAGGTGTAGGTGCCCTTGGTCAGCGAGGGGGTGGCCGTGGGTTCAACGGCGAGCAGGCGCGTGCGCTGACCGTTGCGCAGGTTTTCGCGCAAGAAGGGATAGGCAATCCCGGCAAAGTTTGATCCGCCGCCGACGCAGCCGATGACAACATCTGGGTATTCACCCGCCATATCCATCTGTTTGAGCGATTCTTCGCCAATCACCGATTGGTGCATCAAGACGTGGTTCAGCACCGACCCAAGGCTGTACTTCTTATATCCGCCCGACATGGCGGCAACTTCAACCGCCTCAGAAATTGCCATCCCCAAAGAACCGGGGGTATCGGGCATTTCAGCCAGCACCGAACGGCCATAATTGGTCAGGTTTGTTGGGCTAGAAAACACCTGGGCACCAAAGGCTTCCATCAAAACGCGGCGGTGAGGCTTGTGATCATAGGAAACCCTGACCATGTAAACTTCAATATCCAGGTCGAAGAAGTTGCCTGCCATCGCCAGTGCCGTCCCCCACTGCCCGGCTCCAGTCTCGGTGGTCAGTGCACGCGTGCCAGAGATCTTGTTGTAATAGGCCTGGGCAATGGCGGTATTGGGCTTATGGCTGCCTGCCGGAGAAGCCCCTTCATACTTATAATAAATATGGGCTGGGGTGCCCAATTCCTTTTCCAGGCGCACGGCGCGCACCAAAGGGGTTGGCCTCCACAGTTTGTAGATTTCACGCACTTCTTCGGGTATTTCGATGTAGCGTTCAGTGCTCATCTCTTGCATGATCAATTCCATGGGGAACAAAACCGACATGAAATCGGGCGTCACCGGCTCTAAGGTTTGTGGGTTGAGCACAGGCATATGCGGCACCGGCGAGTCACCGTAAATGTTGTACCAGAACTTCGGCAGATCAGATTCGTTCAAAAGGAAATGAGTTTGAGTGGACATGGTAAGCCTCCTTGAAAAAGATGATTAAACAAATACGCGTTCGCCCTCTTGGGGACGAACGCGCGCGCTCCGTGGTGCCACCCCGGTTAAGCTGCTTAACCAAAAACCCTGCCGATGATGCGACAGGGTACAAGAAGCCAGCTTCACTCGTTACGAGTACGGGTCGAAAGACCGATACTCTTTGCCCTGGTAACGGTGGCAGCTCCGGCTCGGGTTACTCCAACAGTGCTTTGGCACTGGTTTGACCCTGCAACTCTGAGGTCCATTCAACGCTGTCGTGCAGGCAAGGTTCTCATCATTTCCTTGCTCTCTGTACCGCCGTACGAGCGTATACTCGTCCTCTTCATCGTCTTTGGCTATGAAGTTAGGTGAATTATACGGAGAAAATTCGGTTTGTCAAGTGCCGGTACGCTGCAAAACCTGGTAAGTGCTGGGATACTCATCTTCCTCGCCAGCAGATAAGGCCTGCTCTTCAACCACGCGCCAGGCAGCAGCATCCAAATCGGGGAAGAAGGTATCGCAGTTGGCGATCGTATGCACCCGGGTCAGGTAGATGCGATCAGCCAACTTCAGGGCCTGAGAATACACCTGCCCACCGCCAATCACAAATACTTCTTCTGCACCGGCGTCCTGGGCCAGCGCCAATGCACCATCCAGAGAGGCCGCCACCAGGCATCCTTGTGGCTGGTAATTGGCTGCCCGGCTCAAAACGATGTTGATCCGCCCGGGGAGAGCCCGGCCAATGGAAACATGCGTTTTCCGCCCCATCACCAGGTAATGCCCCATGGTCAGACGTTTGAAACGTTTTAGATCTGTCGATAAATGCCAGGGAATGCCGCCATCGCGGCCAATCCCCCCTTGAAGATCCATGGCTACGATCAGAGAAACGATCATACCGAGATCTCAGCTTTGATGTGCGGGTGAGCCTGGTAATTCAAGAGCTCAAAATGCTCGTACTGGAACTGGGAGATCGACTGTACCGAGGGGTCAATCTGCAACCGCGGCAGGGGATAAGGCTGGCGGGTCAGTTGGAGGCGCGCCTGCTGAATATGGTTCATATATAGGTGTGTATCCCCCAAGGTGTGAACAAAATCTCCCGGCTGCAAGCCGCACACATGGGCAATCATCATGGTCAGCAGAGCATACGAGGCAATGTTGAAAGGCACGCCCAAAAACACATCGGCAGAACGCTGGTACATTTGACAGGATAACCTGTCATTGGCTACATAGAACTGGAAAATGACGTGGCAGGGAGGCAAGGCCATTTTATCAAGCTCGCCCACGTTCCAGGCATTCACGATCAGCCGCCTGGAGTGGGGGTTTTCTTTGATCTGTGTGATGACGTGAGCAATCTGGTCGATCAAATGCCCATCTGCTGCCCGCCAGGAACGCCACTGCACACCGTATACCGGACCAAGTTCACCGTTCTCGTCTGCCCACTCGTTCCAGATGCTGACCCCGTGCTCTTGCAAATAACGAATATTGCTTTCACCGCGCAAGAACCACAGCAGCTCGTAGAGGATCGATTTCAGGTGCAATTTTTTGGTGGTCAAGAGCGGGAAGCCCGCGCCCAAATCAAAACGCATCTGGTAGCCAAAAGTAGACAAAGTCCCCGTCCCAGTGCGATCAGGCCTCTCGATACCGTGATCGAAAATATATTGCAGCAAATCAAGGTATTGGCGCAAGCTACACCCCTACGCTGGCAGCCACCACAAGCCGAGTCTGCTGGATATCCTGGCAGATCTGCGCAACCAGGGCTTCCTTATCCGAAAAGCGCTGCTCACCGCGCAGATACTCTAAGAAACTTAGCTGAACGGTTTTACCATACAGATCGCCAGAAAAATCTAACAGATGGGCCTCAATGTGAGCCTGGTTATTTTTGCCATCAAACGTAGGGCGGACACCGATATTGGTAGCCGCGGGCCACTGGCAGCCATCCACTTCGGCCAGGCAAACATAAACACCCTTTCCGGGCACCAATTTCTCACTGCCGGGATCGAGGTTGGCAGTGGGAATGTTGATCGTGCGGCCGCGTCCATCGCCATGGATCACTTGCCCCGAAAGGCAATAGGGCCGGCCCAAGAGTTGGTTGGCCTGCCGCACCTGGCCCGCATCCAGCAGAGCCCGCACCTGGCTGGAGGAGACCACCTGGCCGACGGCCTGCACCGGCGAGACAACATGCAGTTGGTAGCCAAGCTGGTCGCCCAACTGGCGCAGTACATCTGTATTCCCTGAGCGCGCCCGCCCCAGGGCAAAATCATGGCCGATCCATAATTGACGCAGGCCCAGGCGTTCCTTTAAAACCCGGATGAAATCGGGCGCAGAGGTAGCAGCCATTTGAGGATCAAATTCCTGGGTGATCACCACATCTACCCCCAGCTCTCCTAACAAAGCAGCCCGCTCATCAGGCAAAGTGAGGTAAAATGCCCCTTTACGCCCACGCACCACAACTGCCGGGTGTGGGTGAAAAGTTAACACAACTGCCGGAGCACCCTCAGCGTGTGCCCCGGCAACTAAACCACGGACGATCTCTTGGTGACCAATGTGGACGCCATCGAAGGTGCCGATGGTCAACCAGGCATTTTGCAATGCCGCATCCGCAAGAGAAAGCAGATGTGCGACCATTAAGACGAGAAGAATACTTTACGCGGCTGCCATTCGCTGGTGGCCTCATCCACTTCAAGCAGGGCCACCAGGTCGCCCTGCTGGCTGACGCCACGGGCCCAACCCTTGGCGCCAGGTTCGGTGGGAACGCGATGCCCGTGGCGCACAAGCTCTACCTGGTCAGCATTCAGTTCCACTATGGGCCAGTCGCCCAGGGCTTCTGCGGCAGGGATGAGATATTTATACCAATCGCCGGCATGGAAAGCCTCTTGCAGACGGCGCAGTGGCACCGCATCGCGCAAAGTGAAACGCCCGCTCTTCGTGCGGCGCAGGCCCATCAGGTGAGCGCCACAACCAAGGGCAGTCCCCAGATCGTTGGCGAGTGAACGCACGTAAGTGCCAGAAGAACAGAACACGTCAATCACGGCTTCGGGTGGGTCCCATTCCAACAGTTCCAGGCTGTAGACATTGATCATGCGCGGCTCCAGTTCAACCTCTTCGCCATCACGGGCCATCTCATACGCCTTGCGTCCATGCACTTTGACGGCCGAATAAGGTGGAGGAACCTGCTTGATCTCACCCACAAACTGTTGCAGCACCTCTTCAAAATGCTCTTCCGTAATGCTGTCTACCGAGGCGGAAGAAGCAGACGCCGTAACCCGCCCATCGGCATCATACGTATCTGTAGCGCTGCCAAGGCTGACTGTAGCCTGGTAACGCTTGTCAGAAGCAGAGACGTATTCGCTCAGGCGTACGGCTGGCCCCACCAGCACTACCAAAACCCCAGAGGCGCGTGGGTCGAGCGTGCCCGTATGCCCCGCCCTACGAATATCGGTTCCGCGCCGGATAATCTGCACCACATCATGCGAGGTCAGGCCAACCGGTTTATCCACCACCAACACGCCAGACACCACATTTTTGAGATGTTCCTCTTGGTCGCTCATCGGGTTATTCCTTCTATGCTATTTTAATGTCGTATTAGCTCTTCGAAGGATCGAAGAGTCAAAATATATCATCACAATAATTTACGGGTAGCGGCCAACACAGTTTCTTGCACCTGTTCCAAGCTACCATCCATTTCAGCACCGGCAGCGGCACGGTGCCCCCCACCCCCAAATTGCTGCGCCACTTGCGAAACATCCAGGTCAGATGATGCAAGCCCGCAAACACGCCAGCTAATTTTAACATGATTTTGGCTTTGCTGGACAAAAATCAAAGCAATATCCATCTCAGAAATAGCCGAAAGGATATTGACCAGGTCGGCATCATCCCGAGCCATGTAGCCGGCATCCTGGCGATCTTGCAACGACAATGAAGTCCACGCCATACGGCCATCGCGCTGCAAGCGGGCCAAGCCAGCCCCCCAATACCGCGCCGCTGAGAAGGAGCGCTGGACCAGGGCAGGATAATACATGCGCGCCAGGTCGCCGCCGGCCTCCATCAAGTCAGCCGCAGTGCGCATGGCATCTGGATTCATGCTGGCGATGCGGAACCCCACCGTATCCGTCACCAGGCCAGTTAGCAAAGCATTGGCCACTTCAGGCGTGATTTCAAACCCCAACACGGGTAAAAGCTGCGCCAGGATCTCAGCCGTTGCCACCGCATGAGAGACAACCAGGTTGGTACGGCCAAATAACTGGTTGGTGGGATGGTGGTCAATGTTCAAGTCCGGCTGCACAACCTCGTTCAGGGCACTGCCCACCCGCTTCAACTCGGCACAGTCCACCACGATCCGATAATCGAACGCGCCTTTAGCGCAGGTGCGCACATCGCCGCTGCCATCCAGATGGCAAAAATTCGCCGGCACACCGTCATCCAAAACCATCTGCACGCTTTTGCCAGCTTTTTGCAATGCCAACCCCAGCCCCAACAGCGAACCAATCGCATCGCCATCTGGGCGGATATGAGAAACGATCAGAATCCGTTCAGCCTTGCTCAACTCCTGGCGGATGATAGCTACCAGGTCTTGGTCAAACATCATTCAGGCTTACCTCCCTGGTCGTCGTCTGTTTGATGCAGCGAAGCGATCAGACGCTCGATTTTATCTGCATGCTCAAACGTAGGATCCCAGTGAAAACGCAAGCGTGGCATCGTACGCAGCTCAACCCGGCGGGCCAGCTCACTACGCAAAAAACCCTGGGCGCGGTCCAACGCCGCCAAAACCTCAGAAGCGCGCGCCACGCCCTCGATGGCGCAAACATGCACATCGGCATAAGCCAGCTCGCGGTCAACCTCCACATCCGTCACCGAAACACCTTTCAGGCGCGGATCATTGCTGCCCGTTAAAAGGATCTCTGAAAGCTCCTCGCGGATGCGATCCCCAATGCGCGTGGTGCGTTTCTTCGCAACCAAATCGTCCTCCAATCAATCGCCTGACGCTCAACACCAGCCAGGCGATCCATACCGCTGCTTAGGCCGCAGCCACCTTTTCAATGACAAAACACTCAATGCGATCCCCCAAGACGTACTCGCCAAAACCCTTGACCGCAATGCCGCACTCAAAACCCTGGCGCAGCTCACGGACATCCTCGCTCAGGTGGCGCAGCGATTGCACTTCGCTTTCATGGATAACCTGGTTATTGCGCAGTACGCGCGCCCGGGCACCACGCCTGATCTCGCCGTCTGTGATATAACAACCCGCTACGCTGCCGAACTTGGTGACACGGAAGACCTGGCGAATCTCTGCGTGGCCAATGACCACCTCTTTCAGCTCTGGTTCCAACATGCCTTTGAGGGCCTTCTCAATATCCTCGAGCATACGATAAATAATATCGTATAACCGGATCGATACCCCCTCTGCTTCAGCCAGGCGGCGCGCCGCGGCATCAGCCTGAACGTTAAAGCCGATCACAATGGCTTTCGAAGCAGCCGCAAGCATGACATCATTTTCGGTGATGTTTCCGGTTTCAGCATGTAAAATGTTGAGGGAGATTTCGTGACTGCTCAAATCCTTAAGCGAAGAGTTGATCGGCTCTAGAGAACCCTGCACATCGGCCTTAAGGATCAGGCGCAGTTCACGCACATCGCCAGCCTGGAAACGCTCGAACAACTGTTCCAGCGTAATCTGGCTCTTTTTCACTGCCTGGGCCTGGTCGGCATCCTGGTGCCGTTGATATACGATGCCGCGGGCTTCTTTTTCAGATTCAACCACCTCAAATAAGTCACCTGCCTCGGGGACCTCGTTCAGGCCCATCACCGATACAGGCATCGAGGGGCCGGCCTTGCGCAACCGGCGGCCGCGATAATCAAACATGGCTTTCAATCGGCCGTTTGCCTGGCCGACCACCACCACATCGCCCACCTCTAAGGTGCCGTTTTGCACCAGCAAGGTGGCCATCGCACCCTTGGCTTTATCCAACTCGGCCTCAATGACGGTGCCAATAACCTTTCCATCCGGGTTCGCGCGGATATCGGTATTATCAGCCACCAGCAAGATGGCTTCCATCAGATCTTCCAGGCCCAAGCGCTTCTTGGCAGAGATAGGAACAACCAGGGTATCGCCATCCCAATCATCGGGCACCAATTCAATCTCAGCCAACTGCTGCTTCAAGCGGTCTGGATCGGCATTGGGTTTATCGATCTTATTCATCGCCACGATGATGGGGACATGAGCGGCCTTGGCATGGGCAGCGGCTTCTTTCGTTTGCGGCATGACGCCGTCATCGGCAGCCACCACCAAAACGACAATATCTGCCCCTTGGGCACCGCGGGCCCGCATGGCAGTAAATGCCGCATGGCCTGGGGTATCCAAGAAGGTGATTGGCCGTCCGTTATGTTCAACCTGGTAGGCACCAATGTGCTGGGTAATACCGCCCACCTCGCCCTCGGCCACGTTCGCGTGCCGGATGGCATCCAGGAGGGTCGTTTTGCCATGATCGACATGCCCCAAGATCGTTACCACCGGCGGGCGAACCGTCAGTTTTTCTGGAGCTTCATCGGCAATCATCCGCCGCCACAACGGGATCTCACCCGTATCTTTTTCTTCTACTTCTTGTGTTTCCGGCGTTGCTTCAAAACCCAGCTCAGAAGCCACAATCGCGGCCGTGTCGAAATCGATCTGCTGATTGATATTTGCCATTACCCCATTGGCCATCAAGGCCTTAATGACATCAATGGGGCTGGCATCCATGACCTTTGCCAGTTCACGTACAGTTATGCTGGCTGGTAATATGATCGTCTTATGCCCGCTCTCGCTCATCATGGCACCTCCTCAGATACCGTCTGCGTGCTCCCATGAGCGAGTGAGGCAAGGTACATCACCCGTTCATTTCGTTTGTATCTCCCGGTAAAGATGCTGCAAAAGCACGTAACTGCTCTCGTTCAGCATCCGTCAACTCGGCTTTCAATGCACCTGCAAGCGCCCCTTGCAAGCCGCGCTCCCAACAAGAACGCTGATCGTGCAAGTAAGCCCCCCTGCCAGCCAATTTGCCCGTGGGGTCAACAACAACACCCTGCGGGCTGTGCACTATTCTGATTAACGATCTCTTCGGAAGCACACTCCTACAGCCCACGCAGGTGCGCTGAGGAATGTGCTTCCGTTTACCGGGTTTTCGGGGCACGCTCTTTTCTCGAATTGATTAGAGATAATCGTCGTCCCAACCACCGTCTCGCTTGCGATGCCGCTTGATGACGTTAACACCATGGTCGGGGTCAAATTGCACTTCCACAAATTTCTTCTTCTTTTTCTTCTTCTTGCCTGTTGCCTTCTGGTCGAGATCGTCTTCTTCCTCGCTGTCTTCATCCTGAGGCACATATGCTTCGGGGAGCTGGTCAAAAATGTCGTCCAGGTTGCCAGGCTGTTCTGCCGGGGATTCATCACTTGAGGCAGCTTGCTCAACCACAACTTCTGGCCCAGCTTCAAGCGCGGGGGCCTCGCCAGAGGGCATTTCTGCTTCATCCGGCGTCAGAACCACATCCACGGCCGGAATCTCTGTCACAGGCTCAGCGGCTTCTGTTGGTGTAACTTCAGCAGCTTGGGGGGCTTCTTCTGCCAAACCAGCAGCAGGCGCTTCAACCTCAGCCTCCACAGGCTCGGGCTCGGGGAAGGTTAAGCCGGCCAATGTCTCTTGCAATTCCGACATCGCCTTGGGGCCGAAACCGCTCAAGCCCATAATAGCATCTGAGTCAAATGCCATTTGCAGCATCACATCGCCCACGGTCTGGTAACCAGCTTCGCTGAGCAATGCATACAAGCGATCTGAGAAAGGCGCATCTTCAATTGCCTGTACAAACGCGCCCTGCGGGATGGTGGCCCGTAGTGTCTTACGCCGCTCATCCTCAGCACGTTTCTCGGCTGACCGGCGGTGCAGTAGACCGCGTTCCACACGATCCACAAATTGGCTCAGGACCTGGTACTCTTCAGGAGTAACCGGTCGGCCTTCGGCCTTCTTGGCTAACACAGCCTCCACACGCGGCAGGGTATCGGTTTCTTGCTCTGCCATGAAGGTGTATTCGGGATCTGTCCCCAATTTCTGGAGAGAATCTGCCGCCGCTTCGATCAGGCTCTTGATATCGATGCGCCAGCTTGTCAACTTGGCAGCCAGGCGCGCATTTTGCCCATCCCGGCCAATCGCCAGGCTGAGCTGATCTTCCATCACCACCACGGTAGCCGTCTTGGCACCTTTGGCGTGTTCATTCAAATATACACCGGTGACGCGCGCCGGGCTGAGCGCCTTCGCAATGTAAGACGCCGGATCGGTGTCGTACTCAATTACATCGATCTTTTCGTCGTTCAACTCGCGCACGATGGCCTGGATACGCACGCCGCGAATACCCACGCAAGCGCCGACCGGGTCAACCGCCGGTTGGAGCGCCGCCACAGCCACCTTCGAACGCTGGCCCGGCTCACGGGCAATCGAGCGGATCTCAACCAGGCCATGATAAATTTCGGGCACTTCATTTTCTAATAACCGGCGCAAGAAGTTGCGGTGCGACCGAGAAAGGATAATTTGCGGCCCCCGAGGAGTTTGCTTCACTTCCAACAGCAAAGACTGCACCCGGTCGTGAACGCGGAAACGCTCGCCGGGAATCTGCTGGTTGCGCGGCAAGACGCCTTCTGCCTTCATATCCAGTCCCAGGGTAGCACCCTGCGGCGTAACCGCCTGCACAATGCCGCTGACGATCTCGCCGACCTGCTTGGCATAATGTTTCATCTGCGAATCGCGCTCAGCTTCGCGGATGCGCTGCTGGATTACCTGGCGCGCAGTTTGAGCCGCCACACGCCCAAAGTCTTTGGGGGTCGACTCAACCACTACCATACCACCCAGCTCAGCGGCCGGATCGATCTTCTGGGCAGCTTCCAGCGTCACTTCTGTGCGCTCATCCTGCACTGCCTCAACGATTTCCTTCTCGGCAAAAACGGTCACCTTGCCGGTATCCGGATCGATCTTGGCCTCAACATGCTGAGCATTCGATGCATTGACGGCGCGCCGATAGGCCGAAACCATGGCCGCCTCTAAAGCCTCAAGGACAACATCCTTGGGCAGGCCCTTCTCTTCAAGGACCTCATTGAAAGCTAAAACAAACTCGTTTTTCATCCGTTCCCTGTCTCTAAAGACTACGTTGTTTGTGCGATCTGATCACTGGTGATATTATGCAAGAAAAGTGGGGGCTGCCCACTTTTCCAAGTCGTCGTATTCACCAGCCTCACTAACAGTGACTAAATTTTAGCACGGAACTGGTCGAGATGCAAGGCTATTTTCAGTTAAAATTAGGGGTAAATAGGATACCTCTTTTATGAATTTTCTCCAACCGGCTGCGCTGGCCCTTGGGCTGCTGGCCATTCCCGTCCTGCTTCTTTACATGCTCAAACTGCGCCGCCGCAGAGTTGAGGTTTCATCTACCATGCTGTGGCAGGCCCTGCTGCGCGACCGGCAGGCCAATGCTCCGTGGCAAAAGCTCAAACGTAACCTGCTCTTATTGCTCCAACTGCTCATTCTCGCGGCCCTGGTCATCGGGTTGGCGCGCCCAGCCGTGCCGGTGGCCAGCGTCTCTTCTGGCTCGGTGGTCATCCTGCTGGACGCATCGGCATCGATGAATGCCAATGATGTCAGCCCATCTCGCTTTGCAGCGGCCCTGGAGGCGGTCCAGCAGATCATACGCAACCTAGAAAGCGGGGCGCGCATGACCATTATCCTGGCAGGCAAACAGCCGCTGGTCCTGGCATCTGCAGAAAGCGACCCCAATGCCCTGGTTCAATCACTGCGCTCAGCCGCCCCATCGCAAGGGGCAAGCGATTGGAATGCTGCCTTTGCGCTGGCGGCAGGGGCAGCCGCCAGCGCAGCCAGCGCCGGGCAGACCGCCGCCACGGTGGTCATCATCTCAGATGGTGGGCTGCCGGCGCAAGGATTGCCCCCATTGCCCGGCGAAGTACGTTATATGCCGATCGGCACCACCAGCGATAACCTGGCAATCTCGGCCCTGGCCCTGCGCCAGGCCGGGAACGGTGCCGAATTATTCGCCAGCGTTACCAATTATGGCGATGCTGAGCGCAGCGCTATCTTTTCACTGTACATCAATAATGAATTGCTCAGCGCGCAGCAAATTTCGGCACCCGCCGGAGAGCAAACGACGGTGACCATTGGCGGCTTGCCGGCCCCAGCCGCATCTGAAACGATCTACCAGGCTCGCCTGACCAGCGCCGTCAATCCACAAGAGAACCCCGGCCAAAACCAGCTCGATGCCCTGGCCCTGGACGACATGGCCTTCGCGGTTTACCAAACCCCGCGCCAGGGACGCACCCTGTTGGTCACCCCCTCCGAAGCAGGGGGCAATTTCTTCTTAGAACAGGTGCTCACCGCCCTGCCCGGCATCACACCTTACAGGGCCCTGCCCGGCGAAAACGGCAGCCTTCAGATTCCAGCCGCCCCCTTTGACCTGTATGTTTTCGACAATACAGCACCCAACCTTGAGAGCCTTCCTCCTGGCAGCCTGTTATTGGTGAACCCGCCAACCAGCACGCTTTTCACCGTGGGGGCCACCTTTGCCATGAGCGATACCGCGCAAGTAATTGAGCACCCCCTCACGCGCTACGTGGATTGGAGCAATGTACATGTTGCCCAGGCACGGCAGGTGGAAGTGCCTGCCTGGGCAGATACCCTGGTGCGCGCCAGCAGTGGGGTTTTGGTTTTTGCAGGCGAACATGAAGGCCGGCGGATTGCAGTGCTGACCTTTGACCTACACCAATCCGACCTGCCCCTGCAGGTGGCCTTCCCCATCTTGTTCTCTAACCTGATGGGGTACTTGATCCCTGCCCAGGCATTTGACGCCCCAGATGGCTTACTGCCTGGCCAAAGTTTGCGCATCCTCCCACAGGCAGATGTGACCCAGGTGGCGATTGCATCTCCAGATGGGCAGGTCTACAGCCTGCCGCCTGCCGAAGACGGCATCCTGTTTACCAATACGGATGAATTAGGGGTTTACGCGGTCAATTACCTGACTGCCAATACCACTCAAGATGATCCACCAGACGCCGATTTCTTCGCCGTGAACCTCTTCGAGCCGAGAGAATCAGATATCCGCCCGGCACCAGCCATCTATGTCGGCCAAAGCAGCGTCGCCGCATCTGCGCAAGACCAAGTCAGCCAACATGAATTGTGGCCTTGGGTGGCTGGCATTGGGCTCATCATACTCATGCTTGAATGGTGGATTTATCATGCTCGTCTACGATATTGAGCACCTGACCAAAACCTACCCGGGGCAGGCCCAGCCCGTCAATTGTGAGATCAGCCTCCAGATCCAGGCCGGCGAGATATTTGGCATGCTGGGCGACAACGGCGCCGGAAAAAGCACGCTGGTCAAACAAATGGCGAACCTGGTGCAAAGCAGTTCCGGCAAAATATTGCTCTTTGACCAACTGGTCGGAAAAGACCCCCTGTTGGTACCGAGGCATGTTGGTTACATGCCTCAAGACAGCCTGGCTTTAAACAACCTGACCCTCGGAGAGGCCCTATACTTCACCGCCCACCTGCGCGGCCTTAGCCGAGCTGCCGCCCGGCAAGAACGCGACCGCCTGCTCGAAACCTGGCAAATCCAAGACCTGCGCCATAAGACCAGCCGCCAGCTCTCTGGCGGCCAAAAACGTTTGCTTCAGTTGGCAGTAGCCATGGCAGGCTCTCCCCCGGTATTGATTTTGGATGAGCCAACCAATGACCTGGACCCAGTGCGGCGCAGGCAAGTCTGGGAAATACTGCGCCGCGAGAACCACGAACTTGGCACAACCATCATCTTCATCACCCACGATGCACTCGAGGCCGAGAAGATCATCCAACGGGTGGGCATCTTGCATGCGGGAAAATTGGTGGCGCTAGGGAAACCCGTCGACCTGAAATCTGGCATCGATCAAATGCTGCGCCTGGAATTGTTCTTCTCGCCAGAAGAACCACCCCTGCTGCCAGACGGCTTAACACCGCACGTCTTGGATACTGGGCGCTGGTTGGTGTACATCGAGCGGCTGCGCGCTGGCGAAGTGCTGAATTCGATCGACCTCGACCGGGTGGAAGATTTCCGGTTGTATTCCGCCACACTTGAAGACCTGTATTTATACTATGCGCACAATTAAACCACAGCCCTGGTCAAGCCAGCTTTTTGATCTAACCCTGATGCAGCTCACCAATTGGCGCTGGTCTTGGCGAAGCATGCTGATCACGGGTACACTGGCGCCGCTTGCCAGCCTGATGGCGCTGGGGACATTCTCGCGCCACCTGGGGATAGAAACCCTGAGTTATATCTTGGCAGGCAACCTGGTGATGGCTTTAATGTTTGAGAACCAGGGAAAGGTATGCAGTAATTTCGCTTTTATGCAGGCGATGGGGATGTTAAACTACTTTGCCACGCTGCCTCTCCGGCGCCATTTACTCATCCTGGCAACCGTGCTTTCCTTTTTGATGCTCTCTTTGCCGTCCCTGGCAATTACCCTATTGCTAGGCAGCTTGTTTCTGCAGGTGCCCCTGCACCTGCACCCCTTGCTGCTGGTGGTTATCCCCCTGGCAGCCCTGCCGATGGCGGGCATTGGCGCGTTGATTGGCCTGAGCGCCCGAAGCGCAGAAGAGGCCGGCTCTATCAGTCTACTGGTAACCTTTGCCGCGGTAGCCATCGGGCCAGTTGTCATCCCGCCGACCCGGCTGCCCGTGTGGATGAACCAATTGGGAAACTTAAGCCCGGCTACCTACGCCGCATCGGCACTGCGCCAGACCTTGCTAGGCCCTGTGACCGAAAGGATCATCTTGGACTTTTGCGTTTTAATTGCCTTTACAGCCCTCACCTTTTGGCTGGTTGGGCGTAAAATGGAGTGGCGAGTTGGATGAAAGAAATTCGTTTTATCGTATAGAAAGGATCAATTATTAATGAAGGCATTTGTAACAGGTGGAACAGGGTTTATTGGCAGGCAGGTTGTCCACAAACTGGTGCAGCGTGGCTACAGCGTATTGGCGCTGGTGCGCTCAGAGCGCGGCGCGGCTGAGCTGCAATCGGCCGGCGCCCAGGTGGTTTGGGGCGATATTACCGACCGCGAGTCGATGCGAGAAGGTATGCAAGGCTGTGACATGGTTTTTCACATTGCGGCATGGTACAAGATCGGCGCTCGCCGCCAAGAAATGGCCGAGCGGATCAATGTAACCGGCACGCGCAATGTCTTAGAGCTGGCATACGAGTTGGGAATTCCCAAGATCATGTATACCAGCACCGTGGCGGTATACGGCAACACGCGCGGCATTGTGGCAGACGAGACTTACCGCATGCCATCTGACAAGCCCTTTATCAGCAATTACGATCGCACCAAATGGCTGGCGCACTACGAGGTGGCCCTGCCTTTGATTGCCAAGGGCGCCCCCATCACCATCGTGCTGCCCGGGGCTGTCTTTGGTCCTGGTGATCACAGCCTGGTTGGCGATATGATGCGCGCTTTCTACAAAGGATGGCTTTTTCTCTTTCCTGGCCCCGAGACGGTCTTATCATTCACCCACGTTGACGATATCGCCGAGGGACACATCCTGGCAGCCGAGAAGGGCAAACCGGGCGAGAGCTACATCATCACCGGGCCTGTGCTTTCGCTACGCCAGGCGGCAGCAATGTGGGCCCAGGTTTCTGGACGCCCCCTGCCCCTGGGCTATGTTCCTGCCCGTTTACTGCACCCCATCGTCCCGCTCTCAGACTGGCTGGGAGAGCGCATCGCAGCCTGGCCTCAACTCTTCAGCTCAGATGCCATTCGCATCACAGGGGCATGCTATGCGGCGCAATCTTGCAAGGCTCAGCGCGAGTTGAATTGGTATCCGCGTTCATTGGAAGAAGGATTTAAAGACACCTTCGATGCCATTGCCCAGCAGGCAGCCGATAAAACACAGGCCGGCTTATTGGGGGCGGTCCCCGAGCTGCACGCTGTATCAGCAAAAAAGCGCAAGTTCACCACCGGCATGATCATCAGCGCCGCTTTAGGCATGCTCTTGTTCTGGAAGCTTGCCCGGCGGCGAAAGTGAGTTCTGAGGCCGCACAATGCGCCTGACCCAACCCCTGGCCCTCTTACTACTGCTGCTGCTCCCAATTGCTGCCGCATTGGGGTGGCCAGAACGCGGCTACGGACGGCGGCGAGAGTTAACCTCGCTCATTGTGCGGCTGTTATTGATGCTTTGCATCATCCTGGCGCTCTCAGGGCTCCAGATCCGACGGCAAGCCGATAACCTGGCGGTGGTATTCTTGCTAGACGTCTCAGACTCGATGCCAGAAATCGCCCAGGCCGCGGCCCTGGATTATGTGCGCCAGGCACTGCCAGCCATGGGGCCTGATGACCAGGCTGCCATCATTGCTTTTGGCGGCGACGCCCTGGTCGAACGCAATATGTCGGGCTTGCGCGAGTTGGATGGGATACGCTCGATCCCCACGACCAACCAGACCGACCTGGCAGAGGCTATTCACCTGGCCCTGGCACTGTATCCTCCTGATGCCGCCCGGCGCATGGTCATCCTTTCTGACGGTGCGCCTACCACAGGCGACAGCGCAGCAGCAGCAAGCCTGGCGGCTGCATCAGGGGTAGAGATTGTGGTGATGCCTTTTGTGGTCACGCCCGGGGCTGAGGTGCTGCTCAGCAGTGTAGAACTTCCTGATCACCTCACTGAGGGCGAACGCTTTGACCTTGACCTGACCCTGCAAACCACGCAGCCCAGCCAGGGTGGCATACGGGTGCTAAGCGGCGGGCAGGTGGTGTACGAAAGCCAATACCAGGTTGAGCGCGGTACCCAAACGCTCACCCTGCCACTGGTAGCTGGGTCGACTGGGTTTGCCTCTTACGAAGTACAGCTCATCCCCGCCACAGATACTTATTACCAAAACAATGAGCTGGCAGCCTTCACCCAGGTGAGCGGGCCGCCCAAGATCCTGTTGGTGGCACCGCCGGCAGGCGAATCGATGGGCAGTTCTGACGAAACTCGGCCTGAAGAAGCGGCGCAGCTCAAGCTGGCCTTAGAAGCCGCCGGATTTACCGTGGATGCAGTACACCCCAGCGGGCTGCCGTCTGAACTGGCCTTGTTGGCCGAATATGCCTCCCTGGTGCTGGTGGATGTGCCTGCCCGCCAGCTTTCTAACCGGCAGATGGAAACCGTCCAAACCTACGTCCGAGACCTGGGCGGCGGGCTGGTAAGCGTTGGCGGACCTACTTCATACGGCGTGGGGGGGTATTTTCGCACACCACTGGAAGAAACACTGCCCCTGGATATGCAGATCAAAGACCAACAGCGCCGTCCCTCGCTGGCGATCGTTTTCATCATTGACCACTCTGGCAGCATGTCTGAAACCAGCGGCGGCGCTACCAAGCTAGAATTGGCCAAAGAGGCCGCCATGCGCTCGGTAGAACTGCTCTCGCCGGTTGACCGCGTGGGCGTGATTGCATTTGACGACCTGGCAGCCTGGGTGGTGCCCATGACCAGCATGGAAGACCCCGGCGCGGTCATCAACGCCATCGGCACCATCCAACTGGGCGGCGGCACAGATATCCTGGCTGGCGTTCAAGCAATGTCTGGTGTTCTGCCCAATGATCCTGCCCTGGTCAAGCACGTTATCTTGCTTACCGATGGCGGGGCCGATCCCACCGGCATCCCAGAGCTGGTTGCACACCTGTACAACGATTACGGCATCACCCTCACCACGGTGGGCGTTGGCCGAGATGCGGCACCCTTTTTGCCGCAGTTGGCCCAACTGGGCGGCGGGCGTTATCACTTCGCCGAGAACCCTGCCACCATCCCGTCCATCTTTACCGAAGAGACATCCCTGGCTACCCGCTCTTATATTGTTGAGGAAACCTTCTACCCCAGCCTGGCAAGCACTTCTCCCATCCTGGCTGGCATTACCGAAGTGCCCCCGCTTTATGGCTACGTGGGCGCCAGCGCCAAAGACAGTGCTCAAACGATCCTGGTTTCGCACCTGGGCGACCCAATCCTGGCGGCCTGGCAATATGGATTGGGCCGTTCGGTGGCGTTCACATCGGATGCCAGCGGGCGTTGGGCACAAGAATGGGTTGGGTGGCAGGGGTTTGCAGCTTTTTGGGCCCAGGCGGTGCGCTATACGATCGTCGAGCGCGCCACATCGCCCCTGGAAGTGAGTATTGAGCCAGACGGAGAGCAGGCCCTGCTGACCGTGGACGCACAGCAGTACGGCCTGACGGCCAGCGAGATCGCTTCTGGCCAATCGCCGTATCTCAACGGCTACAACATGCAGGCCAATGTCATCAGCCCCAGCGGGCAAACTACAGCCCTCACCCTGCAGCAAATTGCCCCAGGGCGCTACCAGGCTGCATTCACGCCCAAAGAACAAGGGGCCTACCTGATCCGGGTAGCAGGCGAGCCAGGTGCCACCGAGGGGAATGCAACTGGCACAGAACCGGTGGCCGAGACGAGCGGGTGGGTTCTTTCATATTCACCAGAGTACCGCCAGCTAGACTCTGACCCTGATGCCCTCTATAAACTGGCGATCAACAATGGAGGCCGCCTGGCCTCAGCCAATCCAGAAGAGGCTTTTTCTCACACCTTCGCCGCGGTGCAGTCTGCTCGCCCCGCCTGGGGTTGGCTGATCACCATGGCAGCCACCCTGCTGCCGCTCGATATTGCCGTCCGCCGACTGGTGCTGACCCAGAGCGACCTGCGGCGCGCATTCGAGAAACTGGCTGCAAGGGCTCGCTACTTATCGCCCCTATATTGGCTCAGAGATCGCCGCCAGGCCCGGGCTGCGGCTCACGCAGCCCCGCCCAGCGCTCAGGTTGGCTCATTGCTGCAAGCCAAAGAACGGGCTCGCAAATCGCTGGGCGAGGTAGATGCTGCCGGCGAGCCGAAACTTCCTCCCCCTCCCGCCTCATCCACCCAGGCGCCCACCCCACCTACCGTCATACTCCCCATCCCGCCACCTGCCACCAGGCAGCCCAGCCAGTCACCCCCTGCCTCCCAGCCATCGCCACCCACCCCGCCAGGCGGTTCTCCTCCGGGCACTGGAGAGTCATCTCCAGAACAAGCCTCAACCGCGGCCCGCCTATTAGCCCGTAAACGCGCACGCCAGGGACCAGACCGCCAATGATCAAACGCCTGAGAGAATTCCTAAAAATTCCTCTTTTCGATCCAGAAGAGAAGATTCGCCTGGGCAAACTGGTTTACACCATCCTCTGGTTTGCCATGATCGTGACGGCGGTAGCGGTTACCATCACCCTGATCACCTCTCCAAACAAGTCGCTGGCAGGGGTTGGGGTGAGCGTTGTAATTTTCCTCTTATATGTGGTATGCCTGATCCTGCTGCACCGAGGGTATACCTACTTGAGTGCCACGCTACTGGTTTTTATCTTGGGAGGCATTCTGACCGCTGCCAACCTGGTCTTTGGGGGCATCAATGAGATCGTTCTGAGCGGCTATATCATTGTCATTGTCACGGCGTCGATGCTCGTGAACTGGTTTGCTGGGATTGTGGTCTCTGTTCTAAGTATCCTCTCGTATGCAGCCTTCTTGTTCTTAAGAAACCAGGGGCTGCTACCCGAACCCCTCATCCAGGCCAGCCCGTTGACCGTCTTGATCGCAGGCACCGCGGTATACATGCTGGTCATTTTCCTGGTCTACATCAGCAACCGCAATTTGCGCGAAGCCCTGCAGCGGGCGCGGCGCAATGAAGAAGAACTGAAGGCCAGCCGCGCTGCACACGAGGCCTATACCACCGACCTGGAACGGCGCGTGGTACAGCTTCAGGTGGCATCCGATGTTGCCCGCGATGCTGCCAGCCTGCAAGAAGTTGGCCCTCTCCTCGATCGGGCGGTAGACCTGGTGCGCGAGCGCTTTGGCTTTTACCATGCGGGCATTTTCATGGTTGATATACGGCACGAATATGCCGTGCTCAAATCAGCCACGGGCGAGGCCGGCAAACAAATGGTTGCCAACGGCCACAAGCTGAAGATCGGCGAGGTAGGCATTGTGGGCTATGTCACAAAGACCGGCCAACCGCGCATTGCCCTGGACGTAGGCAGCGACGCAGTGTATTTCAGAAATCCCCTGCTGCCCGAAACGCGCTCTGAAATGGCCCTGCCCCTCAAGACCGGCGGCTTAGTGATTGGGGCATTGGATGTGCAAAGCAAACAGCCAGGCGCTTTTGACGAGGGCGACGTCAACATACTGCAAACCATGGCCGATCAGCTTGCAGTTGCCATTGCCAACGCCCGCCTCTTCGAGGCCACCCGCCGCCAATTGGAAGAAATGGCCGCCTTAAGGGCTGTTGCAGCCACCAGCTCTGAGGCTACCAGCGAAGATGAGTTGATCGAGCGCGCCACCCAACTGGTTGCCGAGGTCTTCTACCCTGATAATTTTGGCCTGGTCATGCTGGATGAAGGCCAACAAACGTTATACCCTCACCATTCTTACCGCATCAAGCAATCCTTAAAACCGGCCTCCTTCCCAGTTGGACAAGGCATTATTGGCCGGGTGGCATCAACAGGCAAGGCCTTGCGCCTGGAAGATGTGAGCCAAGAAAGTGGATACGTGCAGATTGATCCGCTGACGCGCTCAGAGTTGTGCGTACCGGTCAAGATCGGTGACCAGGTCATTGGGGTCATCAACGCCGAAAGCAGCCGGACCGGTGCATTCAGCGAAAATGACGAGCGCTTGCTGGTCACCTTCGCAGGTCAATTGGCAATTGCCTTCCAAAAAGTACGTCTCTTCGATGCCGAGCGCCGCAGAGTGGCCGAATTAGAAGCGCTGCGCCAGGCCAGCTTGCGCCTTAGCTCTAACCTGGATCTACAAACCTTATTAGAGATCATCCTGGATCGTGCCATCCAGCTTGTAACGGCTGACACGGCCCATCTTTTCTTATACGAGGAACAAGAACTGATCTTTGGTGCTGCATTCTGGGCCCCCGGGCACACGAATGAGATGCACCAAACTCCACGCCCACACGGCCTGACGAACAGTGTTGCCCGCAGCGGGCAGCGCATGGTGATCAACGATGTGCGCAACCATCCCATCTTTGCAGATTCGCCCTGGGATGGGGCCGTCTGCAGCCTGCCCCTGCGACGCGGCGATCAAGTGCTGGGCGTGATGAACCTGGCCTACCACGGAGGCCCGCACAATTACGACGAAAACGAGCTGCGCGTGCTCGACTTGCTGGCCGACCAGGCCGCCATCGCCCTGCACAACGCCAATCTTTACAACCAGGCCCGCGAACGGGCCATTGAACTGGCGGCAGCCCTGGCCCAGCGTGAAGAGTTGGACCGCATGAAGGATGAATTCATCCAAAACGTCTCACACGAGCTGCGCACCCCGCTGGCAATCACGCGAGGTTACGTTGAGCTGTTAGATTCAGGCGAGTTGGGTGAACTGAGCAAAACCCAGGTCGAAGCTGTCAACATCTGCAAGCGGCGGGTAAACATGCTGATCAAATTGGTGGATGATTTGGTGGTCATCCTCGAGGCAGAGGCGCGCGAGGCGGTACGCGAGGCGATCAACCTGAAAGAATTGGTCCTGGGCGCCAGCGCAGACTTTCAAGATGCCGCCGACCGGGCTAACCTGACCCTCGATGCCAATATTCCTCAAGAATCGATCTACGTGCTGGGCAATTACTCCCACCTCAACCGCTTGCTGGACAACCTGGTAGGCAATGCAATCAAGTTCACCCCACCCGATGGAAACGTGACCATCAACCTGCGGGCAGAGCAAGACGAAGCCAGGATCGAGGTGATTGACACCGGCATAGGCATCTCGCCCGATAAGATTGAACACCTATTTGAGCGTTTCTACCAGATCGATGGCAGCACCAAACGCCGCTACGGCGGCATGGGGCTTGGCTTATCCCTGGTCAAAGAGATTGCCGAGGCGCATGGCGGGAAGGTCAGCGTTCAAAGCGAGGTGGGACGCGGCAGCAGCTTCACAGTGATTCTGCCAATCCAAAAATCATCTGAGCTTGAATAAGCAAGCTTTGCCAGGCTTGTGTTTCGGTATCTGGGCTGGGGCCAAGGGGATCCTGCCAGGCGCGCCCCAAGAGCGCTGCCACCACCGCACGACTACACGCAGAAGCCGCTTTTAGGTTATATCCCCCCTCCAAGAACAGCGCAATCTTGCCCTGGCAGTGAGCGTCTGCCCAATCTGCCAGGCTGGCAATCAAGTGACCATACCCATCTGCTGAAAGCTGTAAGCTGCCCAATGGGTCGCCCCAATGTGCATCAAAGCCATAACTCACCAGCAGGATTTCAGGTTGATAACGATCCAACAGCGGGACAATCACGGTTTTCATCGTCGCCCTGAAAGCCGCATCTCCCGAGCCAGCGGGCAGGGGCAAATTAACCGTGTACCCGGCGCCATCACCCTCGCCGCGTTCATCCAGGCTGCCGCTGCCCGGATAGAGCGGCGATTGGTGAGTGGAGATAAACAGAACATCTTTGCGCCGCCAGAAAATGTCTTGAGTGCCATTGCCATGATGCAAGTCCAGGTCAATGATTGCCAGGCAGGCCGGCCCGGCGCTTTGTTGAAACAAGCTTTCGGCTGCAATAGCCACATTGTTCAGCAGGCAAAAACCCATCCCCCGGTTGCGCGTGGCATGATGCCCTGGCGGGCGGGTCAAAGCAAAACCACGCCACGCCTCTCCGCTCCACACTGCCTGCGCCACCGCGGCAGCACCGCCAGCCGCGCGCTGTGCCAGGCCCCACGAAGCCGGCGTCACATAGGTGTCGCCATCCAGTCGCTCACCAACCCGGCAAGCATCTTCCAAATATTTCAGGTAGTCCACGGAATGCACCGCTTGCAGTACCTCATCAGGCACCACCAGGGGATCCAGCAAGGCAGATGCTCGCCACCAGCCCGCCGCATCCAAGGCCTGCCGCACTGCTTCCACCCGGTGTGGGCTCTCCGAATGGCCCTCTTCGGCGTGGGCGGCATGGCCTTCAGGGTAAAACAAGGCTAGGTCGCGCACAATCGCATCAGCCCTTCACTGTGCGCAGCGCGGCACGGATCTTTTCCCAGTAGCGCTGTACCGCGCTGGCCCGCACGGCTTCTACAGGATGCTGGCTGTAACGCGCATCCACGAAGGCCTCGGTCATCGCCCTGAGCGCTTCGTCCACCTCGCCAGCCGAGTCTTCATCCGCCAACTGGGCTTCGATCTGCCGGGTGTATTCATAGGGCGTTTGCCAGGGTTGGCGCGGCAGGCCGCGCTCACCACCGCGCCGCACCAAGGCCAGGTAATAAAACAGCACGCGCTGGCGCGGGTTAAGGTGGCGCAGGCTTAAGAACTGGTGACCTTCTGCCAGTGGACGCTTGCGCCGCAACCCATCCAGGCGGCGCAAACCAGCCTGAACCGCCTGGGGCACCAACCCCGCCCCTGCCCGCACCCGCTCTGTCAGCCAACGCCAGGCCTTAACCAACCAGGCCATTCCTGGCAGGCGGCGCAGCCTTTGGGTCAGATCTCGATTCTGGCGATAATAGGTAAAAAAAGCATATCCCACTGCACCAATCACCAGGGCCCAAAACACGATCGACCGCAAGACCTCTACCCAGGGGGCGGGGCTGGCTGTAGTGGGCACCGTGGGCGGCATGAACTGCTGCACAGCAGTGATGTCAGGCGTTGTGACGGCTGATCCTCCTAACAGGCTCATGATCCACGAAAATAGATAGAACACCGGCAGCAAGATCAACATGATCACTGTGTAGACGGCCAAAAAAACTACGCTGAAAACGTAACTTAATATAGGCAGCAGGCCAATGGTATAGTGAGTGGGCAAGATGAAAGCCAGGAATAGAATGATGCCCAAGAACAGCAAGCTGTACAGCACCCAGCGCCGGGCCATCCCCTCGCTGACGGGTAGATGCTGCCAGGCCCAGGCAGCGCGCCGCACCGATAACTGAGCCAAGCTGAGCAGTGCCAAACCCAATAAGAAATACACCAGCACGTGCAGCATACTACCCTTGACCGGCGGCGCGCCCTCGTGCAAGGCGATGAAATCCATGCGCACCAATGCCATGAAAAAGACCATGCCCACACCCACCCCAAAAACCCGGTTGGCGAGGCGCTGTTGGGTAGAGCCACGGTTGCTTGAGGCTTGATCCAGGCTTTCGGCCTGCAGGATCAATTCATCCCCCTCCAGGTTAGCCAGGTCATCGGCATAATTGGTGCTGATCATCCACACCAGCAGCACCACCAGCAGGCTGAGCAAGTATTGAGAATCCAGGAAGGTACCGAAAAAGTCCTCCCACCACAACGGCAGGTCGGCTTTGAGATGCGCAAAGCCTTGCCAGGCGTAAATGGCGACCTTCAGGCCCACCATCACCACCACCAGCTCTACCAAGCGGTACACAATCACCGGCGTATCCAGCTCGGCGGTGCGGCGCAGGCGGCGCTGGCTGAAGACAGCCTCCAGCGCAACCAAGAAACAGACCCAGGGCAAAAATCCCCCTTGCCACCCGGGTTGCAAACGTTGGCCTAGCGCCAGGGCGGTCATCCCCAGGCAGGCCATCATGGCAGCCACGAAAAAGACGCCGATGGCGCTTGCCAGGCGCTCGTTGCTGCGAAAGGATTCGATCAGGTTGCTCATCTACTGCCTCCAGGCATCCAATTCCAACTCATTGCGGAAGTGGTAAACCGGGAAACCGAATTGTTCGCCCAGGGCCTTGATCTCGCGCAGGCTGTGGGCAGGCGTTTTGCTCGTACCCACCAAAGATTGCCCCGTCAGGATCAGCACCAGGTTCAGACCAGCCCTGCGCAAACGGAAAAGCTCATCAAACAGGCGGTCGTCGGCGCGGCCAGTGATCAGAACCAGGGTCGTACCCCAAGGTAGCAAGGCACTCTCTCGATTGAGCAGATCTGCCAGTGGTTCTGTTTCGATCGTTTCAACGCGTGCCAGCACATCCAGCAGGCGCATCAGGTGCGCCCGGCCTTTGCGCGCCGGTACGGGCCGGAAGGAACAGCCTTGGCCCGCGACATCCACCGACAAAGGATCCATCCCATTGGTCAGCAAGCCCACCATTTGCCTCTGCCCAATCACCCAATTAGCCAGGGATGCGGCGATGATCACAGCCAGCTCAGTGGCATCACGCCAGGCATGCGGGTCATATTCGGCGGTATTCATGTTCAGGGCCAGCACCGTAGACAGTGAAATGGAGGGCTCATACTGCTTGACCTGCAAGCGCCCAACGGCGGCGCTCGCCTTCCAATCCACGCGCCGCAGCGAATCGCCAGCCGTGTAATCTCGCTTGCCAAAAACGCGGGTGGGGTCTTCATAGATCGGTTGGGTATGCCGCAGTGTGCCCATCGGCGAATGAGATGGCAGTTTAAGGTTGCTGAACTGGATAATGCGCGGGTAAACAACCATGTTTTCCGCCGCACTTTGCCAGCGTTGTTCACCCCCCAGGCCCAACAGGTCGCCGGTGGCGGCGAACAATGGCCCCACGGTGTAATAACCGCGCTTGCGGGCCTTCATGGTGTAATCGAAATGGGCCTGGCCGCGCGGCCCCATGCTGATGACCTGCTGCATGGGGTTGGGCGGGGCCAATTCCACCGGCACGCTTTCTTGCAGCCGCAGCCAGATAACGGGCAGCCAGCTCGTATTGCGCAGGTGCAGCCGCACGGGCACCTCTTCACCCGAAAAGGCACGCGGCACGAACTCGCGCTGCGCCGCCAGGTGCCTGACGGCCTGCCCGCTCCACAGGCGGCCGATCAGGTACGCTCCGGCTAAGAGATACACGACGGTGAAGACAACATCGTCGCGCGCCAGGATCGCCACAATTAAGAGCAGCGCCAGGACGATCAGATGCGTTTCGATATCAAGCTCCGCTGCGACTGGGTGTGTCCAGTTCCAGGGGAATGGACTTTAACAGGTCGTCCAACACGCTGCGCGCCGTGCGGCCGCGCAGTTCAGATTCGGGCTTCAAGATCAGGCGGTGCGCCAATGTGGGCAGGGCCAGGTATTTAACGTCTTCAGGCAAAACGTGATCGCGCCCGCGCAAAGCCGCCAAGGCCTGGGCGGTCTTAAAGAGGGCCAGGCTGGCGCGCGGGCTGGCCCCTAACAACAGGTCAGGGTGGCCGCGGGTGGCAGTTACCAGGCGCACCACGTAATCCTGTAGTGTCTCGTCTACATGGATATCCCACACCATATGCTGGAAATCCAGCAGACGCTGCCCTTCCACCACTTTCTCTAAATGCGTGATCGGGTGCTCACGGCGCAAATTGGATAAAAGCTGCTTTTCGTCTGTCGTAGATGGATACCCCATCGAAATCCGCATCAAAAAGCGATCCAACTGGGCCTCTGGCAAGGGGAAAGTACCCTCATACTCAATTGGGTTTTGCGTAGCCATGACCAAGAAGGGACGCGGCAGGGCCCGCGTGACGCCATCCACGCTGACCTGCTGTTCTTGCATTGCCTCCAGCAGAGCCGACTGAGTGCGCGGTGTGGCGCGGTTGATCTCATCTACCAGCAAGACATTGACGAAAATTGGGCCGGGCCGGAATTCAAATTGGCCGCTGTGCTGGTTATAGACCGAAACGCCCGTCACATCATTAGGCAGCAGGTCAGGGGTACACTGCAACCGCTTGAAATCTCCGCCCATGCTGAGCGCCATGGCGCGTGCCAGCATGGTCTTGCCAACCCCGGGCACATCCTCTACCAAAACATGCCCCTCGCACAGCAAAGCTGCCATAAACAATTCGATCGCCGGACGCTTCCCCACGATCACACGTTCCACGTTCCCGATTACCGTATCGGCAAACGCCTGGATTGATTGTACATCTGTCATTTATCTCTCCTTCTTCAGCCAGACTTGCATGGCCCAATGATGAGGGGCAGCGGCTGGGGCCCGGTTGGCCCAGGCATAGTATGGTATCGCTGTTAACGTGATGAGGGATGAACGATCTGGGTCTGCCCCCGCAGGTACATGCCGGTACAAGCGCCCCTGCCATGCCGGATGCGGCGGCTCAACAGTTCCCGGCATGCGCAAGGTGGTCACCCCGCCCAACAGGCCCGGCGCATCCTGCACGGCAGGCAAGACAGCCGCGTTAACCGCCACATCCTGCAGCCTGGCGCCTGGCCATGCCGACCAGTCTCCTTGATCTACCGCCTCCAGGCAGTACAAGAGTGGGCCACGCCCCAGGGCCACACGCCCAGAATTTTCTACTGCATAGGGATGGCTTTCGAGCCAATAGGGCGGCATGCCCAATTCCAAGTCTACCACATCCCCAGGCTGCCATGTGCGCCGCAGCTCAACATACGTGCCCGGCTGAAGATCAGCCTCCCAGGCACGCCCATTCAAATCCAGCCTGATATCCCCAGCCCGCAGCCAGCCCGGCAGGCGCAGGAAGATGCTGTAAGGGCCTACCAGGTCCTCGGCGGGTTGAACTTCTAATCGTACGCGGCCATCCCAGGGATAACGCGTCTCCTGGCGCACCTTCATGGACGGCCCTAACCCGCCGGGCAGGTTGACCTCGGCCTCGCCTTGACCGTATAAATGCACCCACAACCCCTCAGCCGAGGTGCTGTAAAAATATGCCGGCAGCGAGGCCAAGAAGCGTACCAGGTTGGTGGGGCAGCAAGCGCAGTCATACCAGGGTTGTCGGCGGTGCCAACCGGCCCCATCATAGCCGCCGGCATCTGCCAGGGGATTGGTATAGAAATAAGATTGACCATCCAGACCCATCCCTGGCAAAACGGCGTTGTAGAGCATCCATTCCAGGGCGTCAGCATAACCTGCCCGCGCGGCCGGGGAATGGTCTTGCCAGACCAACATGCGGTTGGCCCACATGACCCCACCAATAGCGGCACAGCTTTCGGCATAAGAGCGCTCATTTGGCAGCTCATAGGCAGCACCAAAAGCTTCGCCCTCGTGCCGGGCGCCCAGCCCACCGTTGACGTAAACCTGCGTGGCGATCATCGCTTGCCACAAACGCTCAAGCGCCTGCCGCAGAGCCGGTTCTCTGGTCTCGGCATACACATCCGCGGCGGCCGCGCACAGGTACATGGCCCGCACAGCATGCCCTTCCAGCCGCTCTAAATCGCGCAGCGGTAGGCGGTCCAGGTAATATGCCCGCCCGCCCAACAAACCGTGCCCGCGTTGATCGATGAAGTGTTGGGCAAGCTCGAGGTAAGTACGCCGCCTGGTCTGGCGGTAAAGCTCAACCAGAGCCACCTCAATCTCAGGATGCCCACAAATCCCTGCCCGCTTCCCAGGCCCAAACACTTGATGAATATGATCGGCAAATCGCGTGGCTACACGCATCAAAGCGCGGCTGCCGGTGCTGCGCTGCAAAGCCACCGCCGCCTGGATCAGGTGCCCGGCGCAGTACATCTCGTGCATATCGCGCAGGTTGCTCCAACGTTGACCTGCCCGAGTGCCCGCATAATAGGTATCCAGGTAACCATCTGAGCTTTGGGCCGCGGCAATCCATTTCACCACCTGCCGCACCTGTCCCGCCAATTCCTTTGCAGGCGCCGGATCGGCCAACGCCAGTCCCCAGGCTGCCGCCTCCAACCACTTGTAAACATCCGAATCGTTGAAATAGTACCCCTGGAAGCTCCCGCCCGGAAAAGTTGGCGAACCCGCCGCCCGGCGGAAATTCTCCAGGCGGCCCGTTTCTTCTAACAAACGGTATTGTGCCGGCAGCGTGACCTGCTGAATGCGCTCTAACCAGCCAAGCCAAAAACCACCCTTCAAGCGCACCGCCGGGAGAGGCAATTGGTGCATGTTTGCCGCGGGACTGTTGCAGAAATCCACGAGCGCGGCGGGCGGCTTTTCTTTCATAGCTGCATCGTCCAGGTTAATGACCGGCCAATTGGATCAGCGAAGGCTGGCCCACCCCTTCCAGGTCGGCATACACCCCGCGATACTGAGGCGGCATTAAGGCTGCCACCTGGTACATCAACTCATCCGCAATGCGCTGGCGCACTTGTTGGCCCGTGCCATGCAGCCCAGGGGTCAGGGTCCATAATTGGCCAACCGAAAAATGGACCTCGGTACGGCGTAAGCGGCGGAAATTATCACTAAACGATTCAACCCCATAAATCGCCATTGGCAGCATCACCGCTCCGCTGTGCTGTGCCAATAGTGATACGCCAGGCCGGGCGCGCTGCAAGCGTCCATCCCCACTGCGAGTGCCCTCAGGCAAGATCATCAACAACTTTCCCTGGTCCAGGGCACCCAGGCCCTGGCGCAACGCATGGATATCCGCCTGGCCGCGCTGCAGCGGAATAGCGCCCCACAGGTCAAACAAGAAGGCCATCAACGGCGAATCCCAGGTCTCTGTTTTGGCAAAGCCGGTCAAAGGGCGCGGCCGAAGCGAGGTGTAATAGAGCGGAGCGTCGAGAAAATTGATGTGATTGGCAACCAGGATCACTGGCCCCTGGTGCGGCACCTGCGCCAGCGCCTCGGTATGCACTTTACAAAGGATGCGCGTCAAGGCATGGATCGCCCCTGTTACCAGGTGATAGACCGGACCCGGTCTTCCACCTTTCATACCGCCTTGAATGGCAATATAGCGCAGGGTGCCGTTCAGGAAACTGGTCATCGTGCCGCTCCAGGCAAAGAGAGGATCTGCAAGGCCTGCGGCAGCAGTTCAATCATCAGGTCACTCCCTGCAGTACACAATGTTTCGCCATCGGCATGCGCGGGCAGGGTTCCTTGCAAAGCATGGATACGCAGGCTGCGGGCGCGCTTGATCTGGACATCTGGATGCGCTTCTTGGGTACCCTTCATGAAACGTCCAATCAAACCCAATAAGCCCAGCCGCTTGACGGCGCCCACCAGGCAGATATCATATAAGCCATCTTGCATCGATGACTGCGGCGCCATTTTGAACAACCCGCCCATGCGCCATCCATTCATAATGGAGATCATGATCGCCCGCTGCTCAAGCTGGAAGGCCTCGGTTTCGATGCGCACCAGCGGTGCATTGTGGAACAGCATGATCGTGCGCAAGGCCGCCACCAGGTAGGTGGCGAAACTGAATAAGCGGTAGAAAGGGCTGCGGTTTAGCTTGAGGGCTTCAAAACCCACCACAGCATCAAAACCAATCCCCACGCCATTTCCGAAATACAAACCCTCAGGGTACAGCTCGCCCACCACCCGACCCACATCCAGGCTGTGCGCCTGGCAAGCCAGCAGGCGGTCCAGGCAAGCAGCCGGATCAGGCGAAGTGCCCGCCGCCAGCCCCAGGCCCGCGGCAAAATCATTCCCCCGCCCCACCGGGATCACCCCCATGATGCTCTTGCCTTCACCGTTTTGGCTGGCCTGGAGCAAGCCGTTCAACACCTCGTTACTGGTGCCATCGCCGCCAACGGCAATCACCACCCGGCAGCCGGCCGCTGCGGCCTGGCGCGCCAACTGCGTGGCATGCCCGGGCGCAGATGTCATCACCAGTTGGTGATTTAACTGTAAACGGTTAGCTGCCGTCTCCAGCAGTTGAAACGCCCGCTCACCAGCCCCGCGGCCGGCAACCGGATTGACAACAAACAGGTATTCACTTGGTTGAGTAATTGGGTTCACCATATCATGGACAAAGTTGTGGCATATTGCCATAGTTAAAAACCAGCACCGGCCTATCGCCTAATTGCCGGATTTCCCCGGTGGTTTGCAAACACTGCCCTGTTTTATCCTGTGTCCACACCACGTCATAGGTAATCCAATAAAAAGCAGATTGAGCATCCGAAAAAACAACGATAAAGCCGGTCGTTTGAGGTTGAATGTACAGCACAATCCCACGCACACAGAGGGTTTGGCCGACATTGGCAGACGTGATTGTGGTTGCATCCACGCAGCCTGACGAGTCGAAAGTGGGAGATGGCACGAAAGTGGATGTTTCGGAAGGACCTCCTGTGGCAGCGGCTGCCAATGTACTGATAGGGGTAGGGGTAACCGGCCGGCGAGTAGCGGTTGGCCGGGGGACAGTGGCGGTTGGTGTTTTTGTAACAGCCGCAGCAGGCTCAGGGGTGGTCGGTTGGGGTGTGTATGTTGCTGTGGGGGCTGCATCTGCAAGGCGCGCCAAGGCGCCTTCGAGGGCAGGACGACCCGGCCCAATGAACATGAGCCAAACAATCGCCGCCAGCACGATGAAGGCCCCTATGCCAATCAAATGCTGGCGGCTGAACCAATTTGCCAGGCGCGCAGGCACCTGGCGAGGC